>Ga0315901_10001782_pt1 | contig 30802 bp, 33 predicted proteins | sample LakEriMetagenome_10_FD_203761 | JGI IMG/M metagenome (GOLD analysis project Ga0315901, IMG submission 203761) | Freshwater fungal communities from buoy surface, Lake Erie, Ohio, United States - Buoy 2 MA116 | ecosystem: Environmental > Aquatic > Freshwater > Lake | place: USA: Lake Erie, Ohio...
TCCGGATCAAAAAGATTCTGATGGTGATGGTATAGGTGATGTTTGTGACCCGTATCCATATGGAAATGAACCAACTACATCTTCCGTATTATTATTAGATTTTGATGGATATTATTTAAATAGTCCAATGTGGAATTATGGAACACCGTATCAGTGTCAACCGGCCGGATTATACCCTTCCGATATTCAAACGATGTTAGATAGTGTTTCTAAAGATTTCAGAAGATTCAATATTATAGTTACTACTGATACAACCGTTTATTTAAGAGCAAGCTCTGCAAAAAGAATGAGAATGGTGGTTACTACATCATCGGAAATATATCCAGGGGTTGCTGGAGTTGCATATGTAGGTTCTATGTTTTGGGGTGATGATACTCCTGCATTTGTATTTTCAAATTTACTTTACTATAACCTTTTAAGAATTAGAGTGGCAATATCACATGAAGCAGGTCATACGATTGGATTGTACCATCAATCACAATACGATCCAAATTGTAATCTCCTATATACTTACAAACCATGTGATTATAGTACAAATAGTGGACCTATAATGGGTTCGGTTGGTGGAAACTGCCTTCCTCTTTGGTGGGTAGGACCGACACCAAATGGATGTACATTTATTCAAAACGATTCATCAATATTGAAAACGAATTTAGGCATTAAATAATTTTCTTAAGAGGGAATACTTATTAAAGTAAAACGTACTTAATGAAAAAAGTTTATTTAATTTTGTTATGCATTGCATTAACAAGTCTCAATTCGTTCTCACAAGAAAAGTGGAGAGCATTAACATTTTCCTCCGTAAGCGGAACCGATTTTAAAGGAAACAAATTTAATCAAATTACTTCCGGTCTACATTATGATTTAAAGAATCGAATGTATGTATCGAATTGGAATGGAATTCAGTTTAACTATGGAAAGCAAAAGACCAGTTGGTTTAGTTCACAAACAACAATAAATAGTTATGTTGGTAAGTGGACATTTGGTGTAGGACTTCAATATGGAATGATATCCGTACCTAATTTTACACCATATTTTTCAAATAATACCACATGGTTTATTTCAACTGCATCCTATAGATTTAAATTGAAATAATATGGGAGAGTTGATGCAAAACATAGCATACCTTGCAACGGGTATGTATATATTTTATTCCCTTATTATATTGGGAGTATATCTCATTACATCTATTAAATTATGGTTTAGATACAAAGAACCCGAAGTGGTTAATGGTGAATCCTATAAACCAATGGTATCTATAATAGTACCGGCATATAATGAAGAAGTTTCCATTGTAGAATCGATTCGTTCTATATCAATGCAGGATTATCCAAACAGAGAGATAATAATTGTAAACGATGGTTCAACCGATAATACCCTACAAAAAATAATTGATACCTTTAATTTAAGATATGTAGATGGTGTGTGGAGAGGATGGGATATAAAAGTAGTAACAACAGAAAATAGGGGCAAGTGGTCGGCATTAAATACAGGCTTACATCTTTCTAAAGGTGAGTGGGTACTAAATGTTGATGCTGATACTATACTCATTAAAAATGCTATTACTAGAACTGTCCAATTGTTAAGAGAAGATACCGATGCCGTATCATGTTTCATTGGTGTTGCAAATCAAAATAAAATCGTAGATGGAAAAATACAAACAAATTCTATTCCAAAAAATTGGTTAGCAAGAATACAATGGTTAGAATACATACGATGTTTCCTATTATGGAGAACAGCAAATGATAAACACAATGCAACATTAGTTTTACCCGGTGCATACTCCTTTATGAAACGAAGTTTTGTTTTAGAATTGGGTGGTTATAAAGAGGGATTTTTAAGTGAGGATATGGAGTTAACAATGAATATAATTAAGAACGGAGGAAAGATACAATTTATATCCGAATTTTTAGCATGGACGGAAGTACCTGAAAATTTAAGGGACCTTACGAAGCAGAGATTAAGGTGGTACAGAGGTGGATTACAGAATCTAATAAAGTATTGGAGAATGTTGTTCAGTAGGAAACGTAGTAAGTTTGTTGGGTTTTATATGTTACCATTTCTTTGGTTTGCTGATGTGTTTGGTATATGGGTTGAATTGTTTGGTTTAATACAATTATTTATTTATTATTATATGGGTATTCCGATTGAGTGGAATCTTGTTTGGTTATCTATTACCATTATTGTATCAATGTATTACATATCAATGTTATCTTTGGTTTGGTTTGCAAAACGTAAAATATTCAAAGGAAAGAGTATAGGATTGGGCAGGGTTTTACCTGTAATCCTATTAGAACCGATATCATATCATTTTATAAATCTATATTGGATGTTGAAATCTCATACAAATCAATATCTACACATACGTGGTAAATGGAATAAATTTAAACGAAAAGGATTTGCAAATTCAAAATAATTTTGTATATTTGTAATTATGAATATCAAAGTACTTGATAAGATAGAGAGTGGTTATGTTAAATTGGATTGGAAAGAACATATACACAAAGTCCCTGTTCGGGATTTAGAAAAGATAGTAGATATAATAGATAATTTTAAAGGAAACAAATCTACAAAGGAAATAATCCTATTTAAATTCAAAAAAATCAAAGCATACGTTACTATAAAAAGAGATGAATATAAACCTCTAATGGATTATATTTATAGTAAGTTTATCCAATTGGAGATGTATGAAAATTGTAAAAAAACACTACTTATAATAAACAAATTAAAATAAATGAGAGCAGTAATAATCGGAACAGATTTTGTAAGAGATACCGATGGTTCCTTTAAAGCAATAGAAACCAACACAAATATACATCCGGGTGTTAGTTTAAAGTATTATTTTGATGTAAATATATTGGATCAAATAGTATCAGGAAGTACAATTAATGAAATACATTTCATTAATAAAAAAGTTTTAGCAGCTGGTTATCAACCGGAAATAGATTTAACTCCTGATTCCGCAGAATCTATTGCAAATTCGGCCGGCTTACCAAATCCTAATTTAAGACAATTATTAGAACATTACTGCCAAAATCGTGGAATTACTTTTAATAACATTGTATTGGATAATAATTCGGTTACAGTTCCATATATAGAAGATACACCAAATAAACTAATTATTAGGATATCATACGATGTAACTGCATTAATAGATGATACATATGCAAGGGATAATTGGGAATTTCTTAAATTAATGTACGATTCAAATCCAACATCCATACCTAAAACATATATAAATGATGCAGAATTGGGGTTTGATTCATTGGGAGATACTGTTAGAGATAATGGTAATCATCCAAATTATGTAGTTAAAAAAAGAATAACACCAACGGATAATCACATTTACCCAAAATTATATAAAATAAATTCTATACAAGAATTAAATCAATTAAAAACTGATATATCATACGATGAATATATACAAGAATATGTTTTAAACGATTCGGATTTATTGGATGGTAGATTGACACATTATAGAAGTGTCGATTTAATCTATGGTTCAGAGTTGGATACATTAAACCTTTGGAATGTTCAATTTTCAAATGCATTCGAATTGGATATGGTATGTGATTACGATGATACAAATCAACTTCCATTTTGGGAAAGACCTAAATATATTTACAAATACAATAATAATGAAAAAGAACCAAAATTATCGGCCGATTCAACAACAAAAGTATTTTTACCTGATACTGGATTGACCTTATTATCATCTTTAACATTAAACGATAGAGTAAAATCAATTACGATACCGGATTTGCCAATGGATGAACAAACTTATAGTGTAATTGAATGGTCGGGCTCATATACGAATTTAATGGCCAATTTTGAGGTAAGTTCCTCCGCATTAACCGATATGGTTACTACTACGGATTGGACCGGATTTTTAATTAATATAGAATGTTCTGGTGGAATAAAGTTTAGTGATGTATCGCATGCCGTAATTCTAAAAAAAGAATTAGAAGATGCAAATCAAATTAACTATGTTGTTAAATTTGCACAATACGATTCATTGCAACCAAATGATACATTAATATTATTTGATTCTGAAACAAATTCACTAATAGAAAGGCAGATAGAAAATATAACATACACATACGATAAAGTTGAAGTATATACTGTAAATTTTGAACAATTGGATTTATTTCTAACTGCAGAAGAAGTGGGTAATCGATATGGATTACTTACGCACAATTATACTTTCAATTGTAAAGAAGTTACCGCACCATGCATATATTGTAGTGAGTGTGGTGGAGGGGCCTATTTCTATGATACAAATCTTCGATGTTGTAGATGTGGTGGTGTATATCCATCTTGTTCAGCCGCAGCATTCAATTTCGTCAACGCGTGTTCCTCTGGGTTCGGAAGTTGTAGTCCAGGACCACCAACGCAGGGACCTCTTTCCGGAGTCGCTACGTGCTTAACTGGGGGGTTTTGTAACGTCAACAAATCCGATATAGCTTATAAAGAAAATATAAAATTAGTTGGGGTATCTAATATGGGAATCAACATATATCAATTCAATTATAAAGATGAAGATGGGGTATATGAAGGTGTAATTGGTAATGAACTAATTGGGACTAAATTTGAAAACGCACTATCCCATGATGATAATGGATTGTTAGTTGTTGATTATTACAAAATAGATGTAGAATTTAAAAAAATAAATTAATCATATGGGAACTGAAATAAATAAAAACAAAATTTGGACATCTTCTGATCAAACCAAAAGAAGAAGAAAAAAAGTAGAAGAACCAATAAAAAAAAGTGCAATGAATACTATAGTTAATCAATTTATAGTAGCATTGAAAACTAAACATATGTAACTAAATACTAAATAATATGTTATGAATTTGGGTATAAAAAAAATTATCAGCTCGATAGTCAAAGATCCAGCAAAAATAATTACAATAACTGATGCGTGGATTACTGCAGCAAGTCCGACCAGTGAGCAAAAAGATTTGGCCGAAGCTCGGTGGAACGTATGCATACAATGTCCGGAGTTTAGAGAAAAGCGAGATATAACAGGTGAACCATTTTGTAATGCATGCGGTTGTCCTTTAAAAAAGAAAATATTCACAAGAGAGCATAATGAATGTCCTTTAAAAAAATGGAAAGAAGTTGATGATGCATTATTTAATGCAACACTCAAAAGCAAAAAAACTTTTTTGTAAAATCATTTATTTTTTGTACATTTAGTTATGATATTAATTGAAAATGAAATTGTATTTGTTTCAACTCCAAAATGTGCAAGTATATCAATACATAGTGCTTTAGAAAAAACAAATCTAAAAATAGAACCTACATTCATTGTTCCAACAAATAATGAAATTATAGGTGGGCTAAAGTTTCCTGATTTCATAAATAATAACGATTATTTTTCAAAAATAAAAATACATGGGCACATATCAATATCTGAAATATATACCTTTTTAAATCAAAAAGTAAATACAATCGTAATAAAAAGAGATTTCTTTAAACGATTTATAAGTTGTTTTCATTATTTGTTCGGGTGGTGGATTCCGACGGCTTATGGTATATATTACACACCCAATGTAATAACGAATGAATTTATATATAAACATTTTACAGATGAAGTCATTGATATAATACTACAATTACCATATTCTAAACATAGGATAGTCGAATTTCATAAAAAATTAAAAAATTTATTAATAAAACCATTAATAGAAAATTATTCCAGTAATTATAACAAATCTATATTACTAAATAATTTAGTAACAGATGATATGTACACAAATTTTACAGTAATTCTATCGCAAGAACATTGGAAGAGTGGATACAAACCAACATACGAATTTGATATAAATGAATTATATAAATTAGAAAATTTTATTTCAGAAAAATATAATGAACCCATTAGAATTGAAAAAGAAAATCAAACAAATTACAAAAAAATAGGAATCAATATAATTGAAGATCAAAAATTAAAAGATTGGGTTTGGAATAAGTTTGAAAAGCAATATCATATAAAAAAAATATTTTAATGATAAAATTTTATATACACCATTTATATTCAAGGTCATTATTTTTAAAATTATTTGCAAATACAAAAAATGTAAAATTAAATATTTCTAATAATATTGGAATAGTTCAATGTACATACAACGAAAAAAATATTGAATTAGTTTTTAATCCTGAATTAAATGATGCAACCGATGGATATCACATAATTGATTTTTTATCAATAAACTATCAGATGTTCCAATGTAGTGAATACTACAAAATAGATTGTATTAATAAACAACATGGTGAAACTGCACACAGGGGTGGCGGCCCGTTTGGCGTCAACGATATTCCTATAATGAAATGGATTGCAGATAATTTGGAAAATAGAAGTGGATGGTTAGTTATATTAATGAGAACAGAAAAAAGTTTCATTGATTCCGAATTTATACGATTTGATCCTGTCAAAGATATGGAGTATCAAATAAGAAGATTAAAAAATCATTATATTTTTAGTGATAATTTTTTTCTTAATAAAATTGTAGAATCGGTCCAATACCCAAATCATAATTTTATTTTTACAAATACCATATTTCAATGGAACGAACTACTATCAATTCGGTGGTATTATGAATTTGGTAATATTTTTGATAAAATCAATCCACCATACAAATTATGTTTCTCAATGAGAAATCATAAACTTAATCGTGTGATACTGATGGAAGAATTAGATTCATTAAATGATTCAAGAATATTCTTAAGTAGAACCGATAATTGTATAAATGCGGATTATAAAGTAAATAAAGCCAGATTATTCAATGTAAATAATGTACATTTAAATAAATGGGGAACCGATAATTGGGATGATATTTCATATATACAAAATGTAGAACATTATTTAGAATATATGATGAGAATACTACCAATGGCAAAAATGCATATTTTATCTGAATCATGGGATTATTTATCAAACGATTATGTGTCAAATTATTTGTCCGAAAAAACATATGGATTTATTCTTGCAAAAATACCATTCATATCAACGCATACCTATCCATATGATATTTTAAGAGAAATAACCGGAATTGAAAATCATCCATTCTATAGTGAAGCGGTTATTTATAAAGGAAATCAAAATAAGTTTAAAGAATTTGTTAAAGAATTTATGGAAAATTATGAAACAAATTACAAACTATGTAAAGATTGGGTATATAAAGTTAATGAAAAATTTATGGAAAAAATCTATAATGAAAATTCACTATTAGATATGGTAATCACTGGATTGGATTCTACTAAAAATAAAAAAAATAGAAACATATTATAAGATGTTAAAATTTGAAATAAATAAAAATAACAAATTAATTCATTCTCAATTTAATATAAAAGAAATAAGTAATTATTCTGAATTTAGTAATATTATAAAGGAGGATATGGATACTTTAATTACCCATTTCAATAAAGAATATAGTTGGGATGAAATGTTTAATATTGTCGATGTCGCGAATAGAATTTTAAATGGTGAAAAGTTATTTATTTTATACTTTAAAAGTAACCCAATTGGATATGTCTTTTTCAAACAAACCGATGATGATACATACTTTGGTTATAATCTATTTGTAACAAAAAAAGAAAAAAGACCTGGCTATGCTGCGTATTGGTTTTACAAAAAAGTTACAGAACACATACTAACCCGTTGTAACAAAATTAAAGTAGAAGTTGAGGATTGGAATTTTACAATTATTGATATAATAAAAAATATAGGATATTATAATATAAATTAAATAATAAGTTATGGTAGAAAATTTTACAATAAAAAATCTCCTTACCGAATCCGAATGTGATGAGATAATTGGGTATTCAACAAAAAATTTAAATTTAACTAAAGCGTTGGTTGGTACAGAGGCAATATATAATGAAAAAATGAGAAAGTCATCGGTATCTATAACAAATTATGATTCCGTATTCCCATTTATAAAACAGAGGTTATTGAAACAATTGCCCGGCTATATGAATGTTAAAGGACATGAAATTAATTTTGATAATCAACCATATCAATTTACAAAATACGAAAAAGGTGAATATTATAACTGGCATGTTGACTCAATCGATGATGGGTATATGGCCAAAAGATATTGCTCAATAGTAATTCAATTAAATAATTCGTATACGGGAGGTGAATTACAAATGCAAAAAAATGAGGATGATGATATTATAACATTTGAATGTGGAAAAGGAAATTTATTTGTATTTTTATCAAATATACGGCATAGAGTTAATACAGTTACCGGTGGAACACGGTACTCATTGGTAAGTTGGTTTACATTAAAGCCTATTGAAAATTTTAAAAAAACACTTATTTAGTTATGATTATAGTACCCGAGACGCAAATAACAGAGGCTAGTTTTGAAAAGTGGAAGTGTCATAGAATAGAAGTAACCGATGAAGAAGATAATTACTTTTACTATATCATTCCTTTAATAGATGTTGGTGAAGAAGAACTTATGGATATAGAATCCGTACCGGCATTATTTAGTTCGGAATCCGATGAGTTTGAAGATGAAAAAGGTAATCGAATATTTACAATGAGATTATTTGATGATGATTTGCCTGAATTAATGTCCGAAGAAGAAGTTGAAATCCTATATAATATCTTAACTAAAAAAAATTTAGTAGTTCAAAACTAATAAATTAAATGAGAATATTAATAATAGCACAACCTAGAACAGGTAGTACGGTTTTTTCTAGATGGTTAAGTAGTGAACTCAATTTCAAATGGATAAATGAACCATTTAATATCACAAATCATAATATAAATGATATTTTTGATGCGGATAATATAGTAGTTAAATTGATATTTGAAAACAATACAGGAGAATGGTTTTGGGATGGCAGAATAAAAAGTATTAATCATTTAATATCCCTTAATTGGGATATTATTTTTGTATTAACAAGAGATAATACATTGAACCAAGCCATCAGTAAAGCGTGGGCAGATGAAAATGAAATGTGGGGTGAAACCAAATATAGAATAACGGATGGTTGGTTAGAAAAAAGAAATAAAGGAATTCAAAAACGTATTGTAAATATTGAAAAAGATAAAGAATTTCTAAAATTATTAAATGTAAATCAAATAACATACGAAGGAATATATGAAACCAAATGTGTTATTAATGAGTTAAAGGAACTTTTAAAAGTTAATGATTTCAAATATACCGATGTATTATCAAACAAAAACAGATACAGAAAAACTGCCGAATATAATGAAGATGATTTATTTGATAAATTCAAAAAAAAATCGTATATTAGAGTAATATAAACTTTAAAATATGAAACAAAAAACAGAAGCCGAATTACAGGCAAATTACGAAAAATTTATTGCTATCCTTAAAAAGTATTTCAAAGGTGAAAGACTTGATAAGTTATTGTATATGTATTCCGAAAAAGAATTAGGAATAAGTTTAACCCTATCACCGGCATCCGGCGCAGTTCAATATCACAATGCATATATTGGTGGTTATATAGACCACATCTTTAATGTTACAAAGAATGCATTAAGAATGAAAGAAATGTTTATTAATGCAGGAGGTGAAATTGATTTTACAGATGAAGAATTGGTATTTGCCTGTTTACATCATGATTTGGGTAAATTGGGTATTGCAGGTGAAATGCATTATTTACCAAATGATTCCGATTGGGAAATTAAAAGAGGACATGTGTTTAAAAGAAATGATAAAATTTCTTATATGACTCTAACCGATAGAACATTCTTCACACTCAATGAGTATGGTGTTACCTATAATGAGAAGGAGTATTTTGCTATTAAACTGACCGATGGTATGTATGATGAGGATAATCAGAAATACCTAAAAGGACATGATATCAAAAAGCAATTGAGATACAAACTTCAGTTCATAATGCATTGGGCAGACCACATGTCTACTATAATTGAAAGACAAGATGTCAAAATGTAATGACATTATTACATAAAATTTGGATTGGTATGATAGTTGAATATTATGTGTATATTGTTTAACTAAAAAATTAAAAACTATGTATTACACAAACTTTGACAAACTAGTAGATTCTCTTTTTGATGACAGAATTACTTGGAAAAATCATTCAACAACCTATGTACCATCTAAATTCGCAGTAGATATTGTAGATGATAAAGCCCACATTGCCTTATCGGTATTGGGGCATGACCCAAATAACATTGAAATATCTTGCTATGAAGATAAGATTGAAGTTAAAGCAAAAAAAGGTGAAGAAAAAGTACCGTTTAATCAACTTATTGCAAATATAGATGAGAGAATTACTTTAGGTAAAGATTTGGATGGTAGAAATGCAAAAGCAGAAGTCAAAAATGGTATTTTGACAATCGTTGTAGAAAGAAAAGAAGAATCTAAACCTAAAAAATTAAATTTAAAGGTATCTTAATTCTTTCGGTATTTAAGTATTATTCTTAAAATTGTTATAAAAAGAACAATACCAACTGCAATTTTAGCAATAGGATCTTGAGATATGATATGTAATAGATTTATTAACTTTTGTATGGCTTCTATATAATAATCTATATCTAAAAGTTCATCTGTGTTAATGGACTGTAGTAGGGTTTTCATAAGTATAAATATCTAAATGCGCGTTCAAAAATTTGGAAAAATCGGTTATTTATTGTATATTTAATAAAGGTAAGATTTACTCTTACCTTTTTTTATTAAAATAAAATATTTATGTCTATGATATACGATGAAAAAATACAAACATTATTGGTTGCACTTGATGGCAAATTGAAAATAATTCAAAATGTAGCAATGGGTGCACAGCAATTGACTCCATCGGAGGTTTCAACTACTATTGAAGATGCAAGAAAAATAGTAGAGAGAGTATCGGAGTTAGTTTCAATTAATAGATAAAATTATATTATGAATTGGCTTAAATTTTTAGTGGGAATTTCCGCACTAATTATAGCAGGTTGTGCGGCATACTTCTCCGTAACAGGACTTGGGGTGTTATTTGCCGGTGCATCACTTTCGGTGATGATAATGGCATCCGCATTAGAACTTGCAAAATTAGTTGCAGCAACTTATCTTAAACAAAAATGGAATGATATTGGTGGATTCAATAAGTGGTATCTAACAATTTCCGTTGCAGTATTGATGTTAATTACATCTGCCGGTATTTTTGGATATCTATCAAATGCTTTCCAGGCCCAATCCCTAAAATTACAAGTAGTAGATAGGGAAATTGCGGTATACCAAACACGAATTACCACAAATGAGCAACAAATTATACAATTTACCGAACAAATATCTGTTTTACAGCAGAATTCGGGTAAATTAATTGATGGTGGTAAGGTAAACTCCCGTCTCATTCGTTCAATTGATAACAGAGATAAAGAAATTGATAAAATCAATGATAAAGTATCGAAATTACAAGATGAAAACGCTAAAAATACTGAAAAAATAAATGATATCAAACTACAAAATTTGGATTTAGAGAAAGAGGTAGGTGGATTTCGTTTCGTTGCTGAAGCATTTGGTGTAGAATTAAAAAATGTTGTAAAATTTTTCATATTTTTGATTGTAATAGTGTTTGATCCATTAGCAGTAGCACTTATTATTGCTTTCAACGGATTGGTTATAAAACGTAAACAAGAAGATGGTATTGATGTTATCATTGATGACGGTGGAATATCCGATACAATTGCAAAGTACAAAGATTACGAACTATATGGTGATAAAAAAGAGGATATAGTGGAAAATATTTTCGAAAATGAAGAAGATAGTGGAAAAAATTTACCAAAAGAGGAAGAAAACTCCGTTATAGTGGAAAATATTCCAACACCCGAAGAACCTGCTCTTAATTTAAAATGGGAAGAGTTTATGCACCCGGATTTCCCATGGAATAATACAAAATTGTGGATAAATAATTCAAAAGCAGTTCAATACTGGATGTCAAATAAGAATGGCACAGTTAGAGAACTAAATAGAATAAAATCGCAAGATGATAATATCAAAATTTATTAAAATTTGGTAGTTTAGATTATTTTTTGTATATTGGTATCTATGAAGATAGGATATGCATGTATTAATATGACAATGGGTAAGCACGTTACAACAAATCGTGCTATGATTAAAAAAACTTTTAATGCGAAGGGTTTGGATTATGTTTCTGAACTTGCCCTTAAAAATTCAGCCGATATTATTAAGATTTTGGAATGGAATAGATTAAATGGTATCTATTTTTTCCGATTATCATCAGCAATCATCCCATGGGGTGACCATATTGATTTAACTCAATTAAAAGATTACAAAGAAATTAAAGCAGAACTAAAAAAAGCCGGTGATTACGCTAAATTTTGGAATATGCGTATAAATTCCCATCCAGGCCCATTTTGTGTACTTACTTCACCAAATGAAACGGTTGTTAGTAATACGATAGCAGATTTGGAACTACATGGTAAGATATTTGATATGATGGGGTTATCTAAAACACCATACAATAACATTAATATTCATTGTAATGGGGTTTACGGAGATAAACAGAGTGCAATGGATAGATTTATCGCCAATTTCAAAAGATGTTCTAATTCGGTTAAAAAACGGCTTACAATTGAGAATGATGATAAGGGTTCTATGTATTCAGTAAAGGATTTGATGTATATTCACAAAAAGACCGGTATTCCAATTGTATTTGATTACCACCACCACCAATTTTGTACTGGCGACCTTTCAGAAGAACAGGCACTTAAGTTAGCAGCAACAACCTGGCCAATTGGAATTACACAAGAAGTTCACTATTCCGAATCAAAACGATTACATGAAAACAACCCAAAAGAAAAACCACAAGCTCACTCATTGTATATTAATTCCCTCCCCAATACATACGAATTGGATGTGGATATTATGGTTGAAGCAAAAGCAAAGGAATTAGCAATATTACCATTTATCGGTAAACAAAATATGTGCGAATATAGTGGATTAAAATCAGTAGAAGCATATACATTATAAATTAAATTTAAAAAATGAAAAAATACGCATTATACATCGGAAGATGGCAAAATTGGCACGCAGGACACGAATGGTTAATACGTCAGCAATTGGATAAAGGAAAAAATGTTTGGGTGGCGATTAGAGATGTAGAAGTAGATGAAAACAATCCAAAATCGGCTAATGAAGTTTTAAAAATGCTTCAAAATGAACCATTCTTTCAAAATAACTGGGATAAATTATTTGTTTCAATTATTCCTGATGTTGAAAGTGTAAACTATGGTAGAGGGGTTGGTTATGATGTTGTGTATCATGAACCGCCAGCAGAGATTGCAGAAATAAGTGGAACTAAAATTAGAAAAGGAGAAATAGATGCCAGAGGTAAAACGACACATAGCTAAAAGTGTAAGTTATAGATTTATTGGAACTATAACAACAATTATTCTCACTCTATTTGCCGGCCTTCCTATAAAATGGGCAGGAATGGTAGGATTGGGGGAATTAATAATAAAACCAATAATTTACTTTCTACATGAAAGAATTTGGTATAAATTTATAAAATACGGATTAAAAAAAGAAAAATGAAATTAGTAATTGAAAAAAATGGAAATGGATTTGAAACTAAAGAATTCAGAGAATATCTCAAAACCCCATGTCCAAAAACAGAGATGACACAAGATGAAGCAGATGAATTAAGGCAGCAATTAGAATTGGGATTGCAGCAATATCCTGGATTAGGAATATCTGCTACCCAATTGGGTATTAAAAAAAGAGCTTGTTTTATAAAATTTGGTGATGAAGAATTATTTTTAGTAAACCCAATAGTAAAAGAAAAATCTAAAGAAGGATTTCTTTTTTATGAAGGATGTTTATCTATTCCAAGAACGATTGAAAGACCACTTCGTACAATAAGAGCTTGTAAAGTAGTTGTAGATACGGATAATTTGGGAGAGCTAACCTTTGAAATAAATCCAGATGGAGATAAGGCTGGCGAGCAGATTTCAAAAGAAACAATGATGAATGTTATAGTACAACATGAAATAGACCATTTGGATGGATTTACAATTAGAGATAGAGTTTATAGTACAACTATAGTTAAATCACAATCGTATGGTAGAAATGATAAAGTTGTCATGAAATCTCCAGATGGTGATATGATTGAAGTTAAATACAAAAAAGCAAACGAATATTTTTTACAAGGATATGAAATAGTTTAATTATGGAAATTATAATAATATTTTTATTTGTAGTATTAGTTGGAACCGGTTGGGCATCAATTAATTTATTAAGAAAATTAGAAAAATACGAAGATAGTATCGAAAATTTTGAAGATTTTATAAAAGCAGAAACAAAAAGAAACGAAGCATTACTGGAAGCATTAAGACAAATTGACCAGCGTCAAATGTTTGAGAAGGATGATGATGTAGGTTCTATATTTTACCAAATAAAAGAAACCATCGAAAGATATAAAAAATTCCAAAATAATGCCTAGAAAACCAAAAAGTAAGCAGTATTTTACAAAAGATACGGAAGATGCTATAATTGAATATAATTTAACAGATAATCAATTAGTAAAGGATAAGATATATAGAGAAAGAATAAAATCGGCATTTGATAAACTTGCCGAAATCGTATATAACAAATGGAAATTCACCTATTTTGATGATGATCCGCAAGATGTAATGGGTGAGGTTGTTACATTTATGATTGAAAAAATTCATATGTACAAAGCAGGTAAGGGTAAGGCATTTTCTTATTTTACTATTGTTGCTCGTAATTACCTTATTCTAAATAACAATGCAAATTATAAAAGGTATAAGGATACGGATGTAATATCTAATCTACCCGAAAGTTGGGATAAGGAAAATAATTTTAGAGAAGAGGTTCGTAATGATGAATATAGAGTTTTTAATCAATTGATGTTAACTTATTGGGATAAGCATTTGGAAAATTTCTTTCCGAAAAAAAGAGATATGCAAATAGCAGATGCAGTTTTAGAATTGTTTCGCAGAGCGGAGTATATAGAAAATTTTAATAAAAAATCTCTATATTTACTTATCAGAGAAATGACAGGACACCCCACCCACTATATAACAAAGGTTGTTAATAAAATGAAAGAAAAGCAAATGGAACTTTATAGTGAGTTCGATGTAACCGGCGATATAAAAATTTAATTATGATACAATTGGGATTATCAGGATTCTACCACGATTCCGCAGCAGCATTGGTTATTGATGGAAAAGTAATAGCAGCAATTGAAGAAGAGAAACTATCTGGCATCAAGCATGATAGTTCTTTTCCATTTAAAGCAATTCAATGGGTTCTAAACTACGCACAAATTACAATAGATGAAGTTGATATGGTTTGTTGGTATGAAGTTCCGGAAATAAAGTTTAATAGAGTTCGTAAAGAATTATTTGGTGATTGGAGGGATTTTTTATTAGGAAAAGGAAGAAGAAATAAGTTTACTCAAAGATGGTACTTACAGGAAGGAAATATAAAAAATATACTTAATTCAATCGGATATGATGGTATTATAACTTATACAAAACATCATTTATCCCATTTGGCATTTTCTTACTATACATCACCATTTGATGATGCAATAGGAGTATCGGTTGATGCCGTTGGTGAGGATGAAACACTTTTAGCATGTTACATACGAGATAACAATTTTCATAATATTACAAATTTAAAATTTCCAAATTCTTTGGGGATGGTATATTCTGCATTAACTGCTTATTTGGGATTCAAACCAAATGAAGGTGAATATAAAGTAATGGGATTAGCACCATATGGTGATAAAAAGAAATACGAATATGTGTTTGATAAAATCACATTCCATGATAGAACTTTGGATTTGGTAAACATACATCAAAAATATTTCACATATCGTACATCTGAAACTGATATGTTTAGTAGTAAATTGATAGATTTGATTGGGTTTCTTCCCAGATTTAAGGATGAACCAATCGAGCAACACCATAAAGATTTAGCAGCGTCTTTGCAAGCTTGGTATGAATCACAATTTTACTTTATCCTAAATAGGGTAAATAGTAATTGGAATAGTCAAAATGTAATATTGGGTGGTGGTTGTGCCTACAATGGAACTGCCAATGGTAAAATAAAACAACATACATCTTTCAAAAATGTTTGGATTCCATTTGCACCATCAGATGCTGGTTCCGCAATTGGTGCATGCTTGTGGCATTGGCATATCACATTGGGTAATCCAAAAGTAATTGGTGGAGATAATCAATCACCATTCACAGGTCCAGAATATACGGAGATGGAAATACTAACTGCATTGGGTAATACCGATGATTTAAATATATTAGTAACCTCTGATGAATCGGAACTACGTTCATCTGTTGCAAAATTAATAAAAGATGGTAATATAGTTGGGTGGTTTAGGGGTAGAACCGAATTTGGTGCAAGAGCATTGGGCAATCGTTCTATATTAGGCAATCCACATCTTCGTGATATTAGAGATAGAATCAATAGAGTTGTCAAAAAGAGAGAAATGTTTAGACCATTTGCCCCTTCGGTGACACACGAAGATTATCAAAAATATTTCAAATCAGAAGAGGATGTTCCCTACATGAATCAGGTTGTACAAGTTATTTCAGAAACACCAATACCATCGGTAACGCATGTTGATAATTCGGCAAGAATACAGACGGTAAAAAGAGAAGATAATCCACTTTACTATGATTTACTAAAGGAGTTTGAAAAGATAACAGGAACACCTATTTTATTGAATACATCATTCAATTTAAAAGACTATACAATGGTAAATACACCCGAACAAGCAATATGGACATTTAAAAATTCCGATATGGATTATTTGGTATTGGGTAACTTTTTGATTAGTAAATAATTATTAGTATAAATAATAAATTTTATGGGTTCAGAATTTCAACTTTTTGATGGTAAAAACTTATCATCCCTTTTCAAAGATATTTACGAAAATCAATTAAATAAAAAGAAAAACATTTCTGATTTAATTGAATCATTACGCAAACTAATTAAGAACGTAGGTGAAGCAACTGTTATTGCTCCAATCATAAAAGATTTAATTGAGGTATCCGTTAAGAACGATGACCACTTAATTAAACTTGCAACGATAGGTCAACGATTGGCATCTGCAGAAGCAAAAGGTATTGGTGAAGATGGTTGGTTGAGTGATAGTGAAAAAGCCCAATTATTCCAAGATATGGAGGATACTATTAATCAAGTAGAAGAAAGTGTAAAAGAAAGAATGACGGATATTCAAATTGAAATAGAAGAAATAAAAACAAAATCATAATGGAAGCATTTTTAGCAACAGTTAAAAAAGTGTATTTAACCGAAAATGATTTTAGGGAATTAGATACCAATAACGATTTTGTTAAGTATTATAATAATAATAAAAACTTTTTTGGTAAAGATGCAAGATTTCTTGGTGCAATAGAATTTGCAAGAGATTCATCTTACAAAATAGAAAACTATGCATTCCCATTTGATAAAAACAATATGACATTTCCCATTGTTGGTGAAACTGTTTTTATATTGGTAAATAATAGAGAATATTTTTGGATGCCTTTTGCAAATGTCCAATATCCAAACTATAGAGAAGATTATAAAATATCGGAGGCCTCCAAAGAAAAGGAAGTTGAAAATTTAGATAATACATCAAAAAATCAACAATATAAAGAAAATAAATCAACTGGAACACCTAATAATAAACCCACACAAACTGATTCAAAAAAGAAGAGTTACGAAATAAAAGAAAAAATAAAATTTTTAAAACCAAAAGAGGGTGATACAATTGTATCCGGTAGAGTTGGTAATACAATACGATTTTCTGAATTTTTCTTATCTGCTGATGAAAAAACATCATCACCATCTATATTTGTTAGGAATAAACAAAATCCAGAATTTGATAATAAAAAGATAGGTGAATTGGTTGAGGAAGATATAAACAAAGATGGTTCATCGGTTTATATAACTTCCGGAAAAGTAAAAATTCCTTTTAAGGAAACAATAAAAAAACAAAAAGTAGGATTTAAAAATTATCCAAATTCAAAAGATTTGGATGGGGATCAAGTGTTCATTAATTCGGATAGAGTATTACTTTCATCGAAAGCATACGAATTCATAATATATGGAAAAACAAATACAGGAATAATAACCGATGGAAATTTTTCAGTAGATGCTGAAAAGGAAGTATATGTTCATTCCAATAATAAAATAACAATACATTCTGCCGGAAATAATCAGATATTTTTAAATTCCGAAAATGGTAAAATATATTTAGGAAAAAATAAAGGAGAGGGTAATGATGGTGCAGATGTACAAAAGATGGTTTTGGGTGGTGAACTCGTCGCAATAATGAAAGAATTAATTGATGCAATAAACCAACAACAATATTTAACTCCATCTGGACCATCGGCAACGGGTCCAGTTAATCGTGCTACGTTTACTTCAATAAAAAATAAATTAAACAAACTCTTATCGAGTACAAACTTTTTATCTAAATAATGTCGTGGAGTGCATTTAAATCTACTTTGTTACCCGCCATGCAATCTAATTTGTTTGGCAACAATATTGATGGATTTGCTAAAACATTTACCACATCATATGATATTGCAATAAAGGGTGGAAAGGAAACTATAAATCCTATACCGTTATTAAAGGGTAATACTGCCGCAATGGAGGCTCAGTTGATTGGACTTTTAAGACAAACTCAAATGTCAAAAGCAACAACACTATTGGATATAATTGGACCAGCAATAATATCATATTGGGCCGGAGGTACTATGGCACCAATACCACCATTAATACCTGCTCCGGGAGCAATTGCAAACATAGTATTAACACAGGGTACGGTACTTAATCCTGGTACATGGAGTCCGATACCCGTACCACCAAATAACGATTCAAATGTATTTTTAAATGCATTTGTAACTGCAGCAAAGATACATTTATCTACTATTAGTGGATTGTATGTTGTATTAGCACAATATCCACCACCTGCACCACCGGCTCCGGGTGTTTTACCATGGACGGGGTACATTGTACCTGATTAAATTTTAACTTTCAATATTTATATAAAAACAATTATTATGGATTCGAAATTATTAGTCGGATTAATCAAAGAAGTTGTTCAACGTGAAGTTAAACAACAAGTCAAAGAAGAATTGGCAAAGTTGATTAAATCTGGCGTAGTTACATTAAACTCACAAAAAAAAGCAACAACTCCATCATTGAGAGAAATGAAGGCGGTAGTACAAACTGCTCCAATTAAAAAGCAAGTTGTAGCACCGGTTCAACAAAGACCTCAAATTAAAAAGGAATTTACAAAAGACCCGATGATAAATGAGATATTAAATATGACACAACCATTTACGTCAGAGCAGCGTAAAGAGGGTGCTCAATCGGTTGGCAGTGTGTTAGATATGATTAAGCCCGAATTGAGAGTGGATTCGGATGAATGGGAAACAATGGATTTTAGGGATATAGATGTTCCTCAAAGTGCTCCTCAATTCGAATCAACTGGAGATGAGTTACAAGATGCTACTATAAAGGCATTAACAAGAGATTATTCAGAATTAGTAAAGAGATTTAAATAATGGCAATTGAGTTAGGTAAAGTAAATGTAAACGATCTAACCGAAAACAATTATAAAAAAATTGGAATAGGTATAAATAGAAGTCCAGATGTGGATGGTATATTTGCTGTCAATTACACTACACTATCGCAAGCTAAAAGTAATATTATTAATTTACTATTGACACAAAAGGGAGAGAGGTTAATGCAACCTGATTTTGGTTGTGATATTTGGAGAGTATTATTTGAACCATCGGTAGATGGTGATACGGATATTTTAATAGAAAATTCTATAATAGATGCCGTAAATACTTGGTTACCGTATTTAAACATTAATCAAATAATCATTGATAATGATGATGAACAAAAAGATAATAACAGAATTGGTTTGGAAATAAACTTTTCGTTAACATCCAATCCAAATTTGAGAGAGTCGGTAAAAATCGTACTAAATAATTAATAATGGCAATAAAAAGTGTAAAAAAATCTTGGGGAACAAATAAAGACATAAATTATGTCGGAAAGGATTTTGAATCGTTAAAGCAAAATTTAATAGATTATACAAAAACATATTTTCCAAATACATATTCCGATTTTAATGAGGCATCGCCAGGTATGGTATTCATCGAACAGGCTGCAGCGATTGGAGATGTTTTATCATTCTATCAAGATACACAATTAAAAGAATCTATGTTGGCATACGCCACAGAGAGGAAAAATGTTATGGCGTTGGCACAAGCTATGGGATATAAACCAAAAGTAACAACACCGGCCGTTACTACCCTAACCGTATATCAACTAGTACCATCAAAAGGTTCTCCAAATTATGAACCAGATGATACCTTTTATTTTAAGGTAAGTGAGGGTATGCAAGTTGTTTCATCGACCAATTCTAATGTGATATTTAGAACAACCGATGCGGTAGATTTTGCCAATCCGAGCGATAGAGAAATATCTGTACACGAAAGAAACACCAATGGAGAACCTACGTTCTATTTAATAACAAAAAAAGTAAAAGCAATATCGGCAAGGGAAGTATCTACAACAATATTTGTTGCTGCAGGTGATTTGGATTATCCATCCGTAAATATTGGTGATTCTAATATAATTGAAATAGTTTCTATAACTGATGAAAATAATAATAGATACTATGAAGTTCCATATTTGGCTCAAGAAAGTATATTTGTTGAAAAACCAAATACCGATATAAATACAAGTCTATCAGAATATTCGGATACAGTTCCTTACGTTTTGGAATTACAAAAAGTTCCAAGAAGGTTTTCTGTATTGATTAATTCGGATAATACTACGACTGTGCAGTTTGGAAGTGGTGACGTTACAATAAACGATGAAATAATATTACCAAATTCAAAAAATTTAGGATTAGGATTAGCAAGTTCAATAAAAAGAGTTAATTCATCTATAGATCCATCAAACTTTTTAAAAACAAATACATTTGGAATTGCACCTGCAGGTAAAACGTTGACAGTAAAATATTTAGTTGGTGGTGGTGTAGAATCCAATGTAAATCAGGGAGATTTAACTACAATAAATCGTATCGAATTTGATGAGGATTTATTATCCGTATCTGATAATGATTTACCATTGTATCAAACTATGAAAAATTCAATTGCAGTTGAAAATGAAGAATCTGCAGTTGGTGGAAGAGGGTTTGAATCAATAGAAGAAATTAGACAAAATGCATTAGCAACATTTGGTTCTCAAAATAGGGCAGTTACCAGAGAAGATTATATAGTAAGGGCATTATCTATGCCAGAAAGATATGGAAGTGTTGCTAAAGTATATGTTAGTCCAGATGGAGAAATTGATAACAACTCACCATCATCAATACTGGCCTCACCAAATAATATAGCAGAATTTGTTGGTATTGTTGAGGGGTTAAAAGATAAAAGCAGACAGGATATACAGAGAGAATTGGTAAAATATTTAACTCAAAAGAAAACATCCCTTTCCGAAGTAAATAATCCGTTTGCAATTAATATGTATGTATTGGGGTTTGATTCTAACAAAAAGTTAACAAATCTAAACCAAGCCGTAAAGGAAAATTTAAAAACATACATAGGTGAATATAGAATGGTGACGGATGCTGTTAATATGATAGATGGATTTATTGTTAACATAGGATGTGATTTTGAAGTAATAGTGTATTCTGAATATAATAAAAGTGAAGTTTTGACAAAGTGTCTTACTGAACTACAAGATTATTTTAATATCGATAATTGGACGTTTAATAAACCAATTAACGTTTCAGAAATAGAATTAATAATAGCAAATGTGGAAGGAGTAATGAGTGTACCATCTGTTAAGATATACAATTTATGTGCAAGTGATGGAGGAAATTATTCACCAAATAGGTATAATATAGCAGAAGCTACACAGGGTAAAATAGTGTATCCATCATTAGACCCTTGTGTATTTGAAGTTAAATATCCTAATAAAGATATAAAAGGGAGGGCCTTATAATGCATAAATTATTTTCATCATCATACGATGCAAGTGTATATCTCCAACAACCCGATCAAAATGCGGGTAGAGATGGATTATTAGAAGTTGGTAAACTATATTATTCCGATGTAAAGGATATAGCCCGTTCATTAATAAAATTTAATATGAATCCGGTTTCCCAATCACTATATGATAATAGTGTAACGGGAAGTTGGAAATGTTATTTGAATTTAAAAACCTCTGTAGCGGAAGAGATTCCGTTGGATTATACTTTATATGCAAATGCAGTTTCTCAAAGTTGGACAATGGGAACTGGTACAAAATTTGATAATATTACTACCGATGGTATAAGTTGGAAATATAGAGATGGAATAAATAAGTGGCAAGATATCACATTGGGAGGATCTGCGACTTATATCGCCGGTACTACCGGTTCTGCAAATGCGGAGGGTGGTACGTGGTACACTGCATCCGAATCATCACAATCTTTTTCATATGAAGAATCGGATTTAAGAATGGATGTTACGGGTATAGTTAATTTATGGATTAGTGGAACCATACCAAATAATGGGTTTATAATACACCATAGTTTGAATAATGAGTACAATAATACATTAGATTATGGGGTTATTAAATTTTTCTCAAAAGAAACTAATACTATATACGAACCAAAATTAGAACTAGTTTGGAATGATAGTTCATATGTGGTTAGTGGATTATCGCCTGTAACAGGATCGTTATACGATGATGATTATAAAGTGGTTCTAACTAATTTTAAAACAAAATATCCAAAAGATAGTGTTGTAAAGATAAGATTAAAGGGAAGAGATATGTACCCATCCAAATCGTTTGGGTCAACATTCCAATACGATCAAGTAAAATATTTACCAACAGGATCAACATATTATCAATTAGAGGATTATGTTACAAGAGAGGTAATAGTTCCATTTGGAGAATATTCAAAAGTAAGTTGTGATAGTAATGGTAATTATTTTAAATTGGATTTATCCACATTACCTATAACAAGAAACTATTTGGTAAAAATAAAAGTAGTAGAGGGTGGTATATCAACAATAATTGATAATAAATTTATGTTTGAAATCGTAGAATAATGAGTGGAGAACTTACATCATTAGAAGCAATTGCTCAAAAGTTGCAAGAAAAAAGAAAGCAAGATTTAGAAAATATCCTTTCAAGGGATGGTTCTGCTGCATCTGTGAAAAATGAATACAATGTTACAAATGTAACGGATGAAAGTGTTGCTTCCTCTTTATTATTCAAATCATTGGTAAAACCAAAGTATGATAATGAAGAATTATTAAAAGCAGTTGATACTGAAGTTAAAGAATTAAAACCAAATATTCCAGTACCTAAAAAAGATTTAGTTCCTAAACCACTATACGATGAACAATTAGTAATAAATGATGATTTAACAAAACAACTAAAAACTGCAACGGATTTAGCTGAAAAATTACAATCAGATATTGCCAATGTACGATCACAATTACAAACTGAAATAAATAACCGATTATCTATTGAGCAATCAAATGATACGTTGGTAAATCAATTAGATACATTAAGTAAAACGATTGATGATTTTGCTATTCAAATATCTACTGCATTACAAAAATCAATAGAGGAGTCAATTTTAAGAACCTCATTACAAGCACAAAATACAGGCTTTAAAGCACAGATTAAAGCATTGATAAAACAAATTGATACATTAAACTCAATAATAGAGGGATTACAATCACAACTTGGTGCAGTACAACAGCAACAGGCAATCGTACAAGGAACACAGGCGGAAGCATTGGCAGCTGGTGCGGATGTTATTAATGATGTGGTAGTATCTAAATTAAAGATAAAGTCAAACCCAAACAGGGCCGAAGTATTTGCAATATTACAATCCGGAGGAGGGCATAAGTGGATAAATGGACAAACATTAATATTAACTAATAATGATAAAAATCCAGTTGATGTTAGTATAGTTGCAAACTTTGCAGGTGGAAATCCTAGATGGTTCAACTTTAATGAAAGTAATTTTAGTTTAGCAGCAAATGGTGGTACAAAAGAAATTGAATTAAGGGTTAACGAAGGTGCAGCTGCTAGTTATGATTCCAAACCGAAGGGAGGTTTTTTTGGAGGACATACAGGATCTAAAGATTATAATGGTAATGATTTAAAAGTTACTATAAAAAGAATAGATGGTACGGAAAAATCAAAGTTTTATAAAATAGGAATGATAAAGGCACACCCTAAATCCTATCCAGAATATAACTAATAACTATGAGTATTAAAAAATATACAAATTTTGAAAATATAAATCTTAAAACAGAAAACGAAGGAAAATTTCTGAATAAAGAAGATATTTTTATTGTTACCAAAAATGAGATTGAGGGTACTGAATTTGGTGAGTGTAAATATGATATTATGGAGGTTGCTGTTTATGATATAAACAACAATCTATTACCCCATAAGTCAGGTAGGAATGTAGCATACATAAAAACAAATGATATTAAAAACTACCTATACAATATAACAAATGTAACAGGCCTAAAAGAATTTGCAATTAATATTGAAAAATTATTAGAAGATTTAGGATTCACCAATGGTATATTGAAGGTTAATATAAATTTTGTAAGAAACAGTGTCGGTTCCGATGATATTTTAAATAGGGTTTGGATACATGAAATATCCCCATCAAGAGAAGAAGTTAGGATTATACCATTAAAAACATCAGATTCAAAAATAACAGAATTAAATAAAAAAGAATTTTCTAATTTAAATAATTTAAATAAAGATTTTTCTTATTATAAGAAAACACTTTTAGATACATTGAATTCTTTTGAAAATAATTTTTTAAATAAAGTTGATGATTATTTGGAATCAAAATATGGTAAAGATTTTTTTAATATTTTAAAAAAAGATTTTGGATTAAGTAGATTTGATAATTTTAGAAAAAAAATATTTGATGATTTTAAAACATCCGTTAATTATTATTTAACGAACAAAAATTATAAAATAACCGAATCAAATTTTGGAACACCATCTGATATAAGATTTGAAGATTGTGAAAGATATAACTTTTCGGATATACTAAAGGGAGTTGAAGATTCTTTATATAATTGTATAGAATATAATTCTTCATTTTTAAAAAGAAGAAATGTAAAAATAGAATCTATACCTGAAGAATTTAAAATTATAGAATTAGAGAAGCAAATACAAAATATAACAGATTCGTTTCCAACTCCTGTTGTTGAGAAGGTAAACGTATACAAACCATCCGAAGTTAATTTTAAATTTGATGATACCATACCAAAAAATTCTTCAGAATTAATAATATTAGATCCGGGCCCGGCGGATCCTATTTTGACTCCGCCAACAGAAGATATTATTGCACCTCCACAAATTGCTGAAGATGAACCAATAATTAGAGACCCTTTACCTGCAGAAGATCCTACACCAATCATTGGTAGTGGTGGTTCCACCGGTGGTGGAGGTGGTGGGATGGTTAGAGATGAATCGGGTGGAACAACGGGGGATTGGTTTACAATTAACCAACCAAGATTATTTATAGAATAAAATATTTATATAAAAAGAATGGGATTAGAATCACCAACTGAAAATCTTTTTGGAGGAGACGTTACTACAAATAACCAATCACTTCTCGATGGTACAACCGTAACTACAACAGGCACGAGCGATACACTAATAGGTGTAGGTGGAGGAGGTGGGGGCACCTGGGTTCCTACATCTGGAAATGATGGAACATTAAACATATTATTACAATCCGTCGATGCTGCTAGATTTTTAGAAAATAAAGTAGATGTAGGAATTGGTACATCTGTTAAATTAACCTATTCTCCATCGCTTACATTTGGTAATTCGAGAACATATAATGCCGAAATAGATGGTAAACGAACTTTAAATTATTTTATTGTATCGGTAAAATCTACACAAAGTATAACAGGAAGATTTTTAGATTCGGACCAATTGTTTGTAGAAGAATATTTATATGATTCTACAAATGCAAATTATGTACTGACAAATGTTCGAGAATTTAATAGTACATCCGGTACAATAGATTTACAATTTTTATTTGAATCCAAAGCTAGGCCCATTGTCACATTAAACCCAGAGCCGGATCCTCCAATATCAACCCCACAGGATGATACTACGCTTGGATATGAAATAGTATTTTCAAGTAATTTTAATTCAGAATTAGGCGATGTGTTATCATTGAAGTATAAGTTATCGACTGATACAAATGATATAGTTGATGAGGATATTATATTATTATCGGAAGGTTCTACAGATGGTAAACAAATAAAAAAATCAATTTTAGATACAGGTTATATTGTTTTTGAAATAGATGGGGTATTACCAAAGAATACATTATACTCATCAATCTATTGGGCAAACAAAACAACCGCAGAAAGTAATATAAACGATTTTACAAAGTGGAATAAAGTTACGGAATCATTTAGAATATCTTCAAAAGAATTATTGAATGGCGTTGTTGTATTCGCTGAACTGGAAAAACTTATTCCATCTGAAAGACCTAAAATAACGATATCAAAGGATAGATACGATGTTGAAGTAAAAGAATCCGATGATGAAAGGGTTGTTAGATTACAATTCAATACAGAGAACGCCGATTACGTTAGAGCATATATATCCACCGATTCATATGTTAGAGTAGATGCTATATCTGGAGTTGTTGAGTTATTTTTTGTAAAAGATTTTTTAAAAGTATACGGACTTAAAAAGGTTATTTTAGTTTCAGAAAGTGAAAAGTATGGAACGGGGGATAAAGTAGAAGTAATGATTAATTTTATTTCTATAAACGATTTTCCATCTGTTACTCAAATAATATTTCCAAATGAAATAGATATACCAAGCTTTTCGGATTATAATATTGATTATGAGGTAACATATAATACTTTTGCATCTACGCATGTAAATGTTGAATTATTACAAAAAGATAAAACAAAAATTTCTTTATTTAAAAATTTAGCACCAAATAGTTTCTTTAAAATAAATTTAAGAGACTTGGCTAAATCGTTTCCAAATTGGAATGGAAGTGATAATATTACATTGATACTTACACCAATCAACACAGGCGGAGCAAAGGAGTTGGTTGGTAACATATACGAAATACAGACAAAACTAATATTACCAACGATAAAGTTAGATGAAGATTCTATACGAAAATCAATATATGATGCGTTTGTAAGTACGATTCCATTTTCGGAACCACAAAAAGAAAGTAAATATTTAACACATCTTGCAAATTTTGGAAATGATGAACAAATATTAATTTCATCATGGGAACAAGATAATTGGACTCTATCGGATAAAAAAGAAGATGAGTTTGGAAATATAACAGTTACCAATGAAGTAAAATCTGTAATATTAAAATTATACAATCCACTCCCGGCCGATGTTTTAGATAATTCAACTTTTTGGATTACTAAATTGATGGCAAATCCATTAATAGAGACTGTTATTTTAAATGATCAGGATGTACTATCCTGTCCTCCTTTAAAAGGTCCAAATTTTGGAATTGATATTGATTATGTAAAAGGTAAATCAACTAATTTTGAATCTCTTGATGACTTAATACTGAGCGCATCAGTATCTAGTTCATCTGAACTTATTCAAAATTATTTAAGTTCCTCTGTATTTGATACATCAAATTTAAACGTACAATATACAAGTGGTTCAAATATAAACACAGGATCCGTATTATGGGATAACTTTGTACATTTCAGTTCTGCAAAAGAAAGAGTTATTAATTTTAGATATAAGGTAGAATTAATAGAAGCATATGAAAGTGCAATATCATCATCCTATCATGGTGGTGGAAGTCATACAACGACGTTATCCGCAATACAAGAGAGAGAAAAAAATATTGCAAAAAAGAGAAAAGTAATACAGGGGTTTGATGGATTCGAATCATTCTTATACGAATCATCATCTTTCAGTTGGCCATATAATGGTAGTGATAGGCGATTAAACACAGATGGTATTGTAGAAAATTGGTATAATACCATTGTGGAATTGGCGGATGTATATGATACAACAAATTACAACTATGTTTTAAATAATGTACCTGCATATATTTCCGATTATAGTGAAAATGAAACTTACTTGCTATTCTTATCAATGATTGGACATCATTTTGATAATATATACTTTTATACAAAAGCAATAGAAAGGAGTAGAGGGTTAGGATATAAATCAAAAAACGGAATATCGGATAAACTATTATATGATACTTTAAAATCATTTAATTGGGATGCGTTAAATTTAGATAGTAGTGCGCAGTTGTGGAAATTGGTTTTTGGAATGGATTCTGATGGAAATACTACACAAACTAATCCAGTAAAACAAAGAACATATGAAGTTTGGAGAAGAATAGTAAATAACTTACCATACCTTTTAAAACACAAAGGAACCAGACGTGGTATATATGCGTTGATGGCGTGTTATGGTATACCTTCATCAAATTTATCAATAATAGAATTTGGCGGCCCTCAACCAACCGATGTTGAAACTACAAAGGGGAAATTTATATTTGATAATATATCAAATGCTATTGTTTTCAATGAGGGTGCATATATAGAAATGCCATGGAAAAATACGGATAAAGGAAGGAAGCCGGATACTATTGAAATGTTTGTTAAACCCGCATATTCTGCGGAATGGACATTGGTAACGGGAAGTGGAGATTGGGGAATATTTGTTAGTGGTTCACCGGATAGTTCATATGGAAAAGTTATATTTGATTATGGCACGAGCACATTAGAAACAAGCCAATTACCAATATTTAATGGTTCTTTTTTTGGTATATGTTTGACAAGGGAAGTTGATTCACCAAATGATACATTTACATTAAGTGTTAGGCAATCAAACAATGATAGAACAGTATTCAACAATAGTGTAACTATATCACCCGCATCACATAATTACGATTCAGGAACTACATTGAGAATTGGTGATAGTGGTAGTTATAGTGGTAGTATAGATGAATTCCGTTTATGGAGTGAAGTATTAAATAAAGATGTATTTTATCAACATGTTTCCTTTCCGGAGATGGTTAATGGTAATAGTTTAAGTTCATCTACATCCGATTTATTCTTCCGTTTAGATTTTGAATATCCTAAAAATTTAGCAGTATCACAATCGTTGATAAATGTTGATACAAACATATATTATCCATTAATACAAATTAACCCATCTAGTTCTTTACAAATAACGAGAAATATATTAGAGGAAACGGGTTCTATTGGTAACAATGTAATTTTATCAACCAACATATCCGCTTCATTTACAGCAAGTGCGTATGGGTTTGTATCACAATCATCATATCCTTATAATTTTGAAACAATAGAGAGAACTAATGTGTTGGAAATACCAAATATAGGTTCATCAAGATACTCAACGAATAAAGTTAGATTTGAGGATCAATACACATTTGATGGTGAAAAAATAAGTGGTAGTGTTGGTGTTGATTTATCTGTAAAAAGTAGAGTAACCAAAAAATCACTTGATCAAGCACCTGTTGATTCAAATAGATTGGGTATATTCTTTTCACCAACAAAGGAATTGAATATTGATATTGCAAAATCATTGGGTGGGTTTAATTTAGATAACTATATCGGTAATCCCGCAGATAGATACAAATCAAATTATAAATCATTAGATGAATTAAGAAAATATTACTTCAAACGATTTGATAATAGAGATATATACGAATATATAAATCTAATCAAACTATATGAGAAATCAATGTTTGAGGATATTAAAAAGATGTTGCCTGCAAGGGTTAAAGCAACTACAGGTTTATTAATTGAACCACACTTTTTAGAAAGAAGTAAAATACAACAAAATAAACCAACAGGATCAAATGATTATAACGAATCTGAATTAGATACAACCGAAGGTAGGTTAACTATTGCAGAAATATCTGATATAAATGCTAACATCAACACAGAAAATGAGTATTCATTGGATGGTGAAGATAATCAATACGATACAACAATATACGATACTCAAATTGAAAATATAAATGCAGATTCGTATCAGGATGAGGGAATTATAGATTTAAATGATACAAATCTAATTGAAGGTGAGAATGAGTATTATGAAACAAATATTGATGCAAATATAGATAGTGCAACATTACAACTTGAATCAGAAAATCAATCGTTCTCAATAGCAGGTCAAGATGCATCCAATAATTTGGGTTTTGGAATATATTCAATGCATGGTCATTCGATTAGGTCATACTACGATGCCAATGGGATATTACAAACCGAAAGAGTTATTGTATACTATCTAACTGAAGAAAAAACTAAAACATACGTTACATTTAAAGAATTCATAGATGGTGTTGGTGATCCTAGAGGTGGATATAATACAATAACTATACCTTATTCCGAAGTTACACTCAATATTAAACCACTAACAGAACTGATAGTGGGTGATATGATTACTATACCAAGAATTGATTTAGAATTGGATGAAATTGAATTTTTAGATGCGGATCTTGTATCTTGGACGGCTGATTTAATATTATTAAATAGAGAAACAGATGAATTACAATTTAGATATCCACAGACAACTGGAACAATATATAATGCAACTCTGACGGGATTGGATAACCAAAATGGAGCAGAAGCGGAAGGATATAATTTGGATTTCATAACTACTCCGGCCACAAATATCACATATGGTGGATTCCCAGTTGTGGGTGGTAGAATAACAAGCGTAGTTCCTGT
>Ga0315901_10001788_pt1 | contig 30724 bp, 54 predicted proteins | sample LakEriMetagenome_10_FD_203761 | JGI IMG/M metagenome (GOLD analysis project Ga0315901, IMG submission 203761) | Freshwater fungal communities from buoy surface, Lake Erie, Ohio, United States - Buoy 2 MA116 | ecosystem: Environmental > Aquatic > Freshwater > Lake | place: USA: Lake Erie, Ohio...
GTGGATGGAGTGAAGTATAAGCTTGTTGAAGCTTAAAGTGTGTGGTAGGATATTAAAACTATGAAGACTTATATTGTAAAGATTGACGACTACGGAACTAAGCGTTGGTATTTGAATGACAAGTTACATCGTGAGGATGGACCTGCTGTGGAATATTCTGATGGCACTAAGTTTTGGTATTTGAATGGTAATCTACATCGTACTGATGGACCTGCTGTTGAATATGCTAGTGGAACCAAGGAATGGTATTTGAATGATGTGCTACATCGTGCTGATGGACCCGCTGTTGAATATGCTTGTGGAACCAAGTTTTGGTATTTTAATGGAAAGCGTCATCGTGAGGATGGACCTGCTGTGGAATATGCCGATGGAACCAAGTTTTGGTATTTGAATGACAAAGCATATACTGAAGTTGATTGGCGCAATCAACTTCAAAAGGTTAAGGCGCCTTGTGAGGGTAGATTGGTTGAAGTGGATGGAGTGAAGTATAAGCTTGTTGAAGCTTAAAGTGTGTGTCTTTCATATATGAAAATTGTAATAAATAAATGTTATGGCGGGTTTGGTCTTAGTGAAGAAGCTGTTCTTTTGTACGCTAAGAAGAAAGGTCTTAATCTAATTGTTGAACGTAATAAAAGTTTTAAACTAAATTATTATTATCTAAACGAAAAGAAAGACGGCAATTATTTTTGTGAGCGAAACATCCAAAGAAATGATCCTATTCTTGTCGAAGTTGTAAATGAACTTGGCGAAAAAGCAGATGGTTATTGCGCCGAATTAAAAATCGTTGAGATTCCTGACGATGTTAAATGGACCATTGAAGAGTATGATGGAAAAGAGTGGATTGCAGCAGATCATCCTACATGGTCGTGATTCTTTTTCAAAAAACTATTGACTTGTCTGAAAACTCTGATAAACTATTAAAACTATATGAAGACTTATATTGTAAATGTTAATGAGTACGGCACTAAGCGTTGGTATTTGAATGGTAATCTACATCGTACTGATGGACCCGCTGTTGAATATGTTAGTGGATCCAAGGAATGGTATTTGAATGGTAATCTACATCGTACTGATGGACCTGCTGTTGAACTTGCTAGTGGAAGCAAGTTTTGGTATTTTAATGGAAAGCGTCATCGTGAGGATGGACCTGCTGTTGAATATTCTGATGGAAGCAAGTTTTGGTATTTGAATGGTGTACCTTACTCTGAAGCTGACTGGCGCAATCAACTTCAAAAGGTTAAGGCGCCTTGTGTTGGTAAAGTGGTTGAAGTGGATGGAGTGAAGTATAAGCTTGTTGAAGCTTAAAGTGTGTGGTAGGATATTAAAACTATATGAAGACTTATATTGTAAATGTTGATGAGTACGGCACTAAGTTTTGGTATTTGAATGGTAATCTACATCGTACTGATGGGCCCGCTGTTGAACTTGCTAGTGGAAGCAAGTCTTGGTTTTTGAATGGTAATCTACATCGTACTGATGGACCTGCTGTTGAATATTCTGATGGAAGCAAGTTTTGGTATTTGAATGGTGTAGAATATACTGAAGCTGAATGGCGCAAACAGCTTAATAAGGCGTCTTGTGTTGGTAAAGTGGTTGAAGTGGATGGAGTGAAGTATAAATTGGTTAAGATTTAAAGTGTGTTAACTCTAATAAACTATGGATAATGTTACAGAATTTAATGTAATTAAGTCGGTTGTTGTACAGTACAAACATGGACCATCTGTGATGTTTATGTTAACAAGTAACAAACCGCTTACAATGTCTGATATTACTAAATATATGGTTGAACATCAATCATTTGATAAGCAAAATGATGTATTGAATATTGTGGATGAAATTGTACAGGCTAAGATTTATAAGCCTGAAAATAGTTAAAAAATTGATTGACTTACCGTGGTTGATTTGGTACTGTATGTGTCAGATCGGCTGAAGGTAGCTAGGGTAGGGTACCAGGGGGTACTCTAAAACTTTAACGTTAACGTAGAAAGTTGCAGAAAGTTGCAAAAAGGTATTGACTTTGGATGGGTGTATGTTAATCTATTTCCACGATGAAGATTTCCTCCGCTGTTACCGAGTACGTCAAGGTTCAACTCTCCACCAATCCCGCCTGGGCTCAACGGGCCATTGTGAAACTCTGGCAACGTCAAACGGCTGATGAACAGGCTGCACAGACCACGGGTCATGATAATGGAGTGGGTTTCAATGGTACTGATGCCATGATACTGTCGTCTTTTGCTGAACAGATCAACAAGGGTCGTACTCTTAGCCCGAAGCAATTGGCTATTGCTTTCAAGAAGCTTCCTAAATACAACAAGCAGATTATTAGTGAGATTCCCGCTGATAAGTTGGTTGAGATTGAGAAGAAAGCGGTTGTTGCTTGACGATGGTTATGGGTATATGGTATGATAATAGTCTATGAAGTATTATTGTACTGATACCGAACGAATACGTAGGCGGATGTTTGATTATTTGCGGGTATTGCCACATGCTAGTAATCAAAAAGTTTTAAAGAATAAGTTTAATAGAGATTTAGTTAGTATTTTAAAGAAAGTAGATTTACCGTCTAAAAACACGACTTCTTCTTTATGGTAATGATTGATATGAATACTTTTTATAAAACGATTACAGATAGTGTATCTAACTATATTATGTTTATTGTACTATTATTCATAGTATATTTGTTGTGTGTGGCATCTGTAAAGATATTGTGTGATAACATAGCTAGAGTGATATTGGCTGTTCGTACTCCTATTATTAAGCATGATGTCACAAAAGAAACTGAAAAAAACTGAAAAAAGTGCTTGAGGTTTGTCTGAAGCGATGGTAATCTATTTTCACAATGAACGTTGAACTTCTTCTTCCTCCCCAACGGGAACACGCTGTTAATCTACTTAATAGTTTGTACATTAATGGTGTTGCTAGCGATCAGAGTGAGACTGGTACTGGTAAGAGTTATGTGGCTGCTTGGATTGCTAAGAATCTTAATAGTCCGGTGGTTATTGTGTGTCCTAAAGTGGTTATACCTGCTTGGACCAAGGTATTGAGTCATTTTGGTATTAAGGCGCATTGTTTGATCAACTACGAGAAGTTGATTCGTGGTAATACTGAACATTTGAATTTCAAGGATGGTAGGGATAATAGTGCTAGTGATTATATTATTAACTTCCCCAAGAATAGTTTGGTTATTCTGGACGAGGTTCATAAGTGTAAGGCTAGTACTAGTAAGAACAGTGATTTTCTGATCAAACTCAAGATGGATGGTTATAAGACACTGTTGCTTAGTGCTACTACTGCTACTAATCCTCTGGAGATGAAGGCTTTTGGTTTTGCTACTACCCTTCACAATTTGACTAACTATCGTCAGTTTATTACTGATAGTGGTGCTTATACTGGTAGATATGGTGGTTTCCAGATTGATCTACAGAGTAAGCGTACTGTAGAGGCTATGTCTAATATTCACAATCGGTTGTTTAATCTGTATAAGGTTAGTAGCCGTATGACCCGAAAGATGTTTGATAAGATCTTTCCTGACAACCATGTTATGGCTGAATGCTTTGATATGGGTACCAATACAGATAAGATCAATCGTGTTTATGAACAGATGGAAGCTGAATTGGCTGCTTTGGAGGAATCCAGTTCTAATTACAGTCAACATCACTTTGCTATCATGACCAAGGCTCGTCGTATGGCTGAATTGTTGAAGGTACCTACCATGGTTGAAATGATTGAGGATTGGTATGATGAAGGTATTAGTCCTGTTGTGTTTGTTAATTTTACTGATACTGTTGAGGCTATTGAGAAACAGTTGAGTAAGAATAAAAAGTTTGATAACGTTATTGCTAGAATTGTTGGTGGTCAAACTGATAAAACTAGACAAAAGGATATTGAGTTGTTTCAGGCTGATATCAAGCGAATTATGATTGCTAATTTGGCTGCTGGTAATGCAGGTGTTAGTTTACATGATTTGAATGGTAAGTTTCCTCGGGGTAGTATTATCAGTCCTAGTTACAGTGCTATTAATCTTCTTCAGGCACTTGGTCGTATTCATCGTGCTGAGGGTAAGACTAAGTGTATTCAGAAGGTTATGTTTGCTGCTGGTACTATTGAGGAAGATGCATGTAAACGTGTTCAATCTAAGCTTAATAACCTTGAGTGTCTCAATGATGGTGATCTGACTTATAGTGTTCGTATTGCTTAATTAATATAAAATATATGACTAAAGTACTTGCAGTGAAATATCCGTCTAGTGTGGATCGTGTTAAACAGAGTTTTGATCATCTACGTCAGGTGTTTGAAGTGCCTGATGTTAGCAAGATCAAAGATATGTTTGCTACATTATTGTTTGATGAAAGTACATTGTTTAGGTACAATTATTGTTTGGTGAGGTTTGATAATAAGTTGTATGTGATTGAACCAGTTGATTTGGCAAAATGTACATATGTACGTAAGCAAGTGGAGTATCATCCATTGAGTAATATGATTTGATCTTCCCCGGTGTTTATACAGTTTCATCGGGATCCACAACAAACAAAAAGCTATAGGTCGGTATTTCATTGTGGGGTTGGGAGGGTGACTTCCCAACCTCTTTTCGTGCGCATAGGCGGTCAATAGGCGCGTGTTTGGTGAGTGGGTAGGGTGATCACATGGGTGGGCGATCAAAGCGGCCTATAAACGATTCTGTAACCTTAACGTTATAACGTAACTTGGGTAGCTCCTGGTCCCCTACCCTGGCTGTTAGCCGATCTTGAATAGACTATACCAGCTGGCTTCAGGACCTCAAGCAAAAAGTGCAAAAAAGATTTTTGATTTTTTCGTTGACTTTTTGGTTGGCGGTGGTAATCTATTTCCACGATGAAGCTGTTGACCAAGGAACTGATCGCCAAGCTGACCAAGGCTGGCTACAACAACGAGACTCCGATTTGTAAGCTCTTCACACCGTGGGGCCGGGCTACCTGGCTGCTCACTGGTATGGAGGATGGTATTCTGTATGGGTACGCTGATCTGGGTATGGGATGTGTGGAGTGGGGTGGCATTGAGACTCTGGAGGCTCTGGAGTCGATTCGGGGTCCGTTTGGGCTGAAGATCGAGCGTGATCTCTACTGGACCCCGAAAGAGGGTGTGAACTATTCCGAGCGGGAAAGCCTGATTGGGGCTTGACATTTCCTGAAAGTCTGGTAATCTATTTCCACGATGAACAACATTAAGATTATCAATTTGACCCCACACGATATTAATGTCATCGTTGACGGCGATGTTACTGTCATTCCCAGAGATGGAACAGTGGCCAGAGTCAACCAAATTTCCACAGTTGTGGATAAGATCAATGGAATTCCCGTTAGCGTCGTTCGATTTGGTGATGTGGTAGGGCTGCCTGATCCTGTGCCTGGTGTTATCTGGATCGTTTCGGCACTTGTGAAACAGGCGGTCAACCGATCTGATGTGGTGAGTCCTGGCGAACTGGTACGTAATTCGGATGGTAATGTGATCGGCTGCAAGGGTTTCTTTTACTGAACCATCTCTGTCTAAAAGTTAAAAAAGTTGTTGACTTCCGCTGAAAATCCTGTATACTATTTCCACGATGAATCCTGAAATTCGAGAGATTGAGAATCGGTTGATGAACCTTCGGTTGGACAAGTATGCTGTTGACCAGGGGTTGATGTTGAATTGTTTGGTTGGTGCTTTGGTTGGCTATATTGTTTGGCAGGATGGTGAGGGTAAGGTGAGTGCTAGTGATATTGTGAGTGCTATTGAGAAGTATCACAATCAGTGTAAGTTGGTTAATAACTAAATAAACTAATATGACGTTTAACGAAATTCAGAATCGTTTGGTTGATATGTTGAACCAGGCGCAAATCAAGATTGGATCTAAGCAGGGACGGTTGATGGAGTGGGTGTATGTACAGGCACTTCGTGATAATGGAGTGACTATTCCTCCAGCGGTTGACATGATGTTTATGTGTGGACGTAGTGTGGCTGGATACAAGGACATTGGCAAGCGGGTTCAACTTCCTTGAAAAAAGTTGTTGACTTCTTGAAAAAAGCTGGTAAACTAGTTCCGTAATAAAAATAAAAGATATGGATAATCTGTTTGTCGCTCGTATTCATAATAACAGTCTTGGTAGTTGTGTGATGGTTGACACTATTACCGATGGTGTCAATCTGATTCGTGAGTATGTCAAGGATCAATTCAATCGTGATTTGACTGCTGAGGAGAATGAGATTCTGGAGAATGACTATGAGTTCTACAACGATGATGATGCTGATAACATTATTAGTTTTAGTCTTGGTACTCTCTCCACTCAATAATAACCCACAATAAATAACTAAATAAAAGATATGCCTAATCATACTGCTAATAATTTCACTGTGACTGGTCCGAAGGCTGATGTGCTTCGATTTGTGGCACAGGCCAAGGGTACTGATAGTGAGCTTGATTTCAACAAGCTTCTTCCTATGCCAGAGGAACTGAAAGGTATCTCAAGTCCTGTGAATATTATGACGCAGGACGAGATTGATGAACTCTGGTCCGAATGGAACGAACGCAAAAGTCAAGGAAAACTTGGTGAGTTTGATAAGGAACGTCCTTTTGGTCTTGGATTGACCCGAGAACGATCCGAAGAATTGATCTCCAAATACGGAACGTACGACTGGTACGACTGGCGAGTTTGTAACTGGGGAACCAAGTGGAATGCTTATGATGTGACGGAGTGGAGTATCAATGAGGGTCATTGGAATGGTGAGAACTCTAGTGCTACTATCTATTATGAGACTGCTTGGAGTCCTGCCACTGCTTTGTGGTTGAATATGTCAAAGGATTATCCTACATTGGATTTCTATCATGAGTTTGCTGATGAGGGTGGATCGTTCTTGGGTAGTGAGACTATTAGGGATGGACGTATTATTAGTGAGGAGGAGTTGGATTGGGATAGTGATGATGGTATTGAGTTGAGGGAGGGATTGGGTCGGTATTGGCCGGAGGATGATGAGGATGAGGTTGAGGTGGTGAAGGAGTAAAAGTCAAGCAAAAAAGGTTGGGGGTCAGCCTGAAGATTTCTTCAAAAACCCTTGACGTTTGGGGTGGGTGGTGGTATTCTATTTTCACGATGAAGACTTACAAGGTGCCTGTTGTTTACACGATGTATGGTTATGTTGAGATTGAGGCTGAATCTCCGGAGGAAGCTGTGAAGGAAGTGGAGAATGGTGGTGGTGATATTCCGTTGCCTTCTGTTGCTGATTATGTGGAAGGATCGTTTGAAGTGGATCACGATGGTTTGGTTGAGGAAGTTAACTAAATAAAATAAACTAAATAAACTAAATAAATAATATGAAGGATATTGCTGTTTTGGTTGGTGCTGTTGTGGGTGTGATTGGTTTGATTATTGGATTGAGTGCTTTGTTTGCACTGCCTGTGATGTGGTTGTGGAACTATGTTGTGCCATATCAGTTTGGGTTGAAGGAGATTGATTTTCTTCATGCTTGGGCGTTGATGGTGTTGTGTGGGTTTATTTTCAAGAGTGGTTCGATCAATTCCCAGAAGAAGGATTGAGTAGTTAAAAAAAGTTGTTGACTTTTTCGAAAAAGCTGGTATTCTATTTACATGATGAAAACTGAATATTTCGGCAAGGGTGATAGTGTGAATGTAGAGTATCGTGATGGTGATATGTTTACCCACGATTTTACTGGCACGGTCAAGGCAATTCGTAACGATAACATCATCGTGGAAGACCAAGATGGTGATTGTTGGGAGGTTGAAGCTGATCAAGTTAGTTTCTGTTCCGACGAACATTTTCGTTGACTTTCTGAAAAAAGCTGATAATCTATTACCACGATGAAGATCAAAGTTACCGACATTGTTTACGATACTGACATTGATGATGATAGCACTACGTTTGTGCTTAATTCGGAGTTACCGAGTGAGATGATTGTGGAGGTTGATGGTATTATTGATATTGAGTCAGAGATTGCTGATGCTATTAGTGATACAACTGGCTGGTGTGTACATGGTTACAACTACGAGGTTCTGTAAATAGATATACCCACGATGAAGATCAAAGTTACTGACATTGTTTATGATACTACTGACAATGAGGAGCTATATCTGAATATGGATCTTCCTACTGAGTTAGTGTTTGACATTGATGGTGATAGTGATGATATTGAGTATGAGATCGTTGATGCTATTGGCGATATTACTGGCTGGACGGTGAAGAGTTTCAAATGGTCTGAGGTGGTAGAGTAACTAAAAAAAGTTGTTGACTTCCCCAAAGAAATACTACAGAATATACCACAATGAAATTTATTAATTTTTGGCCGTTATATTTTTTGGCAGCAGTGTATCTGCTAAATGTATACATGTATGGAAGAAAGGAAGCTAATCAAATAAATGTTTTTATGCTTCCTATTATGATCTTTTTTGGAGTTATTATTTGTTTTGTGTGTTTGATTGGACTGCGATAAACACTCCAAAAATTTTTGAAAAAGCTGTTGACTTCTGCTGAGGCTTGGTGTAGGATATATCCACGATGAATGACGAACAGCAATTTATTGAACTAATCAGAAAGTCTTTTGATAGAGAATGCACGTCAGGTAATACTGAGATTAAGTATCTGGTTGAACTTCCTATGACTGAAGAGGAGTATGAGAACTTCATTAAAATGATTTGTGGTGAATACATAATATGAAAGTTTATCTTGTTTATGGTGATTATTTTTGTGAAGAGCCTTTTGTTAAGAAGGTCTTTGATACTAAAAGAAAAGCTCTTGACTATGTTATAAAAAAATACTATTCAGGCCCAGAATATTGTAAATTGGGTCCAACTATGTTAGATGACAATGCTAGTTGCAATGTTCAAGAAATGGAATTAGAATAATAAATTATATGAATAATTCACTACAGATTGATAATAAGTTGCTTTCATGCCGTGTCGCTTATCTTCCAGTAAGAGGGGAAAGAGAAGAAGGATTTGTCAGAGCTTGCTGGCTTAATAGTGGAGGAAATCTTGTTTTCTTACTTGAATTGGATCGTGGAGGCTTTATGGAAGTGTTAGCTGGTTACTGCAAAAGAATTATGTAAGAAAATGGTGATAGTCGCAAACTTATTGTCAAGGATATTTATCGGGTAGAACGGGTGAAATTTTCTGAAAAAAGCTGTTGACTTTCCCGCTGAAATCCTGTAAAGTATTTCCATGACTGATTCCCCGAGTGTTTTGGTTGGTAAGGTGTTTGGCATTGCTGCTACTGCTCACAATGGTCAGTTTCGGCGTGATGGCAAAACTCCGTACATCAAGCATCCCATGGCGGTTGCTGATAGAGTTAGCAAATATGGTCATGAATATGTTTGTGTTGCGATGCTTCACGACGTAATTGAGGATACCAGTGTTACTTATGATATTTTGATTGAGGAGGGTATTCCTGAGAATATTGTTAAAGCTGTGGAGATTTTGACCAAGGGAGAAGGTCAGAATTATGATGAATATTTGTATTATGTTAAATCTAATGAGTTGGCTAAACGAGTGAAGATTGCTGATATCTTGAGCAATTTGGCTGATGATCCTACTGATAAACAGATTGTTAAGTATGCCAAAGCGCTGACTTATTTGATGGCGTAAATTTTTGAAAAACGTGGTTGACTTCCCCAAAGAAATCCTGTAGGATATATCCACGATGAACGAACCGCTTTCATTTTCTGAATGGTGTTATGAGGTTGATATTGAAACTCAGTATCAACAATTTTATGATGAATATGGTGATGCGGCTTGTTTACTTTGTGAATACAAAGATCGTCATTACCGAGAATATTTAGAGAATTTTGAAAAATCTGTTGACTTCCCCAAAGAAATCCTGTAGGATATATCCACGATGAAGCTATATGCTATTATTGAGTTTAAGACTGGTGATGTTGGTCGTTATGGTGATATCACTGATATTGGTTATGTAACTGAAAGTATCAAGAAGAGCAATTCTTTTAGAAATAAGCGGGTCAAAGTGTATGGATCGAATAGAAAGTCTTGGACTCGTTATGTTTCCCGTAAGAATATTGTAACTATTATTCCACTATACTAACCAACAATGAAAGTTTATATCATTCTTGACAAATCGTACAGTCTCGGCGTGGAATGTTTTGTAGATAAGGCTTTCTCTTCTAAAGAAAAGGCTATTGATTATGTTTATGCTGATTATATGAAACATCCTTACTACAAGGGAAAATCAAAAGAAGATTTGAGAAAAGCGATTGATAATCAAATTCACGAAACTGAAGTAGAATAATTACCCACGATGAATGCGTGGAACCGAGAACAAATAGAAGGTGAACCATTACTGGAAAGTTGTGATTTTTGTAATGCGTTAATTGTAAATTGGGAAACATTAACCAATTGTTGGGTAACATTTGACAATCGTATTATCTGTAAAAACTGCAAAAAAGCTGTTGACTTCCCCGCTGAAATCCTGTAGGATATATCCACAATGATTGAGATTACCCGCAATCCGTTTACAAAGTTGTCACTTCTCAGCAACTTTTGGATTGAAGATGATATGGTGTTTCACATCCTCATTCCATATAACACAGAACAAATCGAATTGTTGACTGACAATGAGATTGGTCAATATATGGGCGGCAATTAAAAAGCTGTTGACTTCCGCCAAGTTCTGGTATAGGATATACCCACGATGAAAGACATCTTCCAGATTACCACACCGGTTCATGGCACCACCGACATTGAAGTCTCGGAGTTGATCAAACAGTTGCAACAGCGGTTGCGTCAAGCCAAAGAATTCAACAAACACTATGGTTGGGGGTGCACTCGTTACTCTATCACGGTGGATAATGAAGGACAACTTTGGTTGAGCGGTCACACCAAAAAAGACCTGAAAGAAATTTAAAAAAAGTGGTTGACTTTTCGGAGGTGGTAGGGTAAGATATTTAAAGAGTTGGGGCTGACATCGTGAGATGCAGCACGGTGGTAGTGAAAGCGTTGGAAATGTCAGTCTTTCACCGAATTACGACGGTTCCAACCAACTCTTGAAAGTTTTTAGAAAAAGTTCTTTACAAGTCAGAAAAGTCTGATAAGATATTTTTAGTTGATGGGACCGGAAGGAACACGACTAGCAACCCATTAACAAGATTGACGGCATAACAATGTAGCCATCCGGTTTTCAATCCGGAAAAGTGAGAAATAGAGGGCAACGAATTAGTATTCGTTGATAAATACTCACATGTCAATCTTACAATTTTAATGCTTAGGAGAGAGCGAGTAATACGCCTCCAGTCATCTGTAATAACCAATGGATGATGTGGGATAGAACACAGGACACCGGAATGGTTATCGGATCAACCTGTTGTAGATGGATAAAGAACCATCCCTTAGCTCCAATTTTTTTAGTTCTTTTGATAATTTGAGAGTTTCATAAGCTCAGCCAGAGGCTAGCAAGTAACTGGGGTATGAATTAAATAAACTCGCACTACGCTGGGTTAGCTCTCACAAAATTTGATTGAATATCTGTTGTTAGCTCAAACCTAGAGCCGTCTGTTGAGTCAGCGAGATGTAGTAACCAATCTACACAGCAGTAAAAATCAAACTGGTTGATGAAGCTGCAGCTAACCAAGTTATGTAAAGTGTAGAATCGTGGGACTACACCATCAACCTTATAATTTTAGTTCTTTTTTGATTGATATTACCTAACTGGAAAAGGAGCACATCGGCTGCCAAAGTTTTATAGGTTCATGGCGATGCATGTGCATAATCACCACGTAAGCCTAACTGGGGGTGAGGTTAGTAGGTTCGAATCCTGCTATCAATCAAAACAATTTTAGTCTTGGTACTCTCTCCACTCAATAATAACCCACAATAAATAACTAAATAAAAGATATGACCATTGAATCTGTAGTTCGTAAGACGATTATTGTTATCAACGGAGTTGAACATATTCTATCTGAAACTTCGTGGACTGAATCCGTACATGAAGCACAAGATAGTGGTGTGGAGTTTGAATCTGATGAAGATGTGATTGATTGGGTTGAAAGTGTTTGACACTTTCTAAAACGCTGACAGACTGTTGACACGATGAAACCAAAAATCAAATCAAATCAATCAATTACTTGCCATCGTGATCTAACGATTAGTTATTTTTCTGTTTATAAACAAATATGGCAAAGAGTTTCAGCATACGAATTAACTTGCAGACATGACGATTTTGCTGCATTGAGTCAGCAAGACCGAAAAAAAATTAATTGCAAGATAAAATTGGGTTAAAAAATCTGTTGACGGATGTGGAAGTTCTGGTAGATTCAACGTGTCGAGAGTGATTGAGGTTGAGCATCAAGTAAGGTGCCGTGGCTGATGAGCATTTCGAGTGCTACGCTAGATGATGGTAAGTGCGGCATACCTCAACGTTTTTTGAAAAAATTTTGATTGATATTACCTAACTGGAAAAGGAGCGTGTCGGTAGCCAAATAAGGTTCAAGGCGAAAACAGGCGTAACCATCATATAAACCTAAATAGGGATGGGGATTGTAGGTTCGAGTCCTACTATCAATCAAAACAATTTTTTGAATATTATTCAATGAATAATACATACAGGCGGTCAATTCTAAACTGAACTGATCGATCAGTTATGAATGTAAGGTTCGATTCCTTAATGTGTTATTCAGTATTAAACAAAGATAGACACGTAAGCAAAGCATTCGGATAATGCGCCCTCCGGTTGGGAGACTGAGTTCAATTCTCAGATGCTTACAGGGAACATATCGCTATACTACAAAAGTAATGTGAGTGAAATCCTTAATTGTTTGATATTTTAAACTTTTTTTAACTTTTTTGTTGACTTTCCTGAATCTCTGGGGTATAGTATTTCCACGATGAATATCAAAGAATACTTGGATAAACTTGAACAGACAAAGCAGAGTCTACTGTCTCTGAATCTACCGGACAATACTCCGATTGTCGATACCCCTGATATGGGTTGTTTGACTCCAATATCTAAAACATCTATTAAGTTTGAAGTTAAAGATGTTTACAAATACAATTTGTGTTATTATCTTTATTCACACGTTTGTGATAAAGAACTGACTGAAAAACAAATGGTTGTGATTTTGTCTGAACATTATACACGGAACTAAAAAATATCTAAATAAAATAATATCGTAGAAATATAAAAACACTAATTATTTAGCGCTGAAAGCGTCTAAAAAGTGCTTGACTTTCTAAAATTTCCTGATATTTTATAAAAAATAAAATATGAAAACTAAAATTAAGAACCGCAAAACTTGGGGCACTTTGAAGCCTATTACCAAACGTATTGAGTCTCTTAAGATTTACAAGCGCAGTAAGAATAAGTTTAATTATTCAAATTATAGCTGGGGAGATCTTAATTAATTTAAAATAATAATAAATATGTCTGATATTGATCCTGAACTGCAAGCAGAACAAACTCAAGATGCTAAGTATCTACAAGAGCTTAATCACTATGTAAACACTCTTTCAGCTCCTTCAGCAGAATCCGTAGCGCTTTATAGATCAAAGCTTAGTATGCTTGAAGATATTCATAATGAAATTCGATCCAAGTATCCTGAATTTATGCCTGTATATGATTGTTCAAAGGAAGCTGAACTAAATCAAGCATTGGGTAAATATCAAGAACATACTTATAGTCTCAGCAGCCGAGACATGAGTGCAGAAAAGTGAAAAAACCCGTTGACTTTAGCCAGAAATCCTGTAGACTGTATTCCACATGAAGAAACTCCAAAAAGAATTCACCGCTAACTATGATCGGGTTGGTATGAATCGTTTTGTTCAACTCCGCAAGGAAAATGGAGTTGCCATCTATGAACGATTCAACACTGATGATACCCATCGTACTTATGAGGTGTTCATTGTGAAGGTTGTACCCAAGGGTGCTCCTCTTCCTAATGGCAAGACTGTAGAGGAGTCGTATGAACAGTATCCGGGTGCCAATGCCTTTGGTAAGACTGCTTATGATTGTCGTTCACTGGCTCGGGCAGAGGAACGATTTGATCAGTTGGTACAGAAGGTCAAGGATAGTGCTGAAGCTAAGGAAGAGTCTATTAAAACTGGTAAGCGTAATCGTGGTAAGCGTGGTACTAATAAGATCAATGTTAGTGTACCTGAAAAGGATAGTAAGTTTACTATGAAAATGCTTATCACTTCTACTGGTCTAACTCAGCCTGTGTTGTTTAGTATTGTTAAGTCTTGGATGAATAGTGGTATTGTTAAGATCAATGGATACATTAAGTCCGAAGGTGGCCGAGGTCGTCCTAGTATTGAATATGTCGTGGTGTAAGTAAACATACAAATAGTTACATTAACCAGTTAGTGGATAATACCGCTAACTGGTTTTTTTGAATATATTTTCAGATTACTTATAAAAATGCTTGCCAACCTTCCTCAAACCTATCTCGAAAAATTCGAAAAAACTGCTTGAATCTGCCCCAAACTCTGGTAAATTGATTTTGTCATGAACGACATCAATACTAACTCTAACGTCACCGCCACCTCCACCAAGATCACCGCCAAGGTTGGTCGGCCTGCCATGTCGCTGAAGCTGATCCTCAACAAGACCTTCAGCCTCAAGGATCTGCAGGCTCTCAATCCCGATGTCAAGCCCGTCACCATTCGGGCCGCTGTTCTTCGGGGTCTCGAGAATGGCCGATTCACCAAGCTGAATCGTACTGTTCGATCGGGTCGCAAGGGCAAGCCCGCCTCGCTCTTCATCAATACCAAGGTCTACGAGGCTAACCTTCGTAACCTCGCCAAGTCCAAGGTTACTGTCAATGTCGCTGAGACCGATGCTGTGACCGCCTAATAAACCAACCACAACTACAAACCCCGCTTGACTTTCAAATCAAGCGGGGTTATTCTTTTACCGTTATGAAGAAAAACATTATTCAAGTTCTCTACCTCGACGAAGCCGTTTACTCGTTCGTCGTCACCAATGACCTCTCTGTTGAAGATAATCTGGAACGTACATTCGCTGAATGGAACCATGGTAGTGGCATGGAGTGTGAAATGTTCATCAACTCCAAAAAGCGTTCTCTGAGCGTCAATGATATTGTGTGTGTCAACGGTACTTATTATCAATGTAGGCCGTTTGGTTGGAAGAAGGTTACTGTTGAATATGTCAATGAATTAGAGAAGGAATTGTCACAACATCCTACCCGTCACGCCTATGGTACATGGTATGCTTTGACAGAGATCATGTATGGCCGTCGTCACGATGACAACGAGGCTCTTCTGGAAGGAGTTGAGACCGTCTAAAGGGCTGCCAGAACGCGCCAGAACCGCATATGGGCGCTTTTGATTGCAAGGGAGGGTCTGAACACCTTCCCTCTTTTTTTTGCACTTACTGGCACTTTTTCGTTGACTTTCTGGTTCAGTCTGGTAAAGTCTTTCCAGATCGGCTGAACAAGCTAGGGTAGGGGACCAACTCCTACCTACGTTACGTTAACGATATCGGAAGAATATCGGAAGAAAGTTGCAGAAAATGCTTGAGGTTTCTGCTGGGTGGGTGTAATCTATTTCCACAATGACACTTCAGCAATTTCAAGCCGCTTTCGCCATCGCCAAGGACTTTGACCGTGACCTGTCCAAGGTGGACGACAGTATCCTCTACGGCTACGGTCTCAGCACCTTCAAGCCGGTACATACTACCCTTGAGGCGGTGGCGAAGACCATCCGTTGGCAAGCCCTTATGATGAACGGCGAGTGGGATGCCGAAGCATTGAACGAGGTGGCCGAGGCTGGTCGCCGTAACTTTCTGGTGCTTGGTTGAAAAAAGCTGTTGACTTCTTCAAAGAAATCCTGTAGGATATTACCCACGATGAAAATTGAAAAGGAAACTATTCAACACTTTATGAAAGAGAACTATCCTAAACATTTTGCCAGTGGCAAGTGGGGATGTCAAAATATTGGATTTGCTCATGCTGAACATTTGGATTTGCCTGAACATGGATTTCAGGTAAGTGTGGGAGTTGCCAAAAAATATTGGGTGTGGTTGGATCACGATTGATTGAAAAAGCTGTTGACTTTTTCTAAAAACCTGATAATCTATACCCACAATGAAGATCACGATTGAGTTCGATCCCTTCGCCACCGCTGAGACCGCTTACGATTATTCCAACAGCAGCAAGACCTACACCATTCGGATGATGTTGAGCCAGGTCGCTGATCGTATCGACGATGCCATCTGGTGTAACCAAGCCAAGAGCACGTTGAATACCAAGCTGAAGGACCGTAATGGCAAGGTGATGGGGTCTGTGAAAATCCGGCTTGCTCCTGAAGAAAGGGCTTGACCTTTTTCTAAAACCTGATAATCTATTTCCACAATGAAATCCTACCTGACGATTGAACAAAATTCCCGCGGTGCTACCTACAGCAACTCCGACGATACCTGGACGGTCTACGAGCACTCTACCTATCCTCGCAGTTCGGTTCTCGCCGGTCAACAGAGGCGAGTGTGGGTGGAAATCTTCAACAGCCTGGAGGAGGCTAAGGAAGCTTTCCCCGACGCTGAGGTGAGTGGGTGTACCTATCGGGAACCCTACTTGAACCACCTGCCTGACGACGGTGCCCTCTACTAACCCGAAAAAAAGCTCCGAAAGGAGCTTGACCTTTTTCTAAAACCTGATAATCTATTTACACAATGAAGACCTACTTCGACGATAACTTCGGTACTTGGGACGGTATGGATGAGCCTGAGATGGTGGCCTTTTACCATCAGTGCCAACGGTCCAATGTGACCAAGGTTTGTAAGCGGTGTGAACGGACTGTTCGTATTCAACCGCAGTATGCTATTTGTAATAGCTGTGCAGATGCAATTGAACGGGGAATGGATTACTAAATAATAATAATATGAATAAAGAACTATTGCGTAATTTTATCATCTCGGTGTTGAATGATGAGAATGGTATCAGCGGCGAATCATTCTCTATTCTCTACAAGATTGCCGAAAAGGACCAATCACTTCGTGACATTATGTTGGCTACTGATGCTTGTGATGATCGGTTCTATCTAAAAGAAGAAGAGGATGACTATTACAACAAATAATAATATGACTCTTACTGAACGTTATAGTAATGATACCATGGTTCGTAATTACATTCGTATTCATGATCCTGGTCATAGCTGGCTAGAAGTGCCTATCAAGGATGTTCGTGATATCGCCGGTGTTTGGGATATTATTACAGATTATTCACCATTGAAGCGACATAAGTTCTATCTGGAAGAAGATTGTGATATGGGTACTTTCTATAACGCAATGATTCAAAAGGGGTACACTATCAATATCACCAATGTTCACGTCGATGACTTTGACGAATATCTACAAAATCAATAATACAATGAATACAATGGAACAATTCCAAGAAGATATCAGCATGAAGTTCTTTGGCCGCAGTGTGTCACTCGCCAAAGCCGCTAACCAATGTGTGTGCTGTGGTAAAAATGCTACTGAGTTTCGTGATGAAATCAGTAAGCGTGAATATCGTATCAGCTCACTCTGTCAGCATTGCCAAGACGAGGTGTTCGCCCAACTTCCAGAGGAAGACTGAAAAAAGTTGCAGAAAAAGCTTGAGGTCTGCCGCTGGGTACTGTAGGATATTTCCACAATGAACGACATGATTGATACCTCCTGTGACCTCCGTGACCAGATCACCGTTGACTATCGTGAGACCTTCACCCAAGACGATGCGGATTACGAACAACGTGCTCGTTGGGAAGAGTGCATGACGATGGAAGATATCTTTGAGGGCTAATACGTTCGGGGTAATACAATAACAATAATAATCTACAACACTATGGCTAACAAAATCAAGAAGAACGATACCGTCACCAATAACATTCAACTCGTCTACGGTATTGAGAAACTCACCGTTGTGCCTGCCAATACCGAACTCAAGGTCTGGAAAGTCAAACGTGATGGTACTCTCTATTGTAGTACCACTGATCGTAACATCTACTACGGCACTATCACTATCAAAGCTAACGATGTTACCAAGGTCAATAAACCTATGCCTACTGTCAATGTGGGTGATATCTATGTCTGTTCTTGGGGTTATGATCAGACTAACATTGACTACTACAAGGTTGTCAACGTAAAGAATAAGACGGTCAACCTCGTTAGTATCGGTCAGACTCGTAACTACACTGGTCCTATGCAAGGTGAGTGTGTGCCTGATCCTAGTGTCATGGGTAATAAAATCTACACCAAGCGCATGATTGACAATGGTAATGGTAGTGTTAGTTTCAAAATGACCAGTTACAGTTGGGCTTACAAGTGGAGTGGTAAATCCAACCACTTTACTGAGTGGGCTTAAGGGTAGGTGGGTAGGGGGCTATGTCACTTTAGCCCTATTTATAAACATGACGGGGTAGGGGGTATAGCTCCCTATCCCTTTTTGTTATTATATAGGGGGGAGGTGCGGGGGCACCCTACCGAAGATGGTTCTGAACATGACTAGCCCGCGCGACCACCCCGCGTGGAGGTACACCTGACACACATGGTAAAAAATTACGTAGGTAACTTAACATATGTTATTTGCTTGTTGTACTTATAAAAAGTGGGTATAAAAGGGTGTTTTTGGGGTGTATTTTTTGTGCTTTTTTGGGTAAATGTGAAAAAAACACTGTGGGTTATTTTTTATATGGTGACTTTGCATATGTTGTGTGGTATATATTTGGTATATGTTTTCGTTGAATGAAAGTCAGTTATTGTTATTGGGGTGGGTAATTACGATAGGCAGTAGCTTAATTGTGATGGCATTGACATTATTGTTGAGTTATTGTTTGTATAGTTTATATAGGGTTGTCAAAGATTTTAGCAAAAAATATTGACATTAGTGATATTTGATGATATATATTAGCAACATGAAGGTCGTAAGTACACATATTGATAATAAGCGTTGGTATACATTTACAAGAAATTGTGAATGTGTGTTGGTTGATATTGTGTAATAATGATGTAATAGAAAACTTAGAAAACAATATCAACCATCACCGAAAAAGTGGTGGTTTTTTGTTTTTGGTGTTGACGTTCTTTGAAGTTGTGGTAAAGTTAGTAAACAGTGAACGACGAAAGTTGAACACGATGACAATTTAAAAAAAGTAGGTTGACAATGATGAAAGTCATGATAGACTGAATGAAGATTGTGGAAGGCTTGAAACTCCATCTGTTGAGCCACCGCCAGTAACCAAAGGTAAAGACTGGGAAAATCAATTGATTGGTCCGTGGGTGTTATCCTCGTAGAGAACCCATAGGGCGATGACGGAATTGCTGAGGCAATTTCCGTGAATTGGTTAAAAACAAATTTAGACCGCCGAAGTAGCTCAATTGGCAGAGCAGGACTTTTGTAAAGTTCAGGTTGCAGGTTCAAGTCCTGTCTTCGGCTCCAATTTATAATGTTGATCGTAGCATAAAAGTAATGTCGTGGTTTGTGAAGCCACCTAAGCGGGGGCAGTACCCGTCGATCAACCCAATTTATAATGGCCTCATCGTCTACGAATGTAATAGGATTCTGGATTCTCAATCCGGAGAACTCGGTTTGACTCCGAGTGAGGCTACCAATTTCAATAACCCCCATCGTTTAGTTATTAAGACTTCCGGTACCAATTAGGCGGAAACCTTGGTGCAAATCCAAGTGGGGTTACCTATTTTAATTACCCTATCGTCTAGATGTTAGGACGGATGTGTTCTCTGAGACATCAACCTTGGTGAAAATCCAAGTGGGGTAACCAATTTATGCTTCGGTGGTGAAAATGGATTTATCACGCAACGCTACGAACGTTGAGGTCGGGGTTCGACTCCTCGCTGAGGCGCCATTTAATGGCCCATTCGACAACCAGCTAAGTCACATCCCTTTCAAGGATGAGTAACCGGGGCAGCACCGGTATGGGCTACCATTTTTTGACGGCACTGTAGGGTGCAGTCGTAAGCAAGATCACCCCTAGCATAATCTGAAACAGTGAAGCGTTAAGATCTTGACCGTCAAATTTATTTTATGTATATGGACGTGGCAGACAAGAAATGCAGCAGTCTCCAAAACTGCCCAATGTGGGAGCGTTACCCACCGTCCATGCCATTTTTCAAATACATTAGTTGAAGGCAACATCTACGTAGTTTAAATGGTAGAACAACACCACAATAAGGTGGAAGCATTGGTTCGAATCCAGTCAATAAACGGTGTTGAAGTAGTAAGTAATGTATTGACACTGATAGACGCTGAGTGTTATAGTCTGACGAGACTATGATTAGTAAGCGGAACGATGTGAAATCCAGTAAACATTTTAATTTTTAATTCCCGAGTAGTGTCAAAGTAGCACGGAACGCTGTTAACGTTCTTGTGGAGGTGCGAGTCCTTCCTTGGGAGCCATTTTCAATTCCAGAGTAGCTCAATGGTAGAGCATGCGGCTGTTAACCGCAGGGTTGGGGGTTCGAAACCCTCCTCTGGAGCCAATTTACGGTGAGTGTTCCCTATGGCTGTCTGTAAAACAGTTGCCATGAATAAATAGGGCGGAAGGCAAGTGGTTCAACTCCTCCACTCACCACCAATTTTATGGGTTATTATACTGATAAAGACGCAGAGCGGTCTGTAAAACCGTTGCCTTCGGGCTGGATAGGAGCATTACCTATATATCCCACCATTTTTGGTATTTCTTAGCGGGAATACCTGAGTAGTTATCGGTAGGTTGTGTGAGGGTAAGCTTTGAGAGTAACACAAATACTTACTAAATGTACGTCGTCGAGACAGATGAAGTAATGAAGCTATAACATTTGCCTCTATTGGGGTTTGATAACTATTCGAATTTTAAACATTGTATGTAGCTCAGTGGTTAGAGCAGAGTACCTAACTATGGGGTAAGCCCTTAAAAATCTTATGTTAGGTTGTAAAAATTTCCATTACTCATATGATAATGGTTGTAAAGATAGCCGTTGGTTCGAATCCAACCATACAGATGAATATATAATTATATATAATCTTTATATATATATATACTATGATTAAATTAAAAGATCTATTCAAAGAATCTTACGTTAAAAGGATTCCATCTTTTCCAAAAAGAAGCAAATTTGTTCAAAAAATACCCGAATCAGAATATGAAAATATTAAAAATTTACGTTTGCGTAAAAAATTAAATATCACGCGTATTGCTGACTTATATCACACGTCTAATACAACAATAAGTAATATACTACTGTATTTAGGACTTATAGATGTAAGAAAGTTAAAATATACATTAAAAAGTAATATTGAGCCTGAATATTATAATGACATTTTACACTTAAAAGAAAGCGGATTGACAGCTGAAGAAATTTCTAAAAAATTAAATTTTTCTGTAGAAGAAATAAGTTCTTTATTGGAACAGTTGACACAAAATAAAACTGCGTTTTATTGGCAAATAAAAAGTGTTCCACATTCTAAATATGAAGAAATAAAGCGTGAATTTTTGTATAATGAATCTACTTTATCTGAACTTGCATCACGATATCGTACTCACGATGATGTAATATACGGTATTCTTAGAATGATTGAAAAACGTGAGAGAAGATAATCAAAATAACTTTGACAGGTGCTAGTGCGCAGGGCGTGGTAAAGGAGCAGTGATGCTGTTCCGAAAAGGTTCGATTCCTTTGACTTGTCAATTTAATTTATAAACCGGTAGTAGCTGAAATAGATTAGCGTGTCCCTGAAGAGGACGAGATGTTGGAGCGTTACCAACCTGCCGGGCCATTTTTTTGAGATAGACACATTTCTCTGGGGTTCGATTCCCTCTGGTGAAGGAGTATAAAATGTGGAACGGTAAGGCTGTAGCCGTTTGGGACTTACTCTCTAGAAGTAATTATCCCCCGTGAAATCCTCAAACATTTTTAATAAAGTTGTTGACCTATGAAGTAAGTGTGGTAAGATGATTATAGATGAAGGGGATAACCTCGGTTGATGACTGACCGTAGCATCTCTAAAACTCAAATAGTCATATGTTCGTTGACAATATTAGATACAGATTTTAATGGATGTGTAACTCAACTGGATCAGAGTATTCGGCTCTTACCCGAAAGGTTGTGGGTTCAAATCCCACCGCATCCACCATTTTTATTAGTGATGCACCATATACTACAATCCGGCGATAAGATCAAAGGCAATCGTAACAGATTAAAAAACATTGAGAAGGAGCAACAAAAAACGTCGCTGTTGACGAGAACACTAATAATGGGTAACTGACCCCATAAGTGACTGCTGACCGGTACAATCAGTAAAACACAGAGACGGCGTGGAGAGCACAGCACCAATTTCAATGGGGTTCAAGCTTTAACGGTGAAGCAACTGGCTTTTAACCAGTAGAACACGGATCGTTACCGTGGAGCCCTACCAATTTAGTTATTTGACAAAGCTAGTCAAAAAGGTTTGTATTGGGTCGCTCCCGATACTCTTTCCTTGAAGATAGATACGAATGTAGTTTAAGAGAAGAACACCGGCGATGTAGCCGGAGGCTTGAGGTGCGATCCCTCAATGAATGTAGAACGTAATTTTACGTGAAATCCTTCGAAAAATCCAATTTAGTTATGTGTTTGATATAATATTCACGGTGTGAAAAGCTTCCGTGGCAAAAAATCAAATACATAATATGGGGGTATAGTGTAATTGGCTAACATAGCACACTGTCACTGTGCAGACTTGCTCGGTTCGAATCCGGCTACCCTCGCCATTTTAATTGTCCCGTAGCTCAGTTGGTTTAGAGCAGTGTGTTGATAACACAAAGGTCGTTGGTTCAAATCCAATCGGGACAACCATTTTAATGCACTCGTAGCTCAATTGTATAGAGCCATCCGTTTCTACCGGAAAGGTTGGGGGTTAGAGTCCCTCCGGGTGTGCCATTTTGCCTCATTCGTATAAGTAGTTTATTATTCAAGTTCGGTAAACTTGAGAATCCAGTGCAAGTCTGGAATGAGGCTCCATTTAGTGCCTGTTTAGTTTAGTGGCAAAACAGCTGTTTCGTAAACAGCTATCACAGGCTCGATTCCTGTAACAGGCTCCAATTTTAAAGCACGATGACAGAGCTAGTGAACTGAGATGTCTGCAAAACATCGTTGTATGAAAATACATATGCAAGGAGCGTAACCTTGATCGTGCTCCATATTTTTACTATTTATTTTTGTATGGAAAAACTATCACTTTACCAAAAATTTTTAATTATTAAAAATGAAATAGAAAAACACAAATGGATTGAAAGTGAAAAACGAGGTAACGACATTGGGTTTGAACAAGCATTGATTGAGTGGATGAATAAACATCGTCGTGGTTGGAGTGAAAATATTAAACAAAATAAATAAATTTTATATTTATAACATATGACCAAAAACGATTTTAAAAAAATTATTAAACAGTTGACCCGAGAAATTTTATTTGAAGATTATAAGGGTGAACCAAATCATGAAGCTGAAGTTGAGAGTGATAAATTAACATCTACTTTATCTGAGGATGAAAAATCAAAAAACATTCAAGATCTGGAAAAGCTTTTGAAGAATCCGGATCCTAGTAGAGCAAAAGATTATGGTTCTATAGAAAACTATAAAAAGATGTTGAAATTAAAAATTGCTAAACTAAAAAAACAAACAAATGAAAGTGGCGATCCTTTTAGAGACATTGTGAAGAAATACGCTGGATTATATAGAGACAGTGAACTATCTCGTAGAGAAAAAGAAGATTATTTCAAATGGTTACAAACACATCAACCTGATAAATTTAAGAAATTAATAAATAAACATAAAAAGAAATAATTCTAATTTATATAATTAAAAAAGAAAAGCAAAACGCTTTTCTTTTTTTTTGTTTCTGTATTTAAATTAACTATGTATCCAGTGGTTATGAAAAAAATTTTAATTGATTGTGGTGGTAATATTGGCCAATCGTATGATACTTTTAAAAACGAATTGGATCTTGATAATTTTTATAAAATTTTTATATTTGAACCTAATATTGACTGTTACAATATTTTATTAAGAAAAATTGACGCGTCAAATGTAATAATTAAAAATCAGGCGGTTTATAATAAAAATGGAACTGTAAAATTTTATATACCTACAAATGACGCCTACTCTTTAGGTTCTACATTAAATATTGATTTTCATAACTCTATTTATAAAAATATGTACAAGGATTCTATTGAAGTAGAATGTATAGATTTGGATGAGTTTGTACGACAAATAGAATGTGATGCTGAGATATATTTAAAACTTGATATTGAAGGTGCTGAGTACGAAGTATTGGAACTTTTAATAAAAAACGAAACTATCAATAGAATTCATAAAATTTATGTTGAGTTTCATGAAAAGTATGCTAATGATGAGTTGTCAGTGAAGTATGATTTAATATCACGTAAAAATAATATTATAGATTATATAAAATCAAATAATATATCATTTACGGAATGGACATGATTTATGGAATTAATTATTGATAACGAAGAAAGTTTTATTACTGATTTTTTTAAAAACGATTTGCATAATACGTTTAATTTTTTAGATATAGGTGCAAATGATGGTTTTAGTTTTTCAAACACATATAAATTATCAGCATTAGGTTGGTCAGGTGTATGTTTGGAACCTACACAAGAAGCTTTTTTGAAACTAAAAAGATTACATGGTGAAAATGGTAAAATCGAATGTATTAATGCTGGTGTATCCGATGTTACACAAGTTGTAACTTTTTATCAGTCACATGATTGGTATCAAACGAATGCTCCTGTTGGTATATTATCATCTATGGATCCAAATCATAAAAAAAATTTCATAGATATGAATTGGTCTGAAATAAAATGTATAGTTTACACATTTGAAGAATTGGAACGTCTTTATAATTTAGAAAACAAAAAATATGATTTTATAAATATAGATGTTGAGGGTCACGATTTAATAGTATTAAAACAACTAAATAAAAAATTAAGATATTGTAGACTTATATGTATAGAAAAATCTTTAGACGATCAACAAAATCAAAACATAATAAAAGAATTAAACACAAATAATTTTGAATTAATAGCAATGTCAGTTGATAATTTTATAGCGGTTAATAAAAAATTTTCTTGACTTACGTGGTTTTATAAAGTATACTGTATTACATCATGAATAATTTGACTAAAATTGACATGGCCAATTTGGTTGTGGACGAATCTAAAAAAACAGAAATAAGACACATATTGTGTGATAAATATGGTGCTAATGATGTACAATATCACGATTTGTCATATGGTATTTGTATAGATGTAGTTGGTACTGATAGTTTTAGATTTATTAAAAACGCAATAATTAAAACTCTGGGTGTACACGAAGATACGTTATCTGTATTGAGTGAAAACAAAAAAAGTTTAAAGGCATCTTACGTTTATTTACCTGAAAAAGATAAAGTTTTAATTAAACGTCTTAAGAAATCAAAAATTTAAATTTTCTGAAATAATGAATTTTTATGATTATTTCGGATAACGTTAAGCTGTTCTTAACGTAACAAGTAAATAAATAAACAAAAAGGATAGTAAAATATGAAGAAAGTATTAGTATTATTGTCACTATTGACATCTCTAGCAGTAATTGCTGGTGAAAACGCAAATATCTCGGTGGAAACTGGGTACAATAACCAATATACCGTAAATGGTGTTGCTCGGGCTGAAGACGCGGCATTTGTTAGTGTTGGTGCTGTAAAGAGTCTAAAATATGCGGATGTATATTTGGGTGGTACTCTTTTACCTACAGGAGATTCAGATCAGTCACATTGGACATTAGGTGTTGGTAAAGAAGTTGAAGTATGGAAAGATGTATTTTCGGCACGTGCTGATGCTACTGTTACTCGACACCAAGCTGGTGGGTTTGGCATTCCCAATAGTACTGAGTTTGGCGTAAAATTGGCTCTTCCAAACAAATTGATTACCCCATATGTGCGTGGTTCTTTTGATATTGATTTGGATCAAGAAGGTGTATTTGTGGGCGTTGAACGTGCACAAAAATTGCCACTTGGATTTGTAATTACGCCTGCTGTTGAATATGGTAGAGTATTTGGTACAACCAGTGATTATACAGCTGTAAATGCTAAAGCAACATTAAGTCGTCCGTTTGAATGTTCGTTTGGTGTAGTTACTCCGTTTGCTAGTGTAGGATGGTACGACAATAATTTTGATGTATCTAAATACAATTGGGCTACTAGAGAGTTTAGTGGAGATTTAGTCTATACTGGTGGATTGAAATTCACCTTCTAAGTTAAAGTAAAACGTGTAATTAGATAAACCCCCTCTCTTTAAGAGGGGGTTTATATTTATAAACGAAAGAAAGGTACATAATTATGTCAACTACACTAGAAAGCTTACAGTTTGAATTAAATAGTTTAATTCAAAAAATAATAGTTGAAGCTAAAAGAGAAGCGTCGTCAACTCAATTTTCAACTTCTGGAAATAGCGGAACTTCCAGTTTAACAAACGTACAACCCAATTTAATATCAAAACCAGATTTAAAAGAACATATATCTTTATCATTGCAAATATTGTTGAAAGATAAAAAGGAAAAAAATATTGTTTCTGGGTTTACTATGAATCCGTTAAAATGGACACGAAACGTAAATTGTTGGGCTAGAAATCTGGATACAACTGGTATATCTATGGGAATATGGGGATTAGGTTGTGTCGGTGGCGGAACATTGATTACTCGTAAACATGTTTTATTGGCAAATCATGTGCCGTATCCAACATTGCCATTTTTGATTTATTTTGTCGATAACAATAATAACACTTATGAATATAAAGTGATCAAAACAAAACGACTAGGTAATACTGATATATTGATTGGTGAATTAGATAGTGAAGTTCATAGTTCGTTAAAAGTATATAAAATATTGCCTTCAAATTATAAAACATATCTAACAAGCATGTTTCCTGTTTTTTATTCAGATCAAGAACGTAAATCTTTGATTGGGGAATTACAGACGGTTTATAATCAACTAGACGGCATTAATTTTTCAATGGGTAAACATTCAGATGACGTATTATCACAATATTTTGAAATGCTTGCCGTTGGAGATAGTGGCAATCCTATTTTTACATTAGTAAATAACGAATTGGTATTAATAGGAGCTTGGTACAAAATCTGGACCAATAATACAGGTATGGGAACATTTTTACCTGCTCAAATTGCGGAGATAAATAATATTACAAGAAATAGTGGATATGTTGTAAATGAGGTTGATTTAAGTGCATTTAAAAATTATTAAAATTTTTGTTGCTTTCTAAATTTACATACTATATATTAGTAACAATATGATTTCACTATCACAACCTAGTCAAGCCAGTCAACTTCCATTGGGAAGTTGATGACGGAGTTGTTTGCTATAAAGATCCAACCCGTCACTCTATAAAAAGAATGACGGGTTTTTGATTTTTGTGGTTGACGGATTGAGAATGTGTGGTATATTTGAAATATAACGAACGGGGTTGAAACTCTATCTGATGTCCCCAACGAAAGTTAAAACATTTGATCGGTCACTGGGTGTTATCCTCGTAGAGAACCCAACTGGCGATAATTGGAATAAAAGTAATAACGATTTTTAAATGGGTGGTTAGCTCAGTCTGATAGAGCATTTGCTTTACACGCAAAACGTCACAGGTTTGAATCCTGTACCACCTACCATTTTAATCGGAGTGTAGTCCGTAAATAGGAGCGGGCCAGTTTTGGGAACTGGATCGAAAGACCTGTAGGTGCAAGTCCTATCACTCCGACCATTTTAACGGCTATGTAGACCAACTGGAAGGAGTCGTCTGTCTTAGAAACAGAATAGTGTAGGTTCGAATCCTATCATAGCTACCAATTTATATGGGCTGGCATGTTCTAAGGCTAAGCGAGACTGATTTGCAATCAATCTGATGTGAGTTCGATTCTCACCTGGTCCACCAATTTATATGGAAGTAGTCCGGTAGGTCGAGGAAACTGTCTTGAAAACAGCTGGGGCCATAAACCCTCACAGGTTCGATTCCTGTTGCTTCCGCGCTATGAGAAATTAGATTACCTGTCCGTGGTTCATAGTACACATCAAATTAATTGATGACTGAACATCTAATAATATCGTCTCTTGAAGAAATCGGAGTTTGTCAAAAGATTTATGGAGGTGACGTAGATAGTTAGGTTTCTACAGCAGTTTGCTAAACTGCCGTGGTCTAAAAGCCACTGAGGGGGCAGCACCCTTCGCCTCCGCGCTATGAGAAATTAGATTACCTGTCCGTGGTTCATAGTACACATCAAATTAATTGATGACTGAACATCTAATAATTTTGAATACATATTAAATTATACACATAATATTTCATATTTATAAAATATGTACGATAATATTTTTGAAGGAACGTTTAATAAACATAAACAATTAATGTTAGAATCATTAAATGTTAATGATAATAATTGGGAAGATAAAGTTAACTGGGATGTCATTGCTAACGATGTAGATTTTAATAAAACTAAGCCGTTAACATCATTTTTTGGAATAACAGAAACAGATTTAAATACAAAAAAAGATCCTAGAAAAGTTAGTAATTATATAAATCATATAACAGATAGATTTGAAAGAGATTTTAATAACTTACCTTTAAAAATAAAACAAACAAGCAAAGAATATTACGGTTTATTTTTACAAGATCCTACACTAGGAAAATTAAGATTTCATAGTTTAGCTCCTGGCTTAAAAGGATATGTAGCGATTAATGCGGGTAATCACGACGGTAAAACATATAGAAGTGTAGGAAAAGTTATTCAAGATCGTAAAGATCCAAATATACAACATATCAAATGGTTTTTTATAGGCGGACATGCTCAATATGACGATTTGATCAGTAGACTTCGTAAAAAGTAATATAACGCGGGTATGATGTAATGGTAGCCTGACGCACTTCCAATGCGTATGTGAGAATTCGATTTTCTCTACCCGCTCCAATTTTTTAAATCAATTAAAATAAAATTGAACTTTCATTTGATTCTTACATATTTATGTATGTATGAATAAAAAACGATCAAGTATTATATGGAAAATATCAGATGCTGAATTTACTAAATTGGTAAAAAATAGCAGAACGATGTCTGAATTGTTGAGACACTTTGGTATGGAAAATAAAGGTGGTAATTATAAAACTTGTAAAAAAAGAATTTTAAAATTAAATCTTGATACCAATCATTTTCTAAAAAGAATAGATTCAAGTAATTTTACTAGAAAAGTCACAAAAAATATATTACTGGAACGATTAACTATTAATTCAAATTGTAATAGATCAAATTTAAAAAAATGGTTGGTTGAACATGATATCATAAAATATGAGTGTTCTAATTGTAAAAATGATGGTAATTGGTGTAATAAAAAATTAACTCTACAACTAGAACATAAAAATGGAATATCTAATGATAATAGAATTGTAAATTTAACATTTTTATGTCCTAACTGTCATAGTCAAACTAACACATATGCTGGAAGATCATTAAATAAACATAAAATTAGACCGTCGGATATTAATCCTAATTGGAGAAGTAATCCTAAATATAATATCAGAAAAGTAACTAGACCAACAAAAGAAATATTAGAACAAGAAATAAAGAATAATACTATGGTCGATTTAGGAAAAAAATATAATGTATCTGATAATGCTGTAAGAAAATGGTGTAAGAGTTATGGTATCGATATAAGTTAATTTTAACGGGGGATTAGTATAATGGCTATTATGTCTCGCTTTGAACGAGAAGAAGTTGGTTCGACTCCAGCATCCCCTGCCAATTTCATCGGAATGTAATGTCAATAGTAGACGGCCTGGTTTGGAACTTGAATCAAAAATAATCGTTTAGACTATACTAATACTATTTATTAGTATGGATTATACAGACATCGTAAAACACTCAAAATCAAAAAGCGATTTTGCTAAAAATTTAGGATATAAATTTTATAACGGAAAAACAAGTGCGATTATAAATGGAATTGTTAAAGAACACAATCTTGATATATCACATTTTAAATCATCTGGTGGAGGTCATAACATAAAATATTCGTTTGTTGAGGAAAAATGCCCGTGTTGTAACAAAATGTTTACAACACAATCTGGGGGGAATAATAGAAAACAAACTTGTAGTCATGCTTGTTCTAATAAATTTTTTGCATCAAAAAGAGTAACAGATGATAACATAAAACACTATACTACATTGTGTTTTAGACATCATAAAAAACAATGTATAATTTGTGGAGAACAAAATATAGTGGCTGTACATCATTTTGATGAGAACAGAAATAATAATGTTCCAGAAAATTTGATTCCAATGTGTCCGACACATCATCAATATTGGCACAGCAAATACAAACATTTAGTTTACGATAAAGTAGTAGAATACCGAAACACATTTTTAAAAAAGATTTGACTATTTGTGTATAGAATTATAGCATGCTACCTATTAGCTGGTAGAGGAGACTGAAGTTGACGAGATAGACATATGGAACAAAGTATAGTGAAATCCTCGTATATTCGCAAGTCGTAGTCATCCAATTTGATTTTTAGTTTGACAAAAACTATATGTTAGTATAAATTCTTTTAATGGGCTGTTGGTGATAGTGGTAGCACGGGAGCTTTGCAAGCTTTAGGGAAGAGTTCGATTCTCTTACGGTCCACCATTTTAAATTAATGTTTGTTGAATATGTTCAACTATATATTAATGTTCAG
>Ga0315901_10001790_pt1 | contig 30704 bp, 31 predicted proteins | sample LakEriMetagenome_10_FD_203761 | JGI IMG/M metagenome (GOLD analysis project Ga0315901, IMG submission 203761) | Freshwater fungal communities from buoy surface, Lake Erie, Ohio, United States - Buoy 2 MA116 | ecosystem: Environmental > Aquatic > Freshwater > Lake | place: USA: Lake Erie, Ohio...
TAGCACAGCCAATTATCCTGGATGTTAATTCGGAATATTTATATTGTTCGTTTATCATATCATTTCAATTGTCTGAACGTTGATTTTGTTGATTTTTGTGATTGCCTTGATGCTGTTTTGTGCATCTGATTTTTGTGAGTCAGTTGATTTATATTTTTTGTTGGGGAGCCGTTTGAAGCCATATTCATTTCAATAGCAAGTGCCCGTTGATAAATAACTTCCTGAAAGCCATTACCCAATGTTTTATGAACGGTCATAGCACAGCCAATTATCCTGGATGTTAATTCGGAATATTTATATTGTTCGTTTATCATATCATTTCAATTGTCTGAACGTTGATTTTGTTGATTTTTGTGATTGCCTTGATGCTGTTTTGTGCATCTATAGTCACAGTAATCATTTAATCAAAAAAATCACCGTTCAGACTTCTATTTGTCCGTTCATCAATTTAGGTAATAAAATATCCCGTGCCTCTCGGAGTTTGGTGTTTTGGGTTATCAATGTTTGTTTTAGTTGAAACAATGGTTTGCAAATTATCCATAGCTCGACAAGATCTTTTTCTGGTGGAAATGAAACAATCAATTGTCTTAAATCAGAAATATTTAGCATAGTCATATTGGTTCCACCTTTTTTCAAAGAATCAAGCAAACCTTGTCCATAGTTTGAACTTAAAAATTGGTAGAGATAGAAAGTGTAATGCTGTTTTAGAGTTCGAAATATTGACATATGTTGGTCTACAGCATATAAATCTGATTTGTCAGTGTAAAAATGAACTCTACCTAAGGTTCCTTCTCCCAAACTATTTATTAGTAAATCTCCCCATTTTGCAAGCTTATCCTCTGGGACCTCAAGTTTAGAATCCAATGCTTTAAACTGACTATATTCCAACAATGAACCTTTATTGGCTTTTTGATTGATTGCATAAAACCCACTTCCTTCTTCATATTTGGGTGTTACGCCTCTGCCTAAATAGTCGGCAATTTCTTGCAATGCAATTTTTACAATCGGTTTGTATTGTGTGTAATGCAGTTGCGCCTTCGCCTCCAGCAACTTTATCCGCTTCAAATTATTCTCTATCAAATCATCATAAGCCGATAAGATGCTGGCAATTTTGCGTTGAGTGGGGAGGGGAATATTCAGAACCATTAATTGCTCAACGGCACCCTTATCTGCTCTTTGCCTACCATCAGCACCTGACATACTTTTTATTGCAGTCTGCCTAACCAAATCGGTTTTAGCTAAATAATAAACAAAATCAGAATCTGAAATATTCTCTTTTGCTCTTAAAACAAAATATTCTGTTGATCCAAAACCAACTTGTTTTTCAAGATCTTTTACTTTGGCTATTTTCCCATTTTCAAGACACGGTGTAATTCTCGCAAATAGCGTATCTCCATTGGCAAACTTAGTTCCACCTCCTGTATATTCTTTTTGATAAGTTTCTCGAGGATATTTTATACCACTATCAATGGCCTCCATAGGAATATGGTCATATAATTCTCCTTTCTCTAATGAAATTTTAGGTGAGAACTCCACTAATTCCGAAAGTGCGATTTCCGCCCAACTCATATCAAAACCGTTTTAAAATTCTCAGAAATGGTTGTCTGCACTGTGATTTTTATGATTAAGGGATTACCCTGATATTTTTGAAAATCACAAGAATCATCAAAATCAAATGAATCATAGTTAAGACATTGTGAATTACCTTGATTAATCATAAAATCAAATAAATAATAGTTCAGATATTTTCTCATAGTTTCTCATCTTTAAGTTTTAACATTCCTGCCAATTCTTTAGCCTTATGCAGTTTATCGGCAAACCATTTTTTGTCGGGTAATTCGGTAAGGTATTGGGCTACTTTTATATCGGGTTCGTTTAACATCAGTAGTTCTATATGTTCGGTATTGCCTTCGCTGCACAGAAGTAAGCCAATGGGTTTTTCTTCGCCAGTTTGCATTTCGTATTTTTCTAACCAGCGAAGGTATAGCTCCATTTGGCCTTTGTAGCCAGGCTTAAACTTGCCTAATTTTAAATCAATGGCAATAAGTCGTTTCAACTTGCGGTGGTAAAACAATAAATCCAAATGATAATCTTCTCCATCTACTGAAATCCGTTTTTGACGCTCTATAAAAGCAAAACCATTGCCCAATTCCAAAATGAATTTTTCAATACTGTTTACCAAACCATTTTCTAAATCATGCTCATTATAAATTTGCGGAAGGTTCAAGAAATCAAGTACATAAGTGTTTTTAAACACCAGATCGGGATGTATGGTATGCATGTGTTTTATGTTCTGTAATTGTTTTCTTATTTCTTCTTCCGGCCTAATTGCCAATGCGGTGCGTTCAAATAGCATTTTGTCTATCTGCTCTCTCAATTCTCTTACACCCCATTGGTTTTGAGCAGAAAGTACCAAGTAGAATTCTCTTTTTAATTCATCTGAGATGGTAGCTATTTCAATTAAATGACTCCAACTCAATTGTTGCGACAGTGTCGCAATAGTTGTTTTATCAATACAATTAGCCACTTTACACATTCTTGTTAAAGCCGAGTAGCTATAGCCTTTGCCATAGTGTGTAATTAATTGTTGCGACAGTGTCGCAAGTATCTTTGCTCCATATTCTAATCGATTATTAATTTTTAGATTTTCATTAATACAATGGCCAATATTCCAATAAAGTAAAGTGGTTTCTGCATTTAAAACAAGGGCAACTTTTTGCGTGGCCTGTTCAATCAGTTGAGCAATTCCGGCAAAAAGATCATTGGAGAATTGAGCTAGATGGGTATTTTCACTCATATCGCCAACTCTTTATAGTTTTCAAAAATAATTGTCTGCACTGTGATTTTTATGATTAAGGGATTACCTTGATTAATCATAAAATCAAATAAATCAAAAGAATCACTGTTCAGACATTTTCTCATAGTGCAAGCTCTTTGTAATTGTTCATAATGGTTTGGGCAAGTTGTGTCGCCTCTTCATTCAATCCTTTCAACTCAATATGTATTTCGTTCAGGCGTTCTTCGTAGTCAAAGTCATCATCGGTGGCAGTGTCCACGCCTACATACCTGCCCGGGCTTAGGCTCCAATCCTTGGCTTCAATTTCTTTTTGGGTAACTACTTTGCACAGCCCTTCCACATCGGCATAAACACCCTCAGGAAAACGGCTGGTGAGCCAATGGGCTTGTTTGTAGAAATATTCGGTTTCGTGCAGCAAGCCGGGTTCTTCCTCATCGGGGTTGCCGCTTAGTTGTTGTTGTAGGGCTTTCAGTTGGTCGAGTTGCTCCTTTAAGTTCAACTCTTTCCAATCTTTGTTTTTGCTCAGTTGGTATTCTTTGGCAGCTGTGCTTATAGCATCAAGCAATTGTTTAATGAGTTTGTCTTGTGGTTTGCGTAAGGCTTTTGTCTGAACTGCGATTTCTGTGATTAACTGATTGCCTTGATTTTTCTTTACGGTTTCAATCAATTCTTTTTGTGTGTTCAATACTTCCTGATATTCTTCAAACGTTAAGGATTCTACAAAAACCTCCGCTTCTTTATTTTCTTTGGCGTATTTGGTTGCAAAGTCAGTAACGGTTTTTAATACTTTCTGCAATTGCTTTTGCAATTCGGTGGTGGCTTCGGCTGTTTCTTTGGCTAAATCGGCAGCAGTTTGTAAATAACCTTTTACGGTGGTTTCAAACTTTTTAGTGTTGCCTCTATATAAGTTTACAATGCAAATAAGGTTTTGCAATTGCTCAGGGCTAAAGTCGTTTACCTTACTAGTTACCTTACGGTAAATTTTTCGGGCATCCAGCATCAGGACAGTGTCTGAACTGCGATTTTTATGATTTATGTGATTGCCTTGATTTTTGTCACCATCAATCATATTTATCATTGAGCCAGATGAATCATAGTTCAGACTTTCCTTAGCACGGTCAAAAAACCAAAGGGTGCAAGGCAATGAACGGGTATAGAAAAAGTTGTTGCCAATAGCCATCATCACATCTACCGCACCTGTTTTTACCAACTTCTCCCGTATGTCTTTTTCGCTGTGTCCTGCATCGCTGGCAGACGACGCCATTACAAAACCTGCTCTGCCTGTTGGTTTCAGATAGTTGTAGAAATACTGAATCCACAAATAATTGGCGTTATCGTTTTTCGGAAGATTTACTTTGCCGTCTAAGATCAGGCGTGGGTCTTTCTTTACGGCATCTTTGGCTTTGTCTACACCATCCACATTAAACGGTGGATTTGCCATTACAAAATCGGCACCACCTACAAGGCTGTGTTTGTCTTCATAAAACGTATTGCCTTCAAATATTTTTCCTTCCAGTCCGTGAACGGTAAGGTTCATCTTAGCCAACTTAGTATTGAGTTCGGCTTTCTCCTGTCCGTAAAAAGTTACTTTCTCAGCAGGCTTCAGTCCTTCACTTTCTATGAAATAGCCCGTTTGCACAAACATTCCCGCACTGCCGCAGGCAGGGTCAAACACAATGCCGTGATCAGGCTCAATAACGTTTACAATGGTCTGCACCAAACTCATAGGTGTAAAAAACTCTCCGCCTTCCTGTGCTCCCGTCATTGCAAATTTGTTGAGGAAGTATTCGTAAATTTTCCCGAACAAATCGCCTTCGGCCTTTTGCAACACTTCTTTATTAAAAATGCGGAGCAGTTCACGCAACAAGTCTTTGCTAAATATGGAAAAGTTTTTTGGCAATACACCTTTAAGGTTTTCGTATTCGTTCTCAATCAGTTTCATAGCGTTGTCAATCGCTTCGCCTATGTCGGCACTTTCGGGTAATGAAACTAAATAGTCAAACTGTGCCTTTTCGGGCAGAAACATTGCATTGCGTTCCTCAAAATCTTTTTTAGTCACAGGTCGTCTGCCACGCTGCGGATGCACTGGCAAATCTTTCTCCACTTCAATTTTTACTTTCTGAAAGCGGTTGTAGGCGTGACGTAAAAATATCAGTCCCAATACAGGCATTGAGTATTCCGAAGCAGTCAGTTTACTGTTGGCTCTGAGTTGGTCTGCGGCTCTCCACAGTTCCGCTTCTAATTTTATGAGTTGTTTTCCTTGCATTTGTTCTTTCAGTGTCTTGTTAATATGTCAAATTTATCATTCTTATTGGTGCTTTACCTGTAAGTAAGTTCATGTTTTGAAATAAAATCAATAACTGGTTCACTTACTACTTTTAACTTATTAGCCGATAGCATCTCCGGCGATAATGCCCTGCGCGTGCTGATTGTCTAATAACAAGCCGCTAAAAAAAGTGCTTCGCTTGAATGAATGTTATGAAGCAAAAGAAGCACTTGAGCGCAGCAAAAAAATACATTTTTAGTGCAAGAGCAGTTTTTTCACAGCCTGATGGTTTGCTAATAGACCATTTTAGTATGGAGTGGGTATTTAAGCTGGCGAAGGAGTAATCAAAACACCACAAAAAAAGCTATACGAACGGGTTATCGCCTTATGAGTAACCTGAATTATTTTAGGATGTTTTTTTATTTATTGGCTTTTAAATGTTCATTTTAGCAAAATGAAAATGAATACCTATCGTTCGGGTTTTAACCGAGGTCTGCTATTGATTATACTGGTTCAACTACCACTCCAAGTAGTTCTGGCGCAGAATCGTGCAGACTCTATTTTTATACAAAAGCTTTTCTCAACGGCTTTAGTACAAAAACAAGGCTACCATTTTCTGAAAGACTTATGTAAAAATGCCGGGCCCCGTATCAGTGGTAGTCCGGAGGCAGCAAAGGCTGTTGATATTGCTTACGACTACCTCAAACGTTTTGGTGCCGATACCGTGTATAAACAAGAGGTTATGGTGCCGCATTGGGTTCGGGGAAAAGTTCATGAGGGCTATTACCTATCCGGCAAAACCAAACACACGATTAAGATAGAAGCACTCGGCGGAAGTATAGCCACACCCGTTAACGGCATCACTGCGGAAGTGATTGAGGTTAAGGGGTTAAAGGATTTAAAGAACTTTTCAGAAAAGGAGATCAAAGGGAAAATGGTTTTTTTTAACGGCCCCATGGAAGAGGAACATATACAAACATTCAAGGCATATGGTGGTTGTGTAAGCCAGCGCTGGGCCGGAGCTATGGAAGCGGCTAAACTCGGCGCGGTGGCCGTTATTATCCGATCCGTTACCATGGCAGTTGATTACTATCCACACACCGGCAGTATGGGCTATAACGATACAATAACTAAAATACCTGCCGTGGCTACTTCTACCATCGATGCTGATAGATTAAGCAAGGAACTCAAGAAAAATCCATCACTAAAACTATTTTACAATATAGACTGTCAGACATTACCTGACGTGTTATCGTATAATGTCATCGGTGAAATCAAAGGCTCTTTATATCCCAATGACGTGATTCTGGTGGGTGGTCACCTTGATGCCTGGGATCTTGCAGAAGGCGCTCATGATGATGGTGCAGGTATTGCCCATTCGCTGGAGGTGATTCGATTGTTTAAGGAATTAGGCTATCAGCCCAAACGCACCATTCGTGTAGTTTGCTTTATGAATGAAGAGAATGGCTTACGCGGTGCTATTAAATATGGTGAGTGGGCAAAGACAAACGGAGAGACGCATATACTGGCTTTGGAAACCGATGCCGGAGGATTCACTCCCCGAGGTTTTTCGTTTGATACCGATGATAAATCTTTTGCATTTATAAATACGTGGCAACCGCTGCTGCATCAATTCGGTATCGGCGAAATCACACGGGGCGGATCGGGAGCTGATATCAGCCGGCTGAAAGGAAATTGCACCATACTGTGCGGGCTTCATCCCGACTCGCAACGTTATTTTGATCATCATCATGCGGCTAATGATGTATTCGAAGCGGTGCATCCAAGGGAACTGGAACTTGGCTCCGCCGCTTGTGCTGCATTACTTTATCTTGTCGATAAACATTGGTAATAATTCCTTGCCCACTTGGTTACTTGCAACATATCCTGTTGCTTTAAACATTAGTTCGATTCCTTAAGCCCTATCTCAATTATTTATTTACATTTGTCGGCGTTCAAAAACGCCTTTTTTAACAGTGTTTACTCAATTGGTTTGGTTGGTGCCCCTGTTTCCCCTTCTAGGGTTTATTCTCAATGCAGTTGGCTTTGGCAGATGGTCTAAGACCTCGGCCTCTATTATTGGTATTGGATCGGTTTTGCTGAGTTTTGTTTCTGTCATTCTCATTTTTCTGGAATATTCAGGCGCTAATCAGGCTCATACAATTAAGCTGTACGATTGGATTGTGGCAGGCGACACGCGCATTGGTTTTTCATTTTTAGTTGATGCGCTCACCTTAAACATGCTCCTGATTATTACAGGAATCGGATTATTAATTCATATCTATTCATCAGGCTATATGCACCACGATGAAGGGTTCGGGAAGTTTTTTGCGTACCTCAATCTGTTTATGTTCTCTATGCTCATTCTGGTATTGGGCTCAAACTTTGTGATGATGTTTATTGGTTGGGAAGGGGTTGGATTGTGTTCTTATTTACTTATTGGTTACTGGTTTAAAAATCGTGAATACACGGCGGCGGCCAACAAAGCCTTCATCATGAACCGTATCGGTGACCTGGGTTTTCTGTTAGGCATATTTCTCATTTTTCTGAATTTTGGTTCGGTAGAATATCAGGATGTTTTTTCAAGTGCATCTTTTTTTAGTACCGGCGATGCGGCCATTGTAGCTATTACGTTATTACTCTTTGTTGGCGCTATGGGAAAGAGCGCACAGATTCCGCTTTATACCTGGTTGCCTGATGCCATGGCGGGGCCAACTCCTGTATCTGCGTTAATTCATGCTGCTACCATGGTTACTGCGGGTATTTATATGATTGTAAGAAGCAATGTGTTATTTTCACTGGCACCGGTTACTTTGGAAATCATACTTATTATCGGAGTTGCCACGGCACTGATTGCTGCCCTTATTGCTCTTACACAAAATGATATCAAAAAAGTTCTGGCTTACTCTACGGTAAGTCAGCTTGGCTATATGTTTGCCGCATTGGGCGTGCAGGCATACAGCACGGCGATGTTTCACGTAACTACGCACGCATTCTTTAAGGCACTGCTTTTCCTTGGTGCCGGTTCGGTTATACATGCAATGAGTGGCGAACAAAATATGCGATTTATGGGTGGCTTGAAAAAGAAATTGCCCATAACCTATTTCACCATGCTGATTGGCACCCTGGCTATAACCGGCTTTCCGCTTCTTTCAGGGTTCTTCTCCAAGGATGAAATTTTATTAAGCGTTTTAAGTCACAACTACGTGATGTTCTTTTTTCTGGCGCTGACATCAGTTCTGAGTGCCACGTACATGATGCGTATGTTATATATGACCTTCTTCGGGCAATTCCGCGGCACTCACGAACAGGAGCATCATCTTCACGAATCACCCCCGGTGATGACCTATCCCCTGATTATTCTGGCATTCCTCTCCGTTACCGGCGGTATATTAGGTCTGCCGCACATCACGGGTGTGCATCACGTCTTAAGCGATTTTCTTCAACCTATATTTATAAATAATACCCGTATACTGCCACACACCCCCGAACTGATTGCAGAGGTTGCGGTATGGATTTTATCGATAGCCACTCTGGCCGTAGTGGGCCATTTTACATACCGCGCATATGCTTTGGCTGAAACCGATAAGCATCCCGATATATCGAAGAAGTCTGTTTGGTACCGCTTATCCTACAATAAATTTTATATAGATGAAATTTACGAAAAGGGTATTGTGCGACCGGTGCTCGCTATCAGTTCTGTTTTGCATCGCTGGTTCGATCAGTTTTTTATTGATGGTATTGTAAATGGGGCAGGGCAGGTTGCTTTACTTTTAGCTTCTATATTAAGAACCGTTCAGACCGGAAACATTGGTCTGTATGTCATTATTATGGTTGCCGGTATAGCACTTACACTATTCATCGTTGTATTTAAATTTTTCTCCATCTGATGTTACTCGCCCTTCTGATCATATTACCATTTTTAGCCGCACTGCTTGCCGTTTTTAGTAAAGGTGGTGCTAAACAAATTGTACAGCTCGTTACCTGGCTTAATCTGAGTATCACAGTTGGATTATATACACTTAGTGCGTCGCTTGATTCAAACCTTACATCAATTGATCTGCCCTGGATCTTATCTATGGGCATTCACTTTCATCTTGCCGCAGACGGTATCTCATTGGTACTTTTATTATTGACCAACTTACTTCTGCCATATATCTTATGGTCAGCGTCGGCCCGGGAGTATAAGAACGAACCCATATTTTATGCATTGATTGCTTTTATGCAAAGTGGTCTTAACGGGGTGTTTGCCGCTCAGGATGCTTTCTTATTTTATGTCTTTTATGAAGTTGCTTTAATACCTGTGTTCTTCATCTGCGCATTCTGGGGCGGAAAAGATCGTATTCGCATCACCATTAAATTTTTCATTTACACACTTGCCGGTTCGCTGTTTATGCTTCTGGCCATCATCTATCTATACATTAAAACCCCGGGTACGCACACGTTTAATATTCAATCCTTTTACACTTTATCTCTCACAGATACGGAGCAAACATGGATATTCTGGGCTTTCTTCTTGGCCTTTGCGGTTAAAATACCCATTGTTCCCTTTCATACCTGGCAGGCGGATACCTATACTACAGCACCCGCTCCCGGAACGATGTTGTTATCTGGTATCATGTTAAAGATGGGTCTTTATGGTTTGATTCGTTTTGTTTTACCCGTTGTTCCATCAGCACTGAATCAATGGCAAAACTGGGTCATGGTTTTATCTGTTGCAGGTGTGGTTTATGGTGCTGTTATTGCCATTAGGCAAAATGATCTTAAAACATTGCTCGCTTATTCTTCATTATCGCACGTAGGCCTCATCGCCGCAGGAATTTTTTCGTCAAACATTCAGGGCTTGCAGGGTGCGGTAGTTCAAATGTTTAATCACGGGTTATCTGTAGTTGCGCTTTTCACGCTGGTTGACTTTATCGAGTTGCGAACCGGCACCAGACAAATCAGTGAATTATCCGGTCTGGTTAATCGCTCACGTCAGTTGGCAGTTGTTTTTATGATTGTTATGCTTGGAGCCATAGGACTGCCGCTTACCAACGGATTTATTGGTGAGTTTCTGTTGCTGATGTCTGTCTTCAAATTCAATCCGATTGCCGGCGCTATGGCCTGTACGACTATAATTTTTGGAGCCGTTTATATGTTACGCATGTATCGTAATGTGTTCTTTGGAGAGGAAACACAGGGAATAACAATTCCATCGTTCAATAATCGTGAAATTATTTCCTTGTATACCCTTGCGGCATTTGTAATCATTCTTGGGGTGTATCCTTCGCTGATCACATCAGTAAGTCAGGATGCCGCTGATGGCTTACTTCAAATCATTAATCCTGCCTACACCGTTCGATAAGTAAACTATGAATGTACTTTTAACATTAAGTATTGCTGCAACACTCGCCCTTTTCTTTGGTGTGCTCCGATTAAAAAATCTGGTTACTCCTGTAATCGTTATTGGGTTGCTTGCTTCTTTGGTATTCAATGCCATGGAATGGAATAATACCACAAGCATCTTCAATGATATGATGCTTTACAATAATTACACGGTTGCCTTTGCATCAGTAGGTTTATTTATCACATTAATACTGGTTCTGTTTTACAGTGAATTATCGGCCAAACACGAGTTTCATTTGCCTGAAATATTGGCAATTATGTTATTCGGAACGGTTGGCGGAATTGTACTATTGTCTTTCCGTAATATGGTTATGCTCTTTCTGGGTATTGAAATTCTTAGTCTCAGTTACTATGTACTTGCCGGAATCAGAAAACAAAATGTTTACTCGAACGAGGCATCGCTGAAATACTTTTTAATGGGGGCCTTCAGCAGTGGCTTTCTGTTAATGGGCATCGCTCTTATATATGGGGTAACGGCCTCGTTAAACCTAAACGAAATAGCCGGGTATGTAAATAATGCAAAAGGAATTGTGCCTCCCTACTTCTTGGTTGGTGTATTACTCATTCTCTCTGCATTGCTATTCAAAGTTGCCGCGGCACCTTTCCACTTCTGGACGCCCGATGTATACGACGGAGCGCCTACACTGATTACAGCATTAATGTCGAGCGTCGGCAAATTATACAGTTTTGGTGCTTTTGTTTTATTGTTCAATTCTTGTTTCATACCCCTGATCGCTGATTGGGAAGTGATTCTCTGGATTGCCGCATTGTTAAGTATGTCTGTTGGAAATATAACGGCATTGTATCAGAAGAGCGTTAAACGTATGTTGGCTTATTCCAGCATTGCCCATGCCGGTTATATGTTGCTTGCTTTGGTCGGAATCAATAACCTGACCTCAGGTTCTGTATTGTTTTATGCCTTGGCTTATGCCTTGGCATCGGTAGTTTCGTTTGTTGTATTGTATATAGTGAGGGATAAAAAAGGATCCTATGATATAGCTTCATTCAACGGCCTTGCACAAAAAAACAGAATGCTCGCAGTAGTGTTTACTATTTCTATGCTCTCACTAACCGGCATTCCGTTGACCGCCGGTTTCTTTGGTAAATTTTACATATTCAATTCAGCACTGCAATCCGGCTACTATTGGCTTACTGCTTTTGCTGTAATCAACTCCTTCATTGGCGCCTATTATTACCTAAAGCCTGTTGTGGCCATGTTCGCCTCTAAATCGGACGAAGAAATTACAATGCCGGCATTGAGTAACAGCTTACTTATTCTGCTTGGTATCCTCATTATATTAATAGGTGCGCTTCCCGGATTTATTTCCGGTGTTATTTAATCCTATTAACCTCCGGATGTTATTAATTGTAGTTAAGCTAATACGTACTATATTTACATTTACCAAACATCAAGTTGCTTTTTTTTAATTCAAAAAAAATAATTTATGCTTTTAGATGCAATCATTAAGGCAAAAGAGAGTAGGGCACAATCGAAGCAGAATGCTAATAAGTTTGTACGTAAAGATGGTATCTCACGAAGCATAGTCAAGTCAATCAGCTGGCGTGCGGTAGGTACAGTTGACACGATAATTATTTCCTGGTTTGTAACAGGAAAACCTACACTGGCCCTCTCTATCGGTGCGGTTGAACTGGTAACCAAAATGGTACTCTATACTATTCATGAACGTGTTTGGGAAAACATCAGTTATGGTAAGAAAGCAGTCTATATCGACATGAAAGAGGACGATAAAGTGAAGCACTATAATTAGTATTTTGCTTAACTACGTAGTTAAATAGGTTATACGATATGTAAAGACGGTACTATTCATGAGCTTAAAATCATTTCTCGCAAAACCATATGCCGGCCTCATTGTGCGTGATATCCATAAATGGACGCAGGATGCCCTGCGCGCTCAGGAATTTTTGTTTCACCAACTACTACTTAAAGCCCGCAACACAGCATTTGGCAAGGCGCATGGCTTTGCAGACATCACAACCTATGAACAATTCTGCAGGCAGGTTCCCTTAAGAGATTATGAGGCATTTACACCCTTTATCAATCAGATAAAAGAAGGTGCGCCGAATGTGTTATGGAACGGCAAACCTATATACTTTGCTAAGTCAAGCGGCACCACATCCGGAGTAAAGTACATTCCTATTTCAAAGGATTCTATTTCCAATCATATCCACTCTGCCCGAAATGCATTGTTATTATACATCGCCAATAAAGGGAATAGTCAGTTTGTGAGTGGAAACATGATTTTTCTATCCGGAAGTCCCGAAATGGAGCAAATCAATGGTATTCATACCGGGCGTTTATCCGGTATTGTCAATCATCATGTGCCGGCATATCTGAGAGGCAACCAACTCCCAACATACAAGACAAATTGTATTGACGACTGGGAAACAAAGGTTGATGCAATTGTTGAGGAGACTTATCGTAGAAATATGACTCTCATCAGTGGTATTCCACCCTGGGTTCAAATGTATTTTGACCGTTTACTGCAAAAAACCGGTAAGAAAAAAATAAAGGAGATCTTCCCAAATCTGCAGCTACTGGTATATGGTGGAGTAAACTTTCAGCCATACAAAAAACATTTGTTCGATACAATAGGTGAAGAAATTGACAGCATTGAAACGTATCCGGCATCGGAGGGTTTTATTGCTTATCAGGATACGATAGCTCATCAGGGGTTATTATTGAATGTTGACTCCGGTATCTTCTTTGAATTTGTTCCTGTAAGCGAAATACATCAGCCTAACCCGACTCGCCTGATGTTACGCGATGTTCAACTGAATGAACACTATGCGATCATATTGAATACAAATGCCGGTCTTTGGAGCTATATCATCGGTGACACCGTTCGTTTTGTGAGTCTAAAACCATATCGTATCGTAGTAACAGGCCGCATTAAACACTTTATATCGGCATTTGGTGAGCATGTTATTGCCGAAGAGGTAGATGCTTCACTTGCCGAGGCTTGTAGTCAATTTAATGTTAACGTTGTTGAGTATACCGTAGCTCCTCAGATACAAGGCTCTGAACCCTTGCCCTATCACGAGTGGTTTATTGAATTTGAACAGCCTCCATCAGATATGCCGGCGTTCCGTCTGTATCTTGATGCCTGTATGCAGCGTAAAAATATTTACTATGCCGATCTGATTACAGGCAAAGTACTTCAACCCTTACAAATTGTACCAATGCGGCAACACGCATTTATAGACTACATGAAGTCCAAAGGACGACTCGGCGGTCAAAATAAATTGCCCCGTTTGAAAAATGACCGTGAAATAGCGGATGAACTCCGGGGCACACCCAATTATTTTTATTAAACAGATTAGAAGCCACGTTGTAAATTAGCGTCGCTTTAGGGGTGCCAAAGGCTGAGAACATACCCTGATTACCTGATTCGGGTAATGCCGACGAAGGGAAAAGTTTATAGAACTCGTTTTTTAGCACGCACTATTGCGCTAAGTACAAACTATGCAAATAACATTCAACAACCAAGTGATTGATATTGATAACAACTGCACCGTTCTGCAGTTATTAATTCTACAAAACCTTGCCGATAAACAGGGCATTGCTGTAGCAGTAAATAATCAGGTTGTACCCCGTGCTCAATGGCCACATGTCCAGTTGGATTTCAATCAAAGCGTTGTTGTATTTACAGCCGCGCAAGGCGGATAAAATAACTACTATGAAAAAAAGTCAAAAAACACCGAGTAATCAGATTATCTCTACAGACCCGTTTCCAAAGTCTAAAAAAATTTATGTAAAGGGGCGACTGTATCCTGTGCAGGTGGCGATGCGTGAAATTGAAACCGATGATACATACACTTATCAAAACGGTAAAACGGAACAAAGGCATTATAAAGCCTTTGTTTACGATACAAGTGGTCCATACACCAATCCGGACTATAAGGTTGATGTATATAAAGGATTACCTAAGCTAAGGAGTGAATGGATATTATCTCGTAACGATATAGAGAAAGTAGCTCAACCCGGTTCATCATATACCCGCGAGCGTGCCGCGGATGCAAAACTCGATGCCATACAATTTAAAGGGAATCACGAAGTGTACCGCGCTAAATCTGGGTCAAATGTTTCTCAGATGCATTATGCCCGAAAAGGTATCATCACCCCCGAAATGGAATATGTTGCTATTCGCGAAAATCAGTTGATTGAATCTTTGAATGAACAGGAACGAAGACTACTGACGCAACACGAAGGTCAGTCTTTCGGTGCCTCCATACCAAAAATCATTACTCCTGAATTTGTTCGCGACGAAGTAGCAAGAGGCAGAGCCATTATTCCAAATAATATTAACCATCCGGAAAGTGAGCCTATGATTATTGGCCGTAATTTTCTGGTGAAAATAAATGCCAATATTGGTAATAGTGCCGTAACCTCAAGCATAGAAGAGGAAGTTGAAAAAATGGTATGGGCTACCCGATGGGGTGCAGATACGATTATGGACCTCAGCACCGGGCAAAACATTCACGAGACCCGCGAATGGATTATCCGAAATGCGCCTGTTCCGGTGGGAACCGTTCCTATTTATCAGGCACTGGAGAAGGTTGGTGGTGTTGCAGAAGATTTAACATGGGAAATTTACAGAGATACACTCATCGAGCAGGCTGAACAAGGTGTGGATTACTTCACCATACATGCGGGTGTGCTGTTACGTTATATACCGCTTACAGCCAAACGTATGACCGGTATTGTTTCCCGCGGCGGCAGTATATTGGCTAAGTGGTGTCTGGCCCATCATAAAGAGAATTTTCTGTACACACATTTTGAGGAGATATGTGCTATCATGAAATCCTACGATGTTGCTTTCTCATTAGGCGACGGCTTAAGACCGGGTGCAATAGCTGATGCTAACGACCAGGCTCAGTTTGCTGAACTGAATACGCTGGGCGAATTAACTACGATTGCCTGGAAACACGATGTTCAGGTTATGATCGAAGGTCCGGGACACGTGCCTATGCAGTTGATCAAGGAGAATATGGATAAACAACTTCGTATATGTCACGAGGCTCCGTTCTATACGCTCGGTCCGCTCACAACGGATATTGCGCCCGGTTATGATCATATTACTTCGGCTATCGGTGCCGCGATGATCGGTTGGTATGGTACCGCGATGTTGTGTTATGTAACACCTAAAGAGCATTTGGGTTTGCCCAATAAGAAAGATGTTAAAGATGGTGTGATTACCTATAAAATTGCCGCACACGCCGCAGATCTTGCCAAAGGTCATCCGGGAGCACAATGGCGCGATAACCTGCTGAGCAAAGCTCGTTTTGAGTTTCGCTGGCAGGATCAGTTTAATTTGTCGTTGGATCCCGATACAGCAAGAGCATTTCACGATGAAACTTTGCCGTCAGATAATGCTAAGGTGGCACACTTTTGTTCCATGTGTGGGCCTAAATTCTGTTCCATGAAAATAACACAGGAAGTTCGGGAATACGCCGAAAAACATCAGATTGCCGCTGAAGACGCCGTTGCCGCTGGTATGAGTCAGATGGCAACGGAATTCAAAGAATCCGGAAACAATATCTATATCAAACAGTAAATAATCATTAACTATTTATAACCATCTATTATGGAAGCCGATGAAAAACAATTGCGGTTAATACTCATAAGTCCTGAGAAAGATTTTCCTGAGGAGCAAGGTCTCGTTATGGAAATGTTCCGAATGGGGTTAACTCAATATCACGTAAGAAAACCGAAATACTCCACCGAAAAGCTGAGGCGTTATCTGAGCAAGTTTGATGTACGGTACCACAACCGGATCATTATTCATACGCATCACGAACTGGCCGCATCTTTTCAACTCAAGGGCATTCATTTAACGGAGCGACACCGTAAAAAACATAAATTTTTTAACTGGTTCATGCTCAAATATCTGAAATACAAACGTCCCGACTTACAAATCAGCACATCGTTTCACGTAGTAAATAGCCTAAGACATTATAATCCGCTCTATCGTTATGTTTTTCTAAACCCGATATTTGAAAGCATTTCAAAACTGGGGCACAAGAGTTCTTTTAACGAGAGTATACTTCGTGAATCTATTGCCAAATCAAAATACAAGATTATAGCACTTGGGGGCATTTCCGTTGATAAACTAGAAGAAGTAGTCAATTTTGGATTTTACGGATTTGGTTTATTAGGAATTGTTTGGCAAGGCAATGACCCCATTGCAGAATACAAAAAGGTACTGGATAAATGCAAGGAACTGAACATAACAGTTTGTTGATAGGTGGATTAGATCCAACCGGAGGTGCCGGTATCTTGGCTGATAATTCAGTATGTCAAAAAATGGGTGTGAAGCCATTCACTATTCTAACCGCAGATACGATTCAGAGCAATGATCGTTTTTATGCTATCCGATGGTCGCATCCGGAATGGATTAAGGAACAACTTCGTTTAATCTTAAAGTCCAATGTAATAGAGGTTGCCAAGATTGGCATTATTGAAAATCCTGCAGTATTGTATATGGTGGTTGAGATGCTGAAAGCCGCCAATCCACAAATAAAAATAGTCTGGGATCCTATTAGGGCAAGCACCAGTGGACAAACGTTTTATCCATGGCGAATCAAAGATGTCGATGCATTCTTGGCTGAGATTTATCTGATAACGCCAAACAAAAAAGAATTTTTACAATTAACATCCGGAGTTGATGAAGCCTTACAATTCATCCGTGCTCATACCCATGTGCTTATTAAATCCTACGATATCGATTCTATTGAAGTAACCGATATCTTATTTACTTCCTCAGCATCCCATCGCTATACGTATCCCTTGCACCCGCATCATCAGCAGGTAAGAGGAACCGGTTGCCGCCTTGCGAGCGGAATATTATGTGCGCTAATAAAGAAACAAGAGTTGCAGGAGGCGTGTTCCATAGCAGGAAAGGCTTTACAGGAATATAAGCAATCGATACAGGAACTAAAACAGCAAGTTACGTAAAGCAGTCCATCATCTATGTCCATATTCCCAGTGCAGTTCATTACAGCCGATATTCCGGATTATTCACACACGAATCAGGCAATAGATGCTTGCAAAGCGGGTATCCGATGGATACAGTACCGAACGAAGAATACGCCACTTGAGGAATGGGTTCAGCAGGCAAAACAGATTCGTGAAATTACCGCAAAGCATCAATGTGTTTTTATTGTAAATGACAACCCGCAGGTTGCAATCGAGTCAAACGCAGATGGCGTTCACGTAGGTAAACATGATGTTGACCTCGCACAAACACGTCAGCTTTTGCGCGATAAAATAGTTGGGTACTCCTGTAATACCATCGCTGATCTGGTTTTTGCTCAACATCATCAGGCGGATTATGCCGGCATTGGGCCTTACCGATATACAAGCACCAAACACGATTTAAATCCTTTGCTCGGACAAGAGGGGCTTATGCAGGTTGTTGCAGAATACACCGAATCGAAATTATCAGTTCCGATTGTTGCTATCGGAGGAATCGATTTTAATGATATTGACACCTTGTTAGCGATTGGAATAAGACAGGTTGCTGTATCGTCCTGTATTATTCGGGCACTTCGCTCAAATCAATTTGAACACATACAACGAATGATTCATTCGTTTGAAAAATTTAAGTCACTATGTTAGATAAAAACAGGGATAACCTGACGATTGCCGGACACGTCTTTCATTCACGGCTATTCTTAGGCACAGGAAAATTTTCTTCTAATCAAATGATGTCAGAGAGCATCAAGGCTTCCGGCACACAAATGGTCACCATCGCGTTGAAGCGTGTGGATCAGTTCCACCCTGAAGATGACATACTCGAGGCGGTTAAAAAACTGGATGTAAAACTATTACCTAACACCAGTGGTGCACGCACAGCAAAAGAGGCTGTGCTTTGTGCCGAACTTTGTCGGGAAGCCTTTGAAACCAACTGGTTAAAACTGGAAATACATCCGGATCCCAAATATTTACTTCCCGATCCTATAGAAACATTGAAAGCTACTGAGGAACTCGCTAAAAAAGGCTTCATCATTCTTCCATACATCCACGCCGATCCGGTGCTCTGCAAACGGCTCGAAGATGTGGGCACATCGGCCGTGATGCCTTTAGGTGCTCCCATTGGCACAAACCGCGGTCTGGAAACCAAAGCGATGTTGAACATCATCTTGGCACAAAGTAATGTTCCTGTTATTGTTGACGCCGGTATCGGCAGGCCATCCCACGCCGCTGAAGCGCTCGAAATTGGGGCAGATGCAGTATTGGTTAATACAGCGATAGCGGTATCGGCTGATCCCATTCGTATTGCCCATGCGTTCAGGCAAGCTGTAGAAGCAGGATCCATTTACAGGAGTACGGATAGTGCTCCCGTTTCCGATCTGGCACAGGCATCGAGTCCGTTCACCGAATTTATCAGCTCACTCTAAACCATGTTCGACCAACTTTTTTACTCCGTTTCTTGGAACGACATCGAACAAAAAATTCAGTCTGTAAACGAACGCGATATACAGTGCGCCATTGCCCATGCGGGACATGGAACACCTGATGATTTCTTAGCACTCATTTCACCCCTTGCCGCTGAACATCTTCCGGCGCTTGCTGAGGCCAGCCGTAAACTTACCCGCAAGCGTTTTGGGAATACCATACAAATGTATATTCCGATGTATCTCTCCAACGAATGTCAGAATATCTGCACGTATTGCGGTTTTCGATACGATAACCAGCTACCCAGAGTGCGGCTTTCAGATGAGCAGATAATTAGCGAGGCAGAGCATATTAAAGCAATGGGTTTTGATCATGTATTACTCGTTACCGGTGAAGCCAATAAAACCGTAGGAATAGATTATCTGGAGCATGCTGTAAAAATCATCAGACCATTTTTTCAAAATATTTCAATCGAAGTTCAACCCTTGGATAGCGAAGAATATGTCCGATTGATTCAGGCCGGTGTTTATTCGGTGCTTGTGTATCAGGAAACCTATCACGAGGCAAATTATAAACACTATCACCCCAAAGGCAAAAAATCCAATTTTACATATCGCCTCCAAACACCGGACCGTCTGGGCAAGTCGGGCATTCATAAAATAGGTCTTGGCGTATTACTTGGTTTGGAAAACTGGCGTGTCGACTCTTACTTCACCGCACTGCATCAGCATTACTTACAAAAGGTTTACTGGAAAACCAAGTACAGCATTTCGTTTCCCCGATTGAGACCTGCTATAGGCATGGAGTCGCCTAAGTATGAATTATCCAATCGGGATCTGGTGCAGTTAATATGTGCCTATCGATTGTTTAATGAGGATCTGGAATTATCGCTTTCTACGCGCGAAGAGGCTACATTCCGTGATCATTTATTCTCTATCGGGGTAACCTCAGTAAGTGCCGGCTCTAAAACAAACCCGGGCGGTTATGCCACATTGCCGGAAGAACTCGAACAGTTTGAAATCGATGATAAACGCAGTCCGGCCGAGATTGTGCACGTGCTCAAAAGTAAAGGCCTTCAACCCTTATGGAAAGATTGGGAAAAAGTGTTTAGCTTTTCAGAGTAATTATGAGTCTCAGTCAGGAGGAAATCACCTATTATGATCGTCAGCTCGTTCTGAATGGATTTGGAACAGCGGCACAGCTTAAACTAAAAAATGCCTCTGTGGCTATTGTTGGTGTTGGTGGATTGGGGTGTCCTGCCGCTCTCTATCTTGCCGCATCGGGAGTAGGTCGTATCGCATTGATTGATTTTGATACGGTTGATGTTAGTAATCTGCAACGGCAGGTGTTATATAATATGCAGGATGTAGGTAAATCAAAAGCCATGCTTGCCAAACTGAAACTCGAAGTGCGTAATCCTCATATCAGCATTACAGCTATCGAATCTAAGCTCACCGCAGAGAATGCATTTGATTTGCTCATGGCATATGACTATGTGCTGGATTGCAGTGATAACTTCGGTACCAGATATCTAATAAATGATCTTTGTGTTAAAACGGATAAGACGTTTATTTCCGGCTCTGTATTTCAGTATCAGGGACAGGTTGGTGTGTTTAATGCTCCATTAAGCGATACCTCCCGAAGCGCAACCTACCGTTGTCTTTTTCCGTCACCACCTCACGCTATGGATGCCCCATCCTGCGATCAGATAGGCGTGCTTGGTGCTGTGCCGGGTTTCGTTGGTACGCTGATGGCTGTGGAGACGGTTAAAGTAATCACCGGAATAGGACAGGCACTGATTGATAAGTATCTCGTTTTCGATCAGTATAGTATGCAACAAAACACATTCAGTTATCATCGTGATGAAGCTGAGGCTAAAAAAATTAAGAATACACCATTGGAAGATGATATGTACTACTCAAACCTATGCAGTATTCAGTCAGCCGATCAGGGTGTATCCTTTGAAGTGGATGCAAGCGAATTACGTAAACTGATTCGTAATCAGGAACCACTTGTACTCGTTGATGTCAGGGATATTCGCGAACATGAATTATTAAATATTGGCGGATTGTCGATTCCCTTGAACGAACTGCGTTCACGTTATTTCGAAATACCCAGAGACAAGAAAGTGATATTGTATTGTAAGATGGGTCAACGCAGTTCTGAAGCGCTTAAATATCTGCAACTCAATAAAGGGTACTCTAATGTATACCAGCTCACCGGTGGCATTCGTGCATACCTGAATTCGAAGTAACAAGATTGGTTTGCAATGTAGTGCCTGATTTGCGATAGCTTAATCAGAATGGAGAACCGGGTTCCTTTTTCATATGATTAAAGGTTAGCTTATCCATAAATCCGGGAAAGAATTTATTCAGCCAAACGGTTAGCTTACCTTGTCGGGTTAGTATAATGGTTCGTTTCCGTTGCAATGTGGCCTTAATGATATAATGTGCAACCTCTTCCGCACGCATCATCTTATCCTCGTGCCGTGGACTCTCGCCCTGCACCGTACCATCCTGTCCAAGAGCAGACTTGCGGATATTGGAAGCGGTGAATCCCGGGCAGGCAATCAAAACGTGCAAATCCTGATTTCGGTTTTCGATTCGCAGCGCTTCCAGAAAACCTTGCATCGCAAATTTGGAGGCACTGTAACCGGTTCTTCCCGGTAAACCCTTGTAGCCTGCAATAGACGACACACCAACCACACTGCCACGTTGTTTTAGCAGATGTGGCAATGCATATTTAGTGCAGTATACCGTTCCCCAAAAATTAATATTCATCACTTCCTCAATCACCGATAATTGACATTCATTAAATAAGGCACGCATGCTAATGCCGGCGTTATTGATCAGGATATCGATTTTGCCATAGGTCTTTACGGTCTCTTGAATAAGCTGTTCACAATCATCCCTTCTGCTCACGTCCGTTCGTGTGCACAACACACGAACCGGATAACGTGCAGTTATCTCGTTTTGCAGTATTTCTAGCTGATCGATGTTGCGTGCGGCAAGACTAAGGTCGCCGCCCATAGAGGCACACTCTAAAGCGAGGGCCCTGCCGATACCGGAAGAAGCACCGGTGATAACAATTACTTTATTATTAAGTGATTTCATCATCATGATTTGAATGCCCAATCGTGGCGTTTGGGATAGTCATAGGTACTAAGTTCAGCCGTATCTGCACTCAGATGTTGCCATTGATCAACTGAAAAAGATAATACTACAACAGCGCAGGTAGGTACCTGTTCGGTGAAGTGGTTGCAGAAATAATGCGCTGTTTCACTGATTGTAGGGTTGTGATACACCAAGGCCGCCGATACGTATTTATTATCAAATTGAGTAATAAGTTGGATCACGGTGTTCAGGTCAAAGGAGTACAGGGCTTGTTCAGTGATGGATGTGATGTGATGTTGTTGCTGTTTGTTAAGGAAATATGCGGCGGTTTGTTGCGCACGCAGGGCAGGTGATACATACCAAATTTCGGGATGGAACACCTTGCTGAAATGTTCAGCCATCCGCGGTGCATCGTGGTTCCCCCGTTGATTCAGCGAGCGGTCAATGTCACGTATTCCGTTATGACTCCAGTCTGATTTGGCGTGTCTGATTAAAATGAGTTGCTTCAACGGATTTAGTTATGCGCATAAAAATACATCGAGACGTAATATGTAATGATTTCATTTAATTAATTCCACATAGCAGCTATTGGGTAGTTGATTATTGAAACTCTTTACAAAGTGGTGCGTTAGAGCATTGGAGTGAAAAATACCTTATTCATCGGGTTGCTTTTTACATGGAATACGGTACAGGCACAGTTCGTTCAGGACAGCTCCTTTCTTGTTCCTGAATGGGCGGCTAAAGTAGTGTGGTATCAGATTTTTCCGGAGCGCTTCCGTAATGGTGATCCCAAAAATGATCCCATACTTAAAGATCAGGCCGGCTCATATCCCTTCGATATCAATCCGCCGTGGGAAGTACACCCCTGGGGTAGCGATTGGTACGAAATGCAAGCCTACGAAAAACAAAATGGTAAAGATTTCTGGTACAATGTTCAGCGTCGGCGATATGGTGGCGATCTGCAGGGTATTATTGATAAACTGGATTACCTGAAATCATTAGGTATAGGCGCCATTTATCTTAACCCGATATTCTATGCCCCATCCCATCATAAGTATGATCAGATATGTTACCATCACGTTGATCCATCGTTTGGGCCCGACCCTGTTGGAGATAAGAAAATTATCGAAGCAGAGAAGTTTAGCGACCCGGATACCTGGAAATGGACAGCTGCAGATAAACTGGCACTCAAGCTCATTGAAGAGGTGCACCGGCTAGGAATGTATATCATTTTTGATGGGGTCTTCAATCATATGGGGCAGGAAAGTGTGCCCTTCAAAGATGTAGTAAAGCATCAGCAAAAAAGCCGATATAAATATTGGTTTCAGATTAAAACGTTTGAAGATAAAAAGAAAGGAATTCAGTTTGATTACGAAGGATGGTTTGGTATAAAGCAATTACCCGAGTTGAATGAAGATGAGGAGGGGCTGGTGAATGGCCCACGCGAGTATGTGCTTAAAACAACTGAACGTTGGATGAATCCCGATAAGCGGGGCACCGAGTTTGGTGTTGATGGATGGAGGCTCGATGTTGCCTTTTGTATGAAGCATCCGTTCTGGCGCGATTATAGAAGGTGGGTTAAACTGATAAACCCCGAAGCTTATCTTACCGCAGAGGTTGTAGATAGTATTCCCGTATTAAAGCCTTATCTGAATGGAGATGAATTTGATGCCGTGATGAATTATAATTTTTCGTTTGCTTGCTACGAGTTTATGATGTGTGATAATACTGCGATTAAGGCATCTGAATTTGATGCACGACTTCAGCTATTACGTAAGGCATTTCCGGGGCAGGTTAGTTATGTGATGCAAAATCTGTTTGATAGTCACGATACCAACAGACTCAGTTCCATGATTTATAATGCTGATAAATATTCATTCCGAAACTGGGGCGATTACTTTGGTAAGTCGCAGGTACAGCGCAATCCTGAATATGATTCCGGAATGCCTGATGAAAAAACATTCAATAAAATGAAGTTATGTGTGCTCTTTCAGATGATGTATGTTGGTGCACCAATGATTTATTACGGTGATGAACAGGGCATGTGGGGCGCTAATGATCCCGATTGCCGCAAACCTATGCTTTGGCCTGATATAGCGTATACTTCAGAAAAGTATCTTCCTGATCAAACAACTCGTAATCGGTTAAGTCCGGTTCGAATAAATAATGATATCTATGAGTACTACCGACAACTCATACAAATACGAAATTCAAATACCTGCCTCCAGACAGGTAGTTACAAAACGCTTTATTTAAACGATAGTAGTCGCGTTATGGCTTTTGAACGCGTATTAAACGATCAGCGAATTGTAGTTATTATGAATGCATCCGCACAAGCGCTTACTTTACCTATGAAAGAGATTGCACCGGGTGTATGGTATAATATGGAATCTAAAAAGAAGTTCAGAGCTAAACGAAACGATAGCGCTATCGAGCTTAATCCTTATGATGGGATCATCCTGAAGCAACTCAAGTAAATAATTCCAATAACACGCTTCAAAATTTTTATGTACGTTTGAGTTTATAAAATTAAAAAACGTACATGAAAAAAATTTTACTCGCCTCCTTTTTAACCCTAAGTGCAACCTTTGTTAACGCCCAATGCGCCCCCGAATGGCCATCCGGTGGTGGTGCCGGCATCGTACCTGACAGTGCCACAAATCTTCCAAGTGCTTATGAATTGATGCCTTATTCTGCAACGGTAAATTTTAAAGTCCCGCTGGACACGGTTGCCTCATTGGGCGGTTTTCCGGTAGCTGTAACGATTGAAAATATCACCGTTACTGATGTTACAGGCTTGTCAGCTATTCCATCTTCAGTGCCATTTACCTATACAACCAACCCCGCAAACGGAACTTTTCCGGGTAATTCCATTGGCTGTGCACTAATCACAGGAACGCCGGCCGCCGGTAGCAGTGGTGTTTATAACATTCAGTTTTCTGTAACCGCAAATGCTGTTATCACACAATTGGGTACCCCGGTTGAACAACCCTATACAATCGATTATTACAAAATTGTCGTACAACCCGATCTGTCGGTTCAGATGATCAATGGCAACGAAGCCTCTATAACATCTGTTACGCCCAATCCGGCCATACATTCCGTAGCGTTGAAGTATTATACACCGGTTGTAGTGCCAACACGCTTAATCGTTTACAATACCATGGGACAGGCCATGAGCGAAACTACCCTCAATCCTTCAGTAGGATTAAATAACTTCAACATCGATCTTACCGAATATCCGGCGGGCAATTATTTTGTCGGATTGTTTGTGGGCGAACGTAAATTAACAACTACATTCACGGTAAATAAGTAAAAAATATAATAACCCACATAAAGCCAAAGCCCGCATCTGCGGGCTTTTTTGTTTTACATAGGAAAGATAAGTAACTAAACATAGGCTTATTTTTTTGATTTACTTTAGCCGAAAGATTAATTAAAAACAATAATGAAACTTAAGCACGTTCTAACAGCACTTTTTTTATTTAGTGTTCTAAATAGCAAGGCACAATTTACAAAATCGATAGAGGTAACTTCTCCACAAGGTTCCTCCGGTTCTGCTTCACGAAGCATGCTTATGCAGGTGGAATGCGCCGGATTGATTCAACCTGATATGAATACAGCGGATTGGAATCTGCAATTCCTTAAAATTGAAGATGAGGGCAATCCGGATCCTGAACTGTTCGAGATTAAGAATGCGTACCCTCCGAAAACGTTACAATCTCTGGAAAATCAGGACGAGTCTGTTTCACCACTATCTTCCAGAGCACCCCTGCAAAAAGGTGCTCAGTTCGATGCGAACCTGTTCGACGGCTCTTATCCTCCCGACAACGCTATTGCCGTTTCCAAAGATGGTTACATCGTAACGGCTGTAAACTCTAATATCCGTTACTATACCAGCACCGGTCAGCTGAAGGGTAGTAAATCATTTGAGTCCTTTGTCAATGACAATACCCTTAACAGCATACTCTACGACCCTAAAGTGATCTATGACAGTGGCAGTGATCGCTTCTTTCTTTGTATGCTACACGGATTTACTTCCGGCACCTCTTATATTTTATGCTTTGTTTCTAAAACGACTAACCCAGTCGATGGCTGGTTTTATTACAAGATTAAAGTGAGCAACTCTGTGGCGGGGCGCTGGGCCGACTTTCCAAATATTGGTGTTTCTAATAATGAGCTCTATGTAACGGTAAATCTGTTCGATGACAATGATTTCTTTAAGGAGTCTGTTTTATTCCAGATGACTAAAGCACCTATGTATGCCGGAGGAACATTAAATTATCTGTATTGGAGTAATATCAAGGATAATCAGAATCAGGGTAGTTTTACTCTTGTTCCCTGTAGTTACGGACAAACCGGCAACTATGGCCCCGGTATCATTCTGTGTGGCGTTCGTTCTGCAGGAAGCGGAAATAAAATACAGCTCTATGACCTCACGGCAGACATCGGCAATAATCCGCAGTTAAATGGATTTTCAACCTCTGTTACCTCATTTCAGATTGGCAGTAACGCATTACAACCCGGAACAAGTCAGGATTTAGATGTTGGCGATTGCAGAATGAAGCATGCCTTTTTTCTAAATAACATTATCCACTGTGCATTTACGGCGGCATTTGATCAAAACGGGTATAATGGCATTTACTATGCACGTGTTAATTTGAACCCGCTCTCGGCATCAATTAAGAAATTTGGTAAGGCTAATGTGGATATAGCTTATCCTGCTATGGTTTCGTTTACTAATTCACAAACCGATAAGTCTGTTTTGTTTATGTACGAATTAGCATCAACGTCTGTAAATCCCGGCATCGAAGTTGTAGAGTGCGATGATAATATGAACTTTGGTACTTCATTTTCAATAAAACCGGGTGTTGATTTTATCGATGTGGAGCCGGATCAATCTACATATGAACGCTGGGGTGATTATGGCGGCATAGCCAGAAGTTCGGCAACAGTTACTCCTACGGCCTGGGTATTTGGTATCTATGGATTAAACAATAATTTCTATGGAAATAATGTCTGCGAGATAACTAATGGCGCTCCGGTTTTAATCAGTAATCCCGAAGTTGATCAGTCGGGTGCTTTAATTTACCCTAACCCGGTAGTTAACCAATTCAACCTTGCTCTTATGCAAAGTGAATCGGCTCTTGTTTCTATCGATATTTTTGATGCCGGTGGCAGATTTGTTCAGCATCTGGCAGATAAAGAACTGTTTGCCGATACATCATACTCGCTCGGATTCAACAGGAGTATGCTTCCTCCCGGGACCTATATCCTCAATGTTTCATCAAAAACAAAACAATATGCCCAGGAAATATTTATTGTTCAGTAGTATGATGTTGGCAGGCTTCACCGCTTGTAACCCTGAGGTAGAATCCGAAAAACATAATGCGATTATACCGGATAGTGGCAGTATTCACCGGGTTGATACGCTATCTGCAACACCAACCGAAATTAATATAGAGGAATCTTCTGCCGGTGATGCTAAAAAACCGGGCAATATACAGGCTGATCCTTTACCCAAACCACGCCCGGATAAACCCACTGAGCTGGATTCCATTAAAAAATCTTACCCGCCCAAGAAATAAGGTATCAAGTTGAAAATCAATATATAATCTTATTTCTCAAAGTCGTTTACTTTAATATCTTTGCGCTCCCGTTAAAAAAATGGAATCAGTCGTTCGTATATTCTCAGGTACTTCTTCGGAGTACTTGGCTAAAGAAATAGCCCAATCCTATGGGGTGGGGCTTGGCACCTTGAAGGTACAACGCTTTGCTGACGGAGAAATCTCACCCGTCATTCTGGAGTCGGTGCGTGGCGATTATGTGTTCTTTATTCAGTCTACTTTTGCTCCTGCTGAAAATATCCTTGAGTTATTACTCCTTATTGATTCTGCACGTAGAGCATCAGCGGCATATATCACTGCTGTAATACCCTATTTTGGATATGCCCGTCAGGATCGAAAAGACAAGCCACGCGTTGCTATTGCGGCCAAGCTTATGGCAAATCTTTTGGTGGCGGCAGGCGCCAACCGGATAATGACAATGGATCTCCACGCTCCTCAGATACAGGGTTTCTTTGATATACCGGTAGATCACTTGGAAAGCAATACGATATTTATTCCCTATCTGAGTTCTTTACCCAATCTGGACAATATCATCTTTGCATCTCCGGATGTGGGTAGTACTAATCGGGCCCGTCATCTGGCTCAGTATTTTGGTCGCGAAATGGTTATCTGCGACAAGCACCGTAAACGAGCTAACGAAATTGCATCGATGACTGTAATCGGAGAGGTTGCCGGTAAAGATGTTATCCTGGTTGACGATATTATCGATACTGCCAGCACCTTGTGTAACGCTGCAAAATTATTAATTGACAAAGGCGCCAATTCCGTAAGGGCTTTATGTACGCATCCCGTACTTTCCGGAACGGCAATCGAAAAAATTGAAGCCTCACACCTAAGCGAAATAGTGGTATGTAACACTATACCGCTGAAAAGGAATTCCGAGAAAATACGTGTGCTTAGTGTTGGTGAACTTTTTGCCCAATCTATCCGGAATATGTACGAACACAAATCCATCTCATCACTTTTCATTAATTAACTAATCAAATAAATAAATTTTTATGAACGCAATTCAATTGAACGGAACCGCCAGAACTGAAAAAGGGAAAAAAGCTGCCGCTAGTTTAAGGTCAGCAGGAATGGTGCCGTGTAATCTTTACGGATCAAAGGAGAACAAGAGTTTCTCCCTATCCAACGCAGAAGTACGTCACTTGATTTACACACCAGATTTTCAAATCGCCGACATCAACCTTGATGGATCTACCCATAGAGCTATTGTTAAGGAGATTCAGATGGATCCGGTTACCGATGAAGTAACGCACCTCGATTTTCTGGCTATCGAAAATGGTAAATCCATTACGGTACAACTGCCTGTTCGTATCATTGGGGGCTCTCCCAAAGGGGTTCGCGATGGCGGTAAACTCCAGCAAAAAGTACGTAAACTAAAGGTGAAAACTATTCCAGAGCGTTTGGTGCCTGCACTCGAGCTTAATCTCGAACATCTGGAATTAGGTAAAACATTCCGTGTTAGTGATATCAACATAGAAGGAATAGAAGTGATGCTTGCCGCAAGCATTCCAGTGGCATCAGTATTCGTTCCGCGTGTTGTTAAGGAAGAGCCTAAAGCCGCCGCCGCATCAGCCGCTGCACCTGCCGCAGCCGCAAAAAAATAAATAAGTACATCTCAGGGTGAAGTATTTAATAGCCGGACTTGGTAACATAGGCAACGAATACCGCGATACCCGACACAATATTGGATTTGACATTACAGATGCACTGGCAAAAGAAGCCGGTGCATCTTTTTTTACAGAGCGTTTTGCCGATTACGCTCTCGTTAAACATAAAGGTAGACAGGTGCATCTGATTAAACCAACAACCTATATGAACCTGAGCGGCGCGGCGGTAAGATACTGGCTTCAAAAACTGGATATCGATAAATCAAACTTGTTGGTATTGGTTGATGATCTGGCTCTTCCCTTTGGTACCATACGAATCAGAGCAAAGGGAAGTGATGGTGGCCATAATGGGTTAAAACACATTACCGAGATGTTAACGACCGATCAATATCCCCGTTTACGATTTGGTATCGGCAATACTTTTGGTAAAGGTCGTCAAATCGATTATGTGTTGGGTAAATGGAATGATCAAGAACAAAAACAATTACCTGAATTAATTAAAAAATCGTGTGAGGCCACACTTTCCTTCACAACGGTGGGCCTCGAGCGAACTATGAATCTTTTTAATAAGTAAAGTTTTAACGGGTTAGTTTAAGCGGAATGCCTCGTGGGCTTTGACCGATGAACCGTTGAACCAGATAAATTCCCGGAGGATCATTAGACAAATCTATTGTGGCCAATTGATTTTGCGGCGTGATACTGCAAATAATGCGTCCGGTAATATCAACAACCTTCAATAGTGTTATGTCCCGACTGGCTTGAATGGTGTATGATGTTCCGTGTTGAGCTAATAGTGTTAAGGCTTCATCATCTAATGCTGGCTGCCCGTTGAATAAGGGAAATTTTAACACAACAGAAAAGGTATCAGTAAAATAACACGTATCTGCAGGAGCAGGAGAGAGGTTAGCAAGCCATAGTCGGAATTTAACTGTGTAGTTATCCGGTATCGGTTGCGTAACAAACATATTACAGGTTGATACAGCAGGTTCGAGCGTATTCCAGGCTGAAGCAAAAACGTTGAAACCCTGAGAGTTCGGATGCACGGTAACACCTGCAGGGAGTGGCGATAAAAATTCATAGCGTGCCAGCGGATAAGCGAAATTATATTCCGATGCATTGTATAGCGTAACGTGAATGGCTGAATCACCAAAACTGCTCATACCAATGGTTTTGAATACAATGGAGTCAGTATTTACGGTAACAGGTAATAGACTGCATATCGTATTAGATGGGGGAGGTGGTGGTGCAAAATTCAATAGTGAGATGGTATTATTACCTGAGTTAGGTACAGCCAGCGTATCGGTATTAAGATTATAGTAGATGTCGGCAGGTTTATTCATGCCGGTAGCAACAATTTCAGCGGAGGTACTGAAGTTAGCGGCAAAACGTCAGGCTGTGAAATAACTTACAATGCATCGCAAGGGTGTTTTTTTGTTGCTCATGTATGCTTCTGTTGCCTCATAACATTCATTTAAGCGTAG
>Ga0315901_10001800_pt1 | contig 30640 bp, 26 predicted proteins | sample LakEriMetagenome_10_FD_203761 | JGI IMG/M metagenome (GOLD analysis project Ga0315901, IMG submission 203761) | Freshwater fungal communities from buoy surface, Lake Erie, Ohio, United States - Buoy 2 MA116 | ecosystem: Environmental > Aquatic > Freshwater > Lake | place: USA: Lake Erie, Ohio...
CCTGCGTCTATCAGAGCTCGAATCATCAAATCGCGCTCAACAGCCTCTTTTGAGGTGAAATGATTCTTCTCCCGCGTAGGAACAAGCCTGAGATCATGGCACTGTTTGAGAGTGTGTTCGAGTTGATTCAAAGTGTGATTGCCCAAAGACATTTGCAGAGACTCTTTAAGAATGGACTCTTTTGAATAGACCGATAACTTTTCCTCAAGAGAAGAGATGGCTCTGCTCAATGATATTTCAGGATGCGGAATTCGATTTTTGAGCTCGCTGGGACGCGCGATAGCCTGAGTTTCGATAGCTCTCATGTTGTGCTGCTTTGCCTCTTTGAGCCAACTTTCAATAAGCTCTTGCCGATGCTGTGGACCTGATTTGGCTTTTCTGTTTTTGAGAACAAGCTCGCGTGTTTTGCGGTACGACTCAGGACTCATGGCCTCGATCTGCTCGCGCCGCTTTGAGAATGAAACAAGCTGCTCCTTGGTGAACCCCTCAAGTTCAAAGGTTCCATTCGAATTTGGGCGGATCTGGTAACCTAGCTCCCGAACCCGACGGGCCAAGCTATTTTGATAGATAAGCCCCAACAAGACACTGTTCTTGTAAATCAGGTCACCGTGGAGCGCTCGCACCTCGCCCTTTTCATTTTCAATTCTGTTCAGGACAACATTGTGGGTATGAAGTTGCGGATCTTTCAAACGAGACGAATCATGCTCAAATTGAGCAATCAAAAGGCCACGCCCGCGCCGGATTTCGCGATTAGATTTTGGCCCACCGCGATAAACAGCATAGTGCATTTCCGCATATCTGATGGCATCCGCAACCGCATGCCGATGTGCTTCGACAAGACGTTGATCACCGAAAACGAGGGCTTGTAGGCTCACTGATTTTGGTGCTGAAAAGGTCATATCAAGACCCGCTCGTTTGCGGTCTTCGGCTTTGGCGTCTTGTCCAGAAACCTTGATTTTCTCGTCTGTTCCTTTGAGCAAACCAGAAAACCGACGTGCATCGACTGCTCCTTCGAGACCGAGTTGCTGTGCACTCTGACCCGCCCATTTGGAGTAACCAACGCTATCCTTTGCCGTGTAGTAGTTGTCCATCTTGTAATAGTTCACACCGTGGGCAGCACTCACGTTCGCAAGCGACAGCATTTATCGGCTCCACAGTGAACGGGGTTTTGAAGTCTGGGGAGGACGAGCATCTTCCAAGGGCGCGGTGAGCTCAGCGCTCACATCATCCAGCCACGTAGCCGTTGGAATCCTGCTCCACTTTCCCGATTTGTCATTCACATTGGGGAAGGTGACGTAATCGAATTCGACTTTTGTGGGCGGAAAACGCGCCAGTTTAAGAAAACCGTGATTCTCGGGCAAGCTGCGAATTTCGCTTTCGGTCACCGACCTTTTCTCACGCTGTCGTGTGGAAATCGACACACGTTCGGGTTGTTGGCCATGCGCAGGTGTGATTGAAGACTCGTATTCCTCCACCTCACATTTTCCGAGCCTGTCGGAGAACTCCTGCGCCATCTTTGTTTCATTGGCCGCAAAAATGAGAATATTTTGCAAACCCTGCATGATGTTGTGAGTGGCATCTTGACCATAGATTTGGCCAATCTGAGCCAAACTTTGAAAACCCAAAATCAGCCGGCCGGCATATTTATAGCCTCTGTCGAGCACCTTCGGCAGCGAAGGCAAAAGACCCACAGTCGAGATTTCATCGCACACAAGCCACAATGGAACGAGAGGCTTTTCACTCTGAGTTTCGCGCTCAAGAATTGCCGTTGAGGCAATATCAAACCATAAGCGGATCAAAGGTCGCGTCTGCTCCCAATGCGAATCAGTCGCCACCAAAAACACCCATTGCTGAGCGTTTTCATTTAAAACCCAATTGCGAATAGAAAAGGATTCGCCCCGCTCAGAGCCCGCTTTTTCTCGTTCTCGTGCATGGTGGTTGAGGTACTTGAGGAACTCCAAGTTCATCAAAGATGTGGCTATCACTCCAGAGGCCTGACCACTTTCCCCTTGTCCCAAATAGCGATGAGAAATCTCATTGTGCTTCTTTAAAACAGCTTCGAGTTCCTCTGCGGGAAGATTTGCAAGTCGCCAAAGCTCTCTCAAAGGTTCAGTGTCTTTACCTGCAATCCGAAACAGAGACGTCAGCACCGCGCGGCCCGTTGTTTGGAAAAATTTTGTTGAAGCGTCCATTCCATCACGCACTTCAACCAAAGCTTTGGCCATTTCCTCTTCAGAAACTCCCTCACTCCAAAAGTCCCATTTGACCGCGCGTGTGTCGTGCAGGGAGAGAATGACATCTCCCGTTCGGCCAAATCGCGCATAGAATTCTCCCCCCGGATCAACAATCAAAACCTTCTCGCCCGCGAGGCGCCGTGATTGCAAAACCTGATTGATAGCGTTCGTCTTTCCTGTCTGAGATGCTCCACCTATGCCCAAATGAAGACCCATTGTTTCATTACAAACACGAATCTTTTGCCGTCCCAGAATGACATCATGTTCTCGAAATGAATGAGGCCTGGCGGGGTTCTCAACAGCTTTACGGATGAGTTTCGAAAGAGCCTTTGAACTCACCAAAGACTGCTCACCCTCACGCACTTGCTCTGAGAGTTTTGAGTTTGCGCAAAGCCATGTGCGCATCCAAACCCAGAGCAAAATTGAAAGGCAAGCCACTCCAATCGCTGTCCAGAAATACAACGAATGCAAGCCTTCGTGGCTCCTCCAAGTCGCCACAAACTGAGACAGTTCTTTGATCTCTTTATCACTGAGCCGGAGCAGACCTTCTTGAGTCTCAATGTGTTTGAATTGGTGCCAATAAAGAGAGCGTCCTGTGAGTTTTATCCATTCTGGCAGACCGCCTGAAAAGGTGCTTTCAATCAGAACACATGTCACCAAGAGCGATGTTGCCGCACCGATCAACAGGGTTGAGAGGGTATTTTTGGGACCATTTTTTATTCTTTTGAGCTCGCCTGCGTATGAATGGAGAACACGGCTCATCGCTGCTCCTCGTTCATTTTTAAGGTTCTTGAGCGCAAGATTGATTCTTGTTTGCGAACAAATTCATTGACCTCGGAGCGGGTTTTGTCAGGATCTGGAAACTCATCAATCATGGCATTGAGCCTATAAAGATTTGCTGAACTTTCGCGGAAAACCTCTTTTACATAGGCCAAAATGACTTCAAGCTGATAAGCGTTGCTTGAAAAAAGAGAGTTCATCATCCCTTCAAGGTTGATGTTTTTTTCGAGAACAACGTCTAATTTTTGGGACAACGTTTCGTTCTTCATTGATGCATCAATAATGTCTTGAACGACCTTCGATTTTGAGCGTCCTTTTTCGTCCGCAGTTCGTTCAATCCATTGCATCTGAGATTTTGTGACCGCCAAATGAATCGTGTGATTTGCAGGCATGAACGAGCGCTCCTTTCTTAAAATTTACAATTTTGCGGGAAGCACCCCGCAATGCGCGAAGGCCTTGCTGATTCGATGCGTTTCGGTTGCTGAGGTGCTTCCTTGCGCCGCAGGGGAAGCACCCAGTTTGGGTCTTTTGCAGCACCCTGAATCCTCTGTGTGGCAATGGGTTCGACGAATCGAGGTGCTGCCTGCCGGTGCCACCCGAGGTGGCGTACTGTGTGCCGCGAGAACCTGAACAAGGTTTGGCGCGCGGCGTGCCTTCGCACGCTGCGTGACAAGCCGCAGTGAGGGTGAGCAAGGAGGGGGGCCGGGGTCTCCCCGGGCATTCTGCCTTCGCGCATTTATTGTCCCCCGCCTTCACTGCTTTTGCGCGATGCCCAGTCTTTGAAGCCTTTGTCTTTGCCCACAAGCAAAGCCAGGTGCTCAACAACGGCATCCTCTTTCACGGACGACCCGCTGCGTTGCGACATGTACTGGGCATACTCCGTGATGAGGTTTGCGGAGGTCTCCTTGATTTCAAACTTTCGGGTCACCACCTTGATGATGGGTTCAATCGACAGCAGAGGTCGGTAGGTTCTTGGACTGCGTTCATTCTTTGTTTTCATTTTTTACCTTTCTGTTTTTCATTTTTGTCGATGCTTGATTTGCGCATTGTTGAATTACGACCGACCACCCGCGCTGGCTCTGGCTGCTCTGGCCGACCCCACAGCTCCGCTGCCCGCTCCTTCACCTGCAGCACTAGCCCCTGCCTTCACGGCCAAGACATTGCGGGCCACGCTCAGCCCCTTCACCGCAAGAGAACTGGCCAGTGAACCTCCCAAGGCCCGTTGGTAGCGAAACACTGCAAGACCACCGGCAGCCGTAAGTGCGGTCAGACCAAGCTGCAAAACGAAGTAGGTGGCCTGAACCCTCGATGCGTAGGAGTCGATGACCTGCGCCCCGACAAGCACCAGCGGATCGCGCCGAAGCGCGCTCATGGCCGAAATGGTTTCAGGGGACTGGGTGAGTGTGACTGTGGCTTGGTAAAGAAACGTGGACAGAGGTTCGTAGGCCGTGACAAGCAGAAGGCACCATCCCCAAGAGACCATCATGCTTGTGGAGCCAAATGCCATGCGTGCCGCTGCCACAAGAAACATCAAGGCCAATATGCCTTTGGCAAATCCGCGAATGGCAGGCAAAAAGACATTGACCTTGGTATAGAGTGCGGCGATCTCATTGCGACTGTCTGCCGCCTCGTAATCTGTCCCCGTGAAAGGTCGGATGGTCAGATTCATCAATCCACCCAAGGATGCCATCCGCGAAAGGCCAACCCAGGTGCTCGTTCCCAATGCGGGAGCGTCGTCAGGATTTTCCAACAGAGCTGCCTCAGAGACGTTGTTGTATGAGAGCCCCGCGCGGGATTTCAGATAATCCGAAACGCCTGAGGCAATGACCTTGTTTTTGAGAGCCTCGCTGTCGTCAAACCCAAGTGCCCGCATGACGGTGTTGTTGCGCGCAGCCTCTGCCAAACTCACAAGCTTTGAGCCAGGTGTTGAAATTCGGGCGCGAGCCCACAATTCCAATTGTGCGCGCAGCTTGGAATGCAGTCCGAGACAGTTGTCTTTGCGCAAATCGAATTGACTTGAAAGAGACGCAAATGCGATCTGACTCGATGCAGTACCCGACTTTGCACAGCTCTCGTACAAAGAGTCTATGGTGGACAGGATTTCCGGATCATCAATCGTATGCCGCGCAGCCTCATGAAGAGTCCGGACCAAAAGCCGAGGTGACTTCGCGTGTGCCGTGTCACCAAACACGCCCGCCACTGCTTTTGAGACACGCGCGGAAAGGCCGTTCATCCCTTCAGCAATCAAGCGGTAAAATTTTAACCCTTGGGCGTCATTGCGGAGCCCCGAATATCGACCGCCATTTTGAACAGATGCCTTCTGAGCCCACGCTTGGCCTGATTCGGTTTGTGGACGAAATTGTTCCGACGCTGTCGTTCCAAGAAGGGTCAGACCCACAAGGCAACAACCTAGCTTTGCAGCGACGGCTGTCCAGACACCGTCGGAACGCCCTGAGCCCATCCGTGTGAGCGCTTTCGCCACAACAAATCCCATGTACAGGGCCACAACGCCCTTGAAGAGAGATGTTTGAAAAAGGCTTTCTGCAAGCTTTTCCTGCAAAGATACGGAAAACGTCCAAAGAGCGGCTTCAATCGGTGTCTCTGTAAAAAGGGAAGCCATGAATGTCTCCTTTCTTCTTTATTCGCAGCTCAGACTGTCAGCACAATCCGACGCACTGCGACCATCGCCCAGCGAGTTGACCAGACGCGCCCTGTTGGTCTCGCCGGCGAGAATCTTTGTTTTCGTGCGTTGAAGCTTGGCGAACTGGGCAAGATCGTTTCGCACCCTTTCGACACTCGGGATATCTTCACCCTCGATCGCTTGCCTCAGGGCTGGAAATGCGGCGATGGCACGCTCGCGATACTCCACCCGCAAAGGCTCGGGGATGGCCGTGTTGAGAAGGCCAGTCGAAAGGGTCGATTCGTAGCGCGCCGACGCAAGTAGAGCGGCCTCTTTGCCAACCGCACGCCCCAAGGCCAAACACGCCACTTGCCTGTCGGTCTGAGCCAGCTCCTCGAGATCAGCGGCCGTTTGAGGGCTCAGTTTCTTCATCACAAGGCTCGCGACTTCAGTTTCATAAACGCCCGAAGGTCTGAAGCGTCCGGCAAAGATGGGCTCCATCTGACTGCACACCAAAGACTGGCCTTTGGTCAGAAAGGTATCGGCAACATCCGCAGGCCTCAGCAAACCGCGATCAAAAAGCGGAACCCAGCCTCCCTCTGTGCCGACCTGAATCTCTCCTAAAAAGGAGACTAGAAAATCATAGGAGGTCGCATCTCTAGCAAAGGAGAGAATAGACTTGAGAACCTTTTGTTTGCCGTTGCCAAAATCGCGTATGAGACCGGTCTGAAAATCTCTCATCGCCAGTCCACTTTTGCCCTGGCACTTTTGAAGTGCGGACGCTACGTCTCCAGAGCTTCCAGCCTCTTGCTCGACACACCGTGCGATAGCTTCAGCCTTTAACTGATTTGAGCCCTTGTTCGCCTGAGTGTCGATAAATTTATCGACCGCAGCACAAGCCTGAGCGCGCAAATTCAGTTTCCCCTGAATTGAGAGCCAGTCATGCCTCAGCTGAGCACAAATGGTGGGATAGGCGTAACAGATGGTCGTAAATGCAGATCTGGCGAGCAGGTCTTTGGCCTCGGAGGCATTCTGCGGAATCAACCCATAAAGTTGGTCTTGGAGTTCCTTGAATTGGCCTTTGATGTTGGCTGTCACATCAATCTTTCCGCACTCCAATTTGCTTCCAACTTCAAATTGAAACCCTCCTGCGTCCAATTTGGGATCATTGCGGCTATGTTTGGGCGTTAGTCCAAAAAAACGCTCTGCCTCTGCGCCCGTCGAAAATTCATTTTTAAACCGATATTCCTTTTGAGCATGCGCTGGAAAATGCAAAAAGAGTGCAATTCCGAGCGCTGTCAAACTTTGCAGACCATTTTTCACAGCTGCACCTCTTTGGTTTTCAATTTGGAGACAAGTTCATCAATCTCGGATGGGCTTAATGATCGAAGTTCGCCTTTTTCCCGAATACCTTTCGGAAAATATTCAGCGAGCAGCGAGACCGCTGAAAACACAGGTTTTAAATATTGCGATGCGTTCGATAGGTTCGATGATATGGCCTGTGCAAGGTTCTTGAGAGTCGCAAGTTCAATAGGATCTGAAGCTGCACACCAATAATCAAAACCCGTCGGGATATAGATATACGTTCCTTGTGCGCTCTCGCCCATCCAAAACGCTTCGGCAAATTCACCTTTTTTCATTTTGAGACTGCGCAAAACATCGCACACATAGAGACTCGGAACCAGACCGTTTTTCCCCTCCTGAATCCTTGTTTCCATCTCCGCAATCGATGAGGAGTTTTGAGTCAGAATCAATTTATTGGGCGAGACATTCCAAATCTCCTTGGGCCCAGCTTTGTCGGTATAGTCGGTCACCTCATTGGTCACACCCACGCACGTGACTCCGAATTTACGCATGGTCTTCCATGCATCTCGAATAAATGAGACAAGCGCAGGTGACTCGCTTGCAAGAACTCCGACCTCTTCAATCACAAGCAACGAGGGAGGATTGGGTGTGCCATCGTCAGCAGGTTTAACCAATCGAAGGATCTCCAAAATCACCGCTTGAACGGTCAAAACCGACAAGACAGGATCTCCAGACACACCATCAAGATCACACAGGGTCAAAAGTGGAGCCGACGAGGAGCTTGTTTCAGACGCAGGGAAATCAAAAAACCTTGCATAGGGTCCGTTGCCCACAAAAGGAGAAAAACCCTCGGCCATCGTCACTGCGACTTTTTGAGGAAACTGAAGAGCGTCGCACGCAGCGGGCAAGTTATTCACCACCTCAGACAAGCGAGGAAGACTCAAAGAACCGCTCTCGACCGCAATCACTTTCCCCGTCACTGGGTCAAAGGCCGATTGCGCCTGTCGCAGCTTTTCTTCAATTGTCATTCGAAGTGCATCCGACAGAACTCGCCGGTGGGTGGCCTCGATCTCTATCTTTGGTGACAACAATGACAGTGCCGTCAGGAGTAAATGAACGACCGAGGGCAACCTGTCTTCGTCAATGCGCTGCTGACTGGTCACAAGTCCTGCAAAGATGTTTGGGAAATTCTTCGGTGGATTGAAGTAAGATGCTCCTCCCTCTTGCGCAGCAAGCCAAGCCAAGGCTGCATAGGAGGTCTTCTTGTCGATAATGAAGACCCGCCCCTGAGGGAATTGGGCCATAAACGAAGTCACCATGTTGGCGATAGAGAATGACTTTCCGGCTCCCGAGCCACCAAGGACAGCAAGGTGCGTTGCTCCGTTTGAGTCGCGTGGATTCAGATAGACTCGATCCCCGCCTCTCGAGATCATCTGAACCATTGGATTTGGCGACCCCTGAAACCCTCCATACAGCGGCAAAAGAGAAACCAGATTTCGCGACAATAAACGCATCTCACGCCCGACGAGAGCGGAGATCTCTTTTGAGTTTTGAAAGGGTAAAGTGGCTGCAAAAACCAAAGGTGCACAGAGTGTTTCTTCGATAAATGAGCAATTGAGAAGCGGCGATATTTCCGAGATAAGTCCTCGCATGAGACCATGCTCTTCGATTGCTTCAATACTTTGCTTCTCGTTGCGCAACAAAAGATGCAAAGAGAAAGCAAGCAAGGACTCCTCCCGATTCATCCGCGCTTGCGTAGCCACAATGTCATCGAGTTGTCGAACGCCAAAGGCATCATCTGCGTTCTTTAACAGGTATCTCTTTGAGTCGAGATCGTTTGATTTTACAAACGGACGAATGTTCACGACGATTCTGTGGGGTTGTTTCAAGGTGAGTAATTTCGCCATCAAACCCGGAACTGTTGCCTCTGGAAGATCGAGCAGACTTGCAAACTGCCACGTGTCTGAGTGCGGACCGTCTCCCAAACCCACAGCCGATGGTGTCATGTGAGCGTTGTGATAGAGCATCTGCCGAGAAAGACTGCTGTTATTCTTGCTCTGAGCCATGTGGCGGGAGAGCGACGATGAGCGCGTTTCATAGGAGTGCAAGGAGTCCCTGAAGAACTTTAAACACTCATCCCGACTCATAATCCTCAGCTGAAAGTGCGCACCAAGAACACCCGCTTTGACATGCGTGAGGATATCCCGCAGAGCCGATATGCGGCCTTGAAATTTGAGTTCGGCAGCTTCCTGTTCTCTCTCAGACAAGATGCTGAAGCCATCGCTTGGGCTATCTCCAGAGATACGGAGTGTCAGCAAAATCCGACGCTTCATCACCCGCAAACCGTATTTCGGACTGCGTGCAAATTCAGTGATAAAATCACTCCTTTTTCTCGAAATTTGCTTTGCAAATGTCTCTGCCATCGGAGAGTCTTCAATTTTGGCAGCACCAAAATCAGGCTCAGCATCAAAAATGAGCTGCAAAGACGCGTCTGGATTTTTAATCTTTGCAAACATGTCGGCAAGGCTTTCAAGCCTTGATGTGAGCTCAATTTCTGTGAGCATTTCACTCGCAATGGGCGTCAGCCAAAGCCCGACTCCCAGCGCTCCGTCCTTCATCAAAAAGACAGTAAAATACTCCTCAATGCCCATAAACGGCCATTCAAACGAATCCTCGGGAAGCAGAAAGGTCTCGATCGTCTCTCCCTGAGCAAACAGAGCAGGCTGTGGCCGCATGGGGCGTGCCTCCTCGATGAGACGCTTGGCGTCGCGAAGAAGTTGTCTAGGATTGAAGGAAAAAGCAGAATTCATTGTTTGACTCCCGCCCGCGAGAATTTCTTTTCACCTGAATTTTGTGCTTGAGGTTTGACTGGCAAAGAGGCTGGCGTTGAAACCGAGTTTGTGGGACGCGGTGCTGAGCCCATCCACTGAGAAGGTTCGATTTCGAGATAAAGCCATGCACCCTCCATCCAATGACCACCTTCGATCATGTGCTCGCTGGCCCAGACTTTTTTCACCAAAGGCTGCGAACGAACGGGAATGAGTCCAGCCTGTTTCGTTGAAAGGCGTGAACCCATGACGTGTGATTCCGATGGAGTGGGCGCCGTGCTCGCACCACAAAAGCTTGAAGGATAAACTCCCGCGCGCTTATCCAACTCACACTCTGTCGGAGCACGAGACACACATCCAACAAAAGCTGCAGAGGCAGTCATAAGAATAGAAAGTCGATTGAATGCGTTCATGTAATCACTCCTGGGTGTTGAGTTGAGGAATTTTGATTGAGTCGAGCATCACAACGAAGACGTCCTGTCCGGAACCGACACCAATGGAAGGCAAAAGTTCTTTGGCTTGTTCGAGGTACCACTGCGCGACCATGCCTGCGCCGTCGACCAGCGCGCTGCCACCAATAAATGCCGCCTTGTTTCCAGTGACGTTGGCGGCTGTCGCGGCTTTATCAGTCCCAAAAATTGAGGTTGTTTTCTCGGCATCTGCTATTGCTTGCCCTGCATTCTTGGCAATGCTTGCGAGCACGGCTGAAAGAAGAACCTGACTCTGTTTTGAGATGTATGTGCCAGTAGCCCCAAAGGTATTGTCGCTGCCAGCCACAAACCCTTTGGCTTCACGCTTGAAATGCTCACCATCATCCCGAACGCACGAGAGACTTTCGGTCTCCATCATCACGCGTTCGGTCGACATATTGGCGCGAGCCTTGGCGATCATGAAACATTGAGACAAATCTATTCGTGTCTTGTTTGGTCCGGTGAACGCATAATCAAGCTGCAACAAAACAGGGTAGGGCTCTCTTGCGTTTGCCTCGACTCCTGAAACAACTCTGGCCTTCACGTGGGAGCCCGTGGGCAAAACCGTCAGGGTTTCATCCTCGGGTTCAACTGACTTTGAAACTGTAAACACCTGCAGGGGCGAGGCAAGGCCGCCGCGAAGGCCGCCGGCCAAGGGTGCCGCAGAATGTGCCGAAATCGGATTTCGAGAAAAACCCTGCTGCGAGGAGGCAGGGCGACGATTTGCCAAACTCCTTACGCGTACCCCTCCCTTGCTCTTCCGAAATGCTTTCTGTGGCTCTTTCGGGCTCTTTGTTTGGACTGAAGGCTCGTTCAAAGCCCCAGAGCCCTTGACCATCGAGTTTTGTGTGGCCGGTGGCTGACCTGCCTCAAAGGCTCGGCGCTTTTCGCGAATCTCTCTTTCAACAGCATCAAGTTCACGCTGGCGCTCTGAAGTAATCTGCAAAGCCGTGTCATCGGGCTGCGTTCTTTCAATGCGTCTTGGGATCGTCGGCATAATCTCATTTGCCCGAGCGACGACAGCACCGGTGTTAGCGGTTATGAGCAGCATAATCACGGCGACTTGTTTGAAATTCATCATTGTGCACCCCCAACCTGAACACTGTCCTGACGCACAAAGGGTGGTCGTGGCTGATTTGCAAAATCAGTTGTGATGATCTGCCGTGGCGTTGGCATTTCGCTTCTTGCAACGACAAAAACGTTTGTCTTGCATTCTGGTGAAGGGAGGAGAAGACCACAGGGCTCAATGCGCTCTCGCTCCACATGGATAAGAGCAACTTGATTCCCGCCTGGCAAAGAGGAACCAAATCCCAATTGACTCGCATCAATCGTCATCGCATCTGACGACTTGTTGCGCATCTCAAAGACAAACCCCTTGAGTCCATTGGCCACAAAAATCCGCTTGAGAGACGCCGAGGCCTTCTCCAGTCCCATAACAGTCACAGATGAATCCAACGACTGTCTCGCAAAGGTTGTGCTATCATCCCTCAACAAGGCGCTCATCAGAGCAATTTCTGCTTGAAGGAATCTCTGTGCCCTTGGCTTCTTTGAATCACCCGGCAGAACGATATCGTAGTGCTTTTCTGCTTGTTCCGAAGGAAGCAACTGAGTCTTCACAGTTTTTCCGTTTCCGAGAACAAAGGTCACAAGCTCCGGCTGCGCACCCGGAAGCGGCCGCACTTGAAACAACCTCACATCTACTTTCGCACCCGTGACGGCATCAACCTCAGAAGCGACATCAGCAATCTCAAAAGACTGTGATGGCGTGACAGCTTTCACAGAAAAGGGAAGCTGAAGGAGACTTCCTGTCTTACTTGAGACAGGTATTCTCACCTCCTCTCCGGGAGGGACAATGACAACTCCGGCAAATGCCGCAGTGGGTGCACAGACGCCAGAAAGCGTCGAGAGAAAAAGAACCAATTGCGCAAATTTTCGTATGCGAATTCGAATAAAATCTTTCATAGTTAGGGTGTCCTTTCTGTTTGTGATTTGGAGTAGGAAGCCAACAAAGACTCAGCCTGCGACCGGCTGACCCACTCAAGACGCTCAATCAGCAGCAGCGACTCATCTGATCGACTGCCAGGGTTGAGTCGCAGTCGTGGTCGGAGTTCGAGATAAAGATTTTCATCTGTCTCTTGGAGCAAGGTGCCGTCTGCATATTGTGAGCGCGTTCCTTTCGCTACGAGCAGATACTTTGCGCCAAATTTGTCGTTTGCGACCTGAATCTCAACGGGATCGAAAGCAAAAACCTGATCAACACGACGTTTTTGCCACTCAGAAAACTTACTCTCTGCGTCCCGGAGAAAGCGTCCCTTCAGGTCGGGAACCATACGCTCAGCGACAATCTCAAAATGCTCTTTTGCGTTTCGGTAGGTGAAATTGCCCGCGTAGGTTGCGACAAAATGCGCAAAGTCTTTCACAACTGCATCGGGTATGAGATTCGGACGCACGCGCAGAAATTCTGCAGCGCCCGGAACGACGATATACTCACTGTTCATCTTCTGAAAAAGCTTGTGCTGAAGCAAAACAGCGGAAGTCACGAGACTCGAAAACGCAAGAACAACTCCCAAAAACGCAATGAGCTTCCATTTGTTCTTCTGAGAATTGAGAATCGCAAGTTGGCTTTCGAACGGCGGAAGAACCCGAATGCGATCCAGCAGATCATCCTCGCGCGGAGGCTTTTCGAGTCGTTCTCTTCTACGCATCCAGAGTGATTGCAACATATTTGATTTTCTCATGTCCAGCTCCTTTCGCTTTATCGATTCAAAGAGACAAAGCGCCGCTTTGCTCTACGAAATATGTTCTCAATGGGTTTTGAATGGGTGATGCCAAAGGCCCACAGAAGATGTCTGAAATGATTTTTTGGAAAAGCCGTTCGCATTTTCTTCGAAAGCAAAACGACTAAAAATGCACAAAATATGGCAATAAACGGAGTCAGGAATCCTGGCAGCAAGCACACCCCTAGAAACACTGCGAGTGCGGCCAGAAAGTCCTGCATGGTGATTCCAAACAGAAACATGAGATCCGAATTTATCGCCTTGTGGGTCGGCAGCCGCTCGAAATCCGCAAAACGCTTTGTGTATTCACGCATGATTAACCTCCAATTTTTGCAAGTGCTGAGACAATTTGTGGAAGGAAAAACAAACCAGATCCGCCTACAAAAGCAGGGATTGCATTGTCCCAATTGCGTTGACCGGCGTTCTTGACACCGACAAACGCAAGACCAGCTCCAATCACCTTGGAAGAGAGAAAGAGAATATCTTGGGCTGTGGTGGCCATATCAGCGATAAAAGGAAGCTCTTTCATCATCGATTTTCCACCAAGCTCAATTTGAGCAAACGCTGATTCAGAGCCACAGATAAACAAAACGAGGGCTATCATTGAGAAAACAAGTAAACTTCGGACGTTCATTGAGACACTCCTTTGATTGAGGTTTTTTGCTGAGCTTTTGAACTCATATTGGGATTAAAAAGCTTCGATATTTCAGCACGAAGATCATCATCACTCTGCCCTCCTTGCAGGCGCACTGAGCTTTCCCGTCGCCTGAAAATCCATGTTGGTGTTGCGGTCACTGCGAATTGTTTTGAGAAAGCACTTGAATACTTGACCGATGGATGGTGAATTGGTGGAGATTCATCGTAATCAAGCTGCACAAAAGTCACGTTGACACCCTTGCGTCGAAGCTCTTCAACTTGTGCTTTTGCCGCAAGACAATGTGGGCATGTGGTTTGATAGAAATACAGGAGTTGAACTTCGCGAAAGTTGATACGTGCACTGTTCTTCATCGAATCAACTGAAGTGCTTGGTTTTGAATTGACTCCTTGCGTTAGACTCTGCGAAACCAACTGACGATTGAAATCTGCAATGACGGCAATTCTTTTAGCTTGCCACTGAGCATATTTTTCCAGATTTTCCAGCGTCGGATGGGCAACCGCCTCCCTCAACGGACGGGGTGGAACGTAGTCGCCACCATCGTCCCAGAACTCTGGATTTTTGGGATCTTCATATTTCTTCCAATCAAACGGCAAAGCATCACGCTGCCGAATCACTGATCCCGATAAGGGTGGCAAAAAACTTTCCTTGGCTGGATTCACTGTTCGAGGGATAAAGGGTTGATGTCGCTTCCCTTCGCTCCAGTAGTCGATGTCCTGACCGTCGAAGAAGCTTATGCTCGCAAAGCTCATTTGCTCTAGAGAAATTGCAGTCAGGCTCAACATAAAGCTCAAAAGGATGCGATTAGTAACAAAGCGCACTGCTGTGAATTTTCTTTCAAAGCATCGCGATAAGTTCGTCAGCATGAATTTTTCCTTTCTGAACAAGTGCGATTGCGGATTGCTTGAGAGTGGGGGAGGAGATGAGTTCTTTTTGACCGTCTAGATTCCGGCGTGGGGCGATGTATTCAAAAACAAGTTGTCTTCCGGAAATGCCACTTCCTGAACAGTTCACGCAGCCGCGTGCATGGAGCGGGAAATCATTTCCAATCTCTCCGACCTCAAAAATCTTTGGCATCAATACAGTGAGCTTTCTTCGCCCTTCTTCGTCGAACTCTTTGCAGCTGTCACAGAGTCGAGGAATAAGCCTCTGAGCGCAGATAAAGCTTGCGTTCTCCCTGACAAGAAATTCCTCAACACCCAGTTGGGAAAATCGAGAGAACGCATCGGCAGCCGAATTCGTGTGCAAAGTCGTAAGGACGACATGCCCCGTATTGGCAGCCTGAACGACAGCCGTTGCAGTCTCAGGATCGCGTGTCTCACCAACCAAAATGTAGTCCGGGTCTTGTCTGAGAAATGCCCGCAGACCCTGTGCAAAAGACAGCTTTTCGCTGACCTGCACCTGTGTGATTCCCGACAAGCTGTATTCCACCGGATCTTCGAGGGTGAGGACGGAATACTTGTCACACTCAATGGCACAAAGAGAACTCATCAATGTGACTGTCTTTCCGCTTCCCGTAGGGCCTGTGACCACAATGAGACCTTGATTTGCGGCCAACGCCAATTTCAGCGCAGAGGTTGCATCATCAGGCAGTCCCAATTTTTCAATTGAAAAATGGCTTTCTCGCGGCAGAATGCGAATGACGATTTGTTCAGATTCACGGCTTCCCATTTGCACCGGCACAAGACTGACCCGATAATCTGAAGCCGTAGCTGTCTCAGAGAATCGACTGTCCTGAGCAAAGCCTTTTTGAAAAGCTAGACCTGAGCGCCTCTTGACCTCCTTGAGCAGATCCTCCCACTCCAAATGGTCTTCGATGCACTGGACTGAGCGCAGATGTCCTGAGACCCTAAATCGCACTTCACCGCCCAAAAGGCGTGGGCAAAAATGAATATCAGAGGCTCTCATCTCTTTTGCTTTTGTGAGGTAAAAAGCAAACGCCTGTGAGAAGACATGGGTGGTTTTCACCACTCACCTCCCTGCGTGTGAAGGACACTGCAAAGGGCTGCATTTTTCTTCAGGTGAAGCTGATATGCAGCAGTCCAGCCGCCTATGGTTTCAAAAGGCTCTTCGCACGTCTCACGCTTGCGCCAGACGGCAATCACGTAGGTTCCCTTGCGCTCGGACAAAGGATTGAGCTCGTGAGCAGTCCGTTGAGCAATATTTTCAAGGGGCGCGGGAGCTACAATGGGAAAAGGAGCGCCTGGCTTAAAACAGGTTCCTGGGAGAGACTGTGGAAATACGATCTGCCATTTGTCATCGGCGCGCAGTTTCCAATTATCGTTGAGATTGAAGTCCGCCGCGGCGGAAGTGAATCGGTAGGCCGCTTGCATGGCCGACAACAGCGGATCACCCGTGACCGTCCAACCAGAGCGAGGCAACAGATTTCCCCACGCCCCCATACAAAGCTTCGAGGAAATTTCCTGAGGCCCCATTGTGAGAGGAGCAAGTGGATCCGAAGATGGCCGCAAAACCTTGAGGCTAGCCTCTCCATAACCAACCGGTCGAGCACACACCTCTCCGGGCATCGCCTGAAAGACTGTCCCTAATCCAACCTCCGAAACCGCACCCTTGACCGCCTCCAGACCACCCGAAAGCGCAGCACCTTGGGGGCTGTTGCACAGCGCAGAGCCGATAGGCGACCACGCAAAGGCATAAGGAGCATCAACAAAGTTGTCGTTCCACTGTCTTGGGATGAATTCTGAGAGTGCTGCAAAGCAGGTCGGTGCCTCAGTGCCCAAGACACCCGGAAGCGGTGTGAAGCTTCCCATCAGATTTGCATAGGGCATCACAAGAATGCGTGCATGCCAAAACATGGAATTTGTAACTGAGTCTGATTGAGCACGCGCCAAGCTCTGCAGGGGAGCAGCGACAGACGCCTTCCAGTATTTGTCAGCCAAGGAAAGATGCTTCTTTAAAAGCAAACCATCCGCAGACAACGTAAACACACTCTCGCCGGGAGCCGTTGTCACCTCAATAAAAAATTCTGGAAGCCACATTTGCAGATGATCACCCGGATAAACCACGCAAAAGGGGCACACTCCTTTAACTTTGTTGCATCCAGCGCGGCCGCGTACAACAGACCAAGACGCACAGCCAGCTGAAGGGGCTCCGCCTGCAAAGCTTTGAAGAGCAAAAGCCGGAGACGTGAATGTGCACGCGTTGAAGGGCGACGTGACGGATGCGTCTGCAACGCCTGATCCGTGACCAAAAATAAACACCACAACAAAAATCAGGCATGGCAATGCCAGGAAGCTTAATAAAAGCCTCATTTCGTCCTCCAAGAATCTATTGTGTCAATTGAGCGAGCGTGCTTATCCGGCGGTCACGATGCTCAAGATTGAAACTGGCTCTCCAAATTTCGAAGTTGATTTCTCGAACTCGTTCAGCAGTGCCTTCAATTTCTCATTGAAAATTTTTCTGTCTTCCGGGTTTAGCCAGGCCTTTCTAATTTCGACTTTAAGTTGTCCCGCTCCTTCATGATTGCGAACAAGCGACTGCACATAGGAAAGTAGATGTTTAGGTTGAGCAAGCATCTCTTCAGTGGATTGCACCCCACGCTCATGGGTCGAACTCAGTGCCTTTCGCGTGCATGGCAAACCGGAACTTGCAACGGCACTGATAAAATCATGAAGAATCCGGTGCTCGAACTCGTACTTTCGGAAAGGGTGTCTGATGTTCGAGAAACGACGACGTTCGCTGAGCCATTCAAAAACATCTGTGGCATAAGGGTGAGCCTCAATGAATCGTAAATCAACCATGGCCAACTCTCCTCTCGTGTTGTCCCTGCCCAAGCTCGACCATCAGAAAATCTGACGATAGTAATTCCGCAGATGTGACTTGATGTAGAGAAAATGAGGCTATATGGTCAATACATGTGAGTATCGAGGTAACCGACACTCAATCTTCATGTGTCAGTTTTTCTGACATTCGGAGGAAGCTGTGCGAGACCAGAAATTATCGGACGAAGTAAAAGAGGCGATTCAAAACAAACTGCACCACTACCTTGTCAGGTACCGAAGCACCTCAAACAAAACGCAAAGCCAACTTGCGACTGAAATGGGTTACTCACTGAGTGCTTTCAGGGCTTTCGAGCGGCAATTCAGCGAAGATAATCGAGTGATAAACGCGATAGAAACTCTCAAACAATTCGCCGATTTAGAAAATCTGGACGTGGGAGAATTTACCAATTACCTGCTCTCAGAAGCCAGGCAGACTCAAACAGCTGGTAAGTCTCTAAGACGCTGGGAAACTGAGCTCTTGGATGCTCTGCGGCACACTGATCAAAGCATTCGAAGGGCATGGTCTGAAAACATCATGAAGTACCCTCGAAAAGACCTGAATATGCTTTTAGAAGCTCAGACACAAATTGCATTAATCAAAGAAAAAATTGTTCTCTCATCGCTATCAATCCTACTCAAGTGGCAGGCAAAACAGAATCCATAAGCCAGTCAAGGTCAGGTGGACTTTTCGTAGGATTATTCAGCACCAAGGCAAACTCATGGGCCATGTCCTGAGGAGGCTTGTTTACTGAATAAAGGACAATCGGACCCTTAAAATGCCGACGAATCTCTGGAATAAAATCGAAAAGATATTTTGATGTTTGGAGAACAGGATCGATCAATTCCCAGTCCGCAACAAGGATGTCAACCATAGAAAGTTTCGCAAAACATTCCTCAAATGAGCCAAACCAGAGGGTCACACAAGGTCTGTGAGTCGTCTGACTCGCAATTTCCCATGGGAAATAGAGGTATTCCATATCTTCCAAGATTCCCAAGACCACTCTTTTCGCCACAGACAAAATCCTCCAAAACGAGTGTCTGTTTTTCCAACTCTAAAAAAGCAACCGCTAAAAAAAACGACTCTGCACCAACTCAAACAGGGGTCCTTGGGGATGAAAATCAGCACCAAGAGACTGTCTCAGACACCCAAACCATGTTTGATAAACTTGGCAAATGAAAACGGCTTCGCCAAAAATGCGGTTGCGCCAGACTTCAACACCCTCGAGACACTTTCTGAGTCTGTTCTGTTGGAACACACAAAAATACGTGCACTCTCCCCGCGCGCCCGACGAATACGATCAAGCACATCAAAGCCATCCACGTCGGCAGTTCCAAGATCAAGATCGACCACAAAAATCTGTGCTGACCGAATCAAATCGTCATGCAAAACTCCTGGATCACTGCACTCGACGATCTCAAACAATCCAACGCCGCCATGTGCCGCAAAACTGCGTCTGACCTGCTCTCTATCTCCGGCATCATCATCAATGACCACGACCCGAATGGCCGGCGGAGAAATCGGGGCCTCAACTTTCACATTTCCGGAAATTTCGACCACCGGAGATTCCTTCTTGCCCAAAAAGGTAGGCGCCTTAACCTGACTCCCAAACTGGCTCAAATCACCATTCCAATCAGGTCTTACTATATCGTCTTCCTGAGACACGCTCACGTCAAACTCAAATTCGACCTGATCCTTCTCAGCAGAATTGATAACCCTAATACTTCCCCCATGAGCTTCAATGATGTGTTTTGCAATCGCCAATCCAAGTCCCGTTCCCCGTGTCTTTCCTTCCGTAAACCGATACTGAAAGAGCTTGGCCAATGAGGATTCAGGCACATGGCTGCCGGAGTTACCAATCACAATGTAAACGCGCGAGTTCTCCTCGTGCGTATGAATCCAAAGACGGCCTTTAAACCGAGTCGCCTGACAGGCGTTGACAATGATATTCGAAAAAACGCGCTGCAATCGAAATTCATCGCACAAAATCTTGTGCTGATGCCGATATACGGTTTCCACCGCAAAGCTTTGACCGTTGAAAAAATCCGACGCTTCACCCAAGGACTCACGCAGAATCGACTCAACAGAACAGGGCCGCAGTTCGAGCTTTAGTGCAGAGCTGTAGTCAGAGATCTCCTGCATCAGCACTTCCGCCTTGCGGGTCGCTCGCGCAACTTGCGAGACAACCCGAGGATACTCTGTCTGGAACTCAGAAAATGATTTAGCCTGTCCCAACGCCGTTAAACTGCCCTTCAGAACGGCGAAAGGCTTTACCACATCATGAAACACCATTGAAATTGTGCGCACCACTGCCTCATTCTGGGCGGCGCGACGAGCATTGCTCAAGGCAACCTTTAGGCTCTGGATCTCACGCAAATCGGATTTAGCATCGGGAGGAAATTCAGTTTGATTCGCCATCGACAGATGAAATGAACGAATCGGACCGAGAATCTGATCCCATATCGAACGAAAAGCAACAAACAAAAGAAGGTAAATAAAGAGAACCAAGACACCGAGCAACATGAATCCCACCCGATAGAGTGGTCCGCTGAGATACACAGGCTCCATCTGGTAAACAAGGTGCGCTTTTTGAGTTATTGAACGAGAAACGGTGACATCGGGCACACCCCAGCAAACATCCCATTCACCGATGCTATTAATCTCCACTGGACAGGAGTTTGCAAAACTCTCCTCTATCCGAACAGATTTTGCGCCCTTCACCTGACCCATTCGTTCCATGATAAACGACAGCGCATCAGTCTCATGGAATCTGTAGGCATCAATGAGCATTGGAAATGATCTATTCAAAGTCTCGTTGACCTGAACAATACGAGAGTTGGTCGAAAGCTTTGTGTCAAAAGCCATGATGATTGCAGATATGCAAATACAAACGCCAATTCCAGAAATGACGGCGTAAAAGAAGAGCGCTCTGATCAGATCAGAGATTGACTTTCCAGAACGCGCCATCGAATGAAAACTCCTTCATCTGAAACCTGTCGTTCTTCCATTCCAGAACATAAGACACCGGCATAAACTTGCCATCCCGAATCACGGTCGGACCACTTGCTCCAACGAGTTCCCTATTCTGCATAAGTTTATCAAGAAACTCTCTTTTGTTGCGAACAGAGGAATTGGCAGCAACGCTATGCGCTAAAACAATAGAGTCGTAGATTGCATAGCAAAACTCAAAAGGCTCTTTTTTAAACATTTTGATGTGCCTATCCCGAAAACGCTGAGAAGCCGTGATGGACTGTCGCAGGAGAGCTGAGACACGGGAATCACCTGAAAAAGCTTTCTCAGGCATCTGATAAAGGGGGTAGAAATCTGTGACGACAGAAATACGACCGTTAAAGCCCTTGAGAACCTTTTCAAGGAACTGAGCGGCATAACCCCACTGGGATGTCGCCAAATAGTGTGTCGTTGCCTTTGCGCCCGAACGCGCAGACTTCAGAACGGTGTCTACAGACGCATGCCCATAACTTGTCAAAATGGCAGCCTCGTCCAGATCCTTCATCGGCTTACCAGCCGGGAATTCAAACTGTGCAAATGAATGCACCTTGGAGATCCCAAAGGCTTTGTTGGAGGACAACTGCTTTGCATAAAGCTGGTCATAGACAGTATCACCGGCGGTCACGAGGGAAACCTTTCCAAGCTTCCCTTCAGCGGATATAACGTGATTCATCCCCTGAATAACGCCGCTCATGGAAATTCCCAGAGAGCGTGAGTATTGACTTTGGAAGAGGTCATCGAACGAAGCAGCCGGTGCGATAAAAGAAATCTTGTTTTCTTCTGCAAACCGGGTCGCAATGCCCGCGTCACCAGTAAACGCCATACCCACGATTGCGACTGAGTTTTCATCCAAGCCCTTCTTCAAGGCGCCTGCCACGTCTCCAGATGTGTCCAAACGGACATCAAGTTCAATACCAGAACCCTTCTTGAGCTTACCTTCTTTGAAATCCTCTTCGGCGATTTTTATTGCGTTTTCATACATCTCTTTGATTTGAACGGACAGATAGGGGTTGCCCGTCTTGAGATTTTCGACCACCAAAATTTTCTTCGTTGCGGCTTGTGCGATTGCCGATTGGCAAATCAGACTAGCGCATAAAATCCAAGAGAGTCTGCACATACTTCTTCCTCTCGCGGTCACGAAAAAAGTGATCCGAATCGAACTCCACAACATGGCATTTCTTTAGCTCACGACAATACACTTCAAGATCAGTGGCACTCATGGGGGACGGAGCCGGAGCTAAGGCCATTGCCTTCATCACAAGCACAGGAAAATCGAATTTCTTTAGGATCCCCGAAAGGTCTCGATCCTCAGAATCCCGCTCAATGGCCTGCATATCTTCAAGCGAAAGAGACTCAAGAGTGGGTCGACCTGCTGCCGTAAGGGTGGAAAACCAAGCAGCCCAGCCAGGAGTCAACTTTGAATACCGTGGTGGATAATCTCCAATAATAAGACCCGCTGGTTGTGGACAACCGGCCTGAGCAAGAGCAGCCAAAACAAAGGCAGTTGAAACGGAATACGAATGGAGAAAGTAGCCCGGCTCGGCATAAAGCCGGAGAAACGAGTACACGTCATTCACGTGTGCATCGAAACTGAAATCAGAAAGTGGTGCAGTGCTTTTTCCTCGCCCACGCAGAGACATGGCTTGACTTTCAACGCCATCCAGCTCTTCCAGCAACTCAACACTTTGTTCGGCCGTACCCGACATCCCGGGAATATAAATCAACCGTTTAAAAGGTTGATGCGCGGCCCTGTTGGAATGAACGCGAATCGAGTGGATATGTTTGAGGTCAACATCAATCGTTTTCAATTGGCACCTGTTCTCGTTGGCTGTGAATCCTTCGATAAAACAACTTTCCGATGATAGTAGAAACTCCGCTCGGACATCTTGGTTACGCGCACATATTCTTTCGCCTGATCTACCACTGACATCGACGATCGGCTCAGCTGCTGAACAATTTCCTGAGGTGATGTCTTGGGTAAAATCTTCTCAAGCAGGGTCTGCCATGAATTTGGCTTCAATTTCGCAATCTCATAGCCCTTGCGCAAAGTGCGGATGTTGATTTCCGTAGCATTATACCTGCTCAAATTTCTCACAAGGTACTGAGAAACCTCACTGGCCAAAGCAACATCGGAAAAATGCTTCTCCGAATGGGCGGCCTCAGTAAGAAGCTCTGCGAGCTCCTTTTCGGTCAGATCAATGCGCAAGTGCATCGACCGCTGAAGAAAGGCTCGAGTTTCTTCTCCCCGAGGGATGTGATTGGCAATCAGCACAAGCTTGCCACGAAACACAAACTCATCGGCAGCCTTGAGTGCAGTCGTGCTTCCCCACGACACCCGACGTTCACAACCATACCCAGCACTGGGCCAAGTAGCACCTTTTAAGATTGCCATCGAAATATCGTTTGTGAACAGACCAGCGCAGTCATCGAGAATCAAAATCTCATTCACATGGGCAGAAGACAGAGTGTTGTAGAGGTGCAAGGGAGTCGAATAACTCCCCACCGAGCGAAAGTGAGCACCCATCTCCAGAAGGGCAGCTTCGATCGTGCTGCTCTTTCCAAGACCGGGAGCACTCTCAATAACCAGAACATGAACCTCGGAGCTCAGGCAAAGCACGTCCAAGAGCTCGCGAATTGCGCAAAAATGATTCAAACAGAACTCCAGACACAGGTTACTGCAAATTGCAGGATCGCGTATCCCAGAAAATAAAAGGGGGCGCAATCATGGGCATATCTCTGCTCAAATCAACCGATAGCTAAACCGAAGGTAGATTTAAAATTCAATATCGAGAACGAAAATCAAAATATAACTTAAACAACTGATAATATTGAATTAGTCAAAAGTTAGACACACACACCTAAAGAATGACAGATCTCCTAAAAAATCCCATCAGAACTACCGAAACAACTTCGAGGTGTTGAACATGAATATAAATCGCACTGCGGGTTACGCGCTCTCAGTCACAAATCCACAAATCGATATTTATTTTTTAAAGATAATTAAATTAAATAAAGAGAAATTGTAAAACAAAAACGATAAGGGACTAAATTGAAAACTATCTTCTTTTCACTTCTCACTGTGAAAGAAATTATCAAAACCTTTTTTCTCTTCATCATGACAATCTTTTTTTCGGTTTTGCTGATCAGGACAGAATCAATTGCTAGTGCGAATACCAGAGAAGTGAAGCCAATTTGGGCCGAGAGCATGAAGCCTCCCGTACGCACTGGAGAAAAATGCTTTATTGGAAGCAGTCCTAATTCAACTGACAGAAATGCCGCACTGGCAGAAGCGTACAAAAATGCATTGCTAAACGTAATTGAACGCGAATTCCCTGACCTTATCTCAATCAGCTCGAGTTCTAGCGAGAGGCTTGAGGGAAGCGCATACTCACGCGATACCGCTTATAAAAGCGAATATGTTCAATTCAATGACCTCTCTGAGGATAAAGAGAGTCCAGTGATATACTTTCAACAATCAAATAGCACATTCGCCGCAATCCGTCTCTTATGTTGGCCGACTAATTCAATTGAAAAAGAGAAAAAACGCCAGGCTGAGCTAAAAAGAGTAATCTCAGGAAGCATTACGAATACGATTGATGGAATGCTTCCCGCGTCTGCAAAACCTGGTCTGACAGGTAAACTTGAGGTAACCACGGTTCCGTCTGGAGTATCAATATTGCTTGCAGCAACACCGATTGGGACTTCAAACGCTCGATTTGAACGAGTCGTATCTGGAAGCTATGAAATCGTTCTGCAAAAGGAAGGTTATGAGATAGAGTCGCGAGAAGTGGTCATTGAACCCGGCAAAACCAACAAGGTCCACATTGAAATGAGAAAAGTAAAAACGACTATCTCAATAGAATCATCACCAGTTGGAGCTACTGTCTATATAAACAACAAGCCCCAAGAGAAAAAAACTCCACTTCAGGTCGAAGGAATTGTAGGCGAACAAGTTAATATCAGGGTAGAAATGGACGACTACTTTTCGGAAAGTCGAACGATAGCGGCAAGCTTTCGGCCACGATCTGAAAGCTTTGACTTGAAACCTCAAGAAGCAGACTTAACTGTGTTATCTACTCCATCCGGTGCCGAGGTTTTACTAAACCAAGAAAGAATCGGAAAGACCGGGATTTCCAAGAAAGTAGAGGGAGGAAAACATAGTCTAAAACTAACGATGGAGGGGTTTGAGGAACATTCAGAGGAGGTTGAAGTCTGGAAAAGCAGACCAGTTACATTAAAGGTCAAGCTGGCACCGAAGCACGATATAGACTCGACAGATACGGCGGAATCGAATTCAATGAGTACAGAAACCGCTAGGCGCTCCGAATTCACCAACAAATGCCGCAATAACCAACCTTCATTTTGTTATCTCGCAGCAGCGATGTGGCTTTATGGACAAGGCGGAAAAGCTGACTCAAACACTGCAATGAACCTCTTTATAAAATCTTGCGAATGGGGTGATCCGGCGGCCTGTTTTCACGCAGGTAAACTATCACAAGAATCTAAAGGACAAAGTGCGGAGGCCATTCGTTTCTTTCAATTTGCATGTAAGGGATCAATTTTGCCAGCATGTCATGAGTTGAAAGGTATCACTAGAGAAGTCGCATATGGAGAAGAAAAGAGAAAACTCCGTGGAGAGGACTCAAACGACGCAGAGAAGAGGAGAATCGCCTTAAAAATAACTTTAGGAATCGGTGGTTTGGGATTATTCATCTATGGGCTGTCGACAGATACAAAAAAACACAATGATTGCAGTTCCAGATCAGTTACCGATTTGTGCAGTGCAGAAGAAACAGATTACGACAAACTCCGAAATGCCATGCTAAGCACAATTATTGGTGGAATTGCCTTCTCATTTTCATTCGCTCTTTAGCATAATGGAAAAATAACTCTAAAAATAATAATCCCTGCCTGAAAAAAGTGAATCGCTGGGTCATGCAAACCCGAAGAAAAATCTAGCATTAGAACGATGGTTAGAAAATGAACAAAACTTCCTGGCCTATTTTTCAAAGTATTCCTTAATAAACCTCTGAGCGGACTTATTGCCTTTAGCCGCAAGTCTAGAAGCAATTCGATGTGCTGAGGCGGGGCTCCACAGAAGAACGGCTTTAGCTATCATCATTTGTCTTTTGGGCATGGCGACAAACCAACCGCTTGCAGCAACCTTAATGAAACGATTCATATCTGGCATTTCATCATCGCCAGAAAGCGCATCAAAAGCGAAAACAGGCGCCTCAAAATCATTAAAGCTTCGAAGATCTTCCTTTCTAAATTTTTCGTAAAAGGAATCTTTGATCATGTAGTAGCGTTTGATCTGCTCAGGAGAGAAACTAAAAACAGATTGTGCTCCAAGAGTTTTAACAATCATAAACCTACCGAACCGCCTCAAATCAGGATTCTTCTGATCTGAAATGTAATCATTAAATTCAAACAGTTTCAAAACTGTCTTCTTTGCGCTAAGACCAGTAATCCCAAATTCTTCATAGACGAGATCCTCGACATCCACGTCGCGACCTTTTTCTTTCAATATCTTCTGATGCTTTTCCACAAATGCATCACTTTCAGTGAAAAGATTTTTTGACTGGGACAGCCCAATTCTCTTTAAGAATTGATCGCCATAATATCCCCCTAAAACCGTAACTCCAACGACACCACCGGTTGCAGAAAATTTCAATTTCAGTGAGCCGATAGAGGAATTTGTAGTTCTAAGAAGTTCGTCACCAACCGTAATAATCATGTACTCACGGGAATCTAGAGCACGTAAAAACAACTTTCCATCTCGAGAAATAATTGACAATTTCTTCCCATTTTCTGCCAGATATTCACCAATAAGATGAGCGTATGAAAATCGCGCTTCTGGCACTTCATAAGCTCTCTGTAATTCAAATTGATTACTCAGGTATAAAAGGTTGTGCTTACGATTAAAATCAAGAGAAGCAGTTTCACTAAAATACAAACCAGAAGGTCCCTGCACCAAATACAAACCTGATTTTCTGTCAAATCGGACAGGTGAACTTCCAGAGGGCTCGCTAAACCACAAGCATGTTCCATCGCTAATAAGCTCAAAGTTGAACGGCACATGTAGAGCGCCATAAAATCCACTTAACTTTTCGCTCTTATCTTTTTCACAAAACTGTTCGTCATAATTCAATTTTGATTTATCTTCTCCTATCAAATATTCGAAAATACTTCGACCAATCCGTGTGACATCAATTCCTGAGTAAGTTCCCAACACAACAACGCCGAATCCTCTGGAAGGATAATTAAACAATACGTGTTCAAAACCCCCAACATTGCCACTCAGCCAGCTAAATTGTTCGCCTCTTTTGTCTTTATTCAACTTCTCATCTTTGGTGGGAATATTTTCGATGAATGACCCCATCGAGTAAGCAACATCAGAATTGCCAATGCGAACCTTCGAAATCTTCGAAGAAAAGAGACTGTATACCGATGAATGAACTTCGCTCTGTCGATTCAAAAACAACAACCAATTTGAAAGATCAATCGCGTTTGAAACAAGCCCCATTGCTCCCAAGATGCAACTTGAATATCGGTACTCGAAAGGTTTTAGCATACTGTCTACGTTGATAGAATTTACTACATTGCGACTACTCGTAGAGCAATCCTTGGCAAAGTGCGAATAATTCATTCCAGCAGGCTTTAGCACTTTCTCCTGCATGTACTCGTCATAGGCCATACCGGACGCTTTTTTAATGACTTCAGACAACAACACGTAGCCTGCATTTCCATATTTTCCAACTGTCAGCTTTTCCCTTTTTTTCTGGCTCGTGATTATCTCTAATATCTGATCTGGATTCATGAACTTAGGTGTCTCTGACATTGTCTCAATGATGGCATCAGGTGACACGAGACCATCCATATGACCAATAAGATCTCGAATGGTGATTGACCTTGCTTCGCCCTTAATTTCAACGAATTTAGAAATACTGTCATCTAAATTTATCTTCTTCTCAGATACCAACTGAGCAATCGCCCAACCTGTAAGCTGCTTTGTAAGAGATGCAGTGTGCACGAGGTCACTTGTGGAGAGAGCCTCAACATTGGAATAAAAGCCCTTCTTTCCGAAGCCATCCAAAATAGATATTTTTCCATCAATTATGACTCCAACTTCGATACCGCCATGTTTCATTTCAATTGACTTCAAATATTCTCGAATCGCAACAACTCTTTGATCGAAATCACTCGAAGGAGATCGTTCATCTATTGCGGCAGATAGATTGTTAGTTTGACCTACGGGAGTTCTACATGACATGCAAAGTCCAAGACTGACAAAAACAAGAACAATCTTTAAAAGCATACTAAACGTCGACCTTTCTGCACCAGAAATAAACTCAATCAGATTCCGGCTAACACTTAATACGATAGACACATTAGTTCTATGGCAGAAACAATCGTCATCAATATGACTCCCTACCAATAATTCGTAACATGGAATATTCGACTAATGGTTTGCTATCGTTGCCAGACTTTATCCAACATATGCCAACAAGTGGAATCCAATCCGCTATTGAATCGACTCCTCAGTAGTTACGAATCCAACAAGCAAATCAATCCGCTTTATTCAAGCCTTTCAAACGTGCTTCCCAATTTGAGATATTAACTCAAGCAAAATGAAATGGACCGACTGCCTGGAGTTGACCCCATGCCAACAAACGTTCAGGGAGCAAGTATTGAAAAAAAGACTAAGTTCACAGTCAAAATTCTATCAGCTAAATTGTTGCACAATAGACACCGAACTATTGTTCGCATGAGGCCCACGTTTAGTAGGTCCTCTTTTATATTTTTAAAAAGCTGAGGATGCTGTATGCGCTATTTACCCTTTACTAGACTGCTCTTTACTCTCCCTGCATTACTTCCTTTACTGGGTTGTACAACCACAGGACCCAGAGTCATTGAGAGGGCCGACGCACTGAGTTCAGCTCCTGACTGGGCGAGCGTGACCAAAGGAGCATTTGAGAAAGATGGTAAATACTTCTTTTTGGGATACATCACGCTCAACGAAGGCGCGTCCAAATCTGCTGCGATGAACATGGCTGACGAAAAGGCTCTCTCTGAGCCGATGCGTGCCATTGTTAAGGAATTTTTGGATCAAAACCAAGTAGGCGAATCAGTAAACCAAGGTGACGCCGTCGGCCAGAGGGTAATTTCAGCAACACGAGGATACCGTCCTCCCATGCCAGGGCTTCATATCACGAATCGGTACTGGGAAACAGTTATGGTGCCCACCTCAGACGGTAAACAACGAATTGAACTCCGCGTTTATTCACTCGCAGGAATACCCTCAACAGAGTTTGCGGAGGCGAAAAAGGCGGCTCTACAAAATCTATCAGGCAATAATGAGGTAAAAAGGATTCTTGATGATGTTGGCGCACGCCAACGCGATTCAGCTCTGGACGGAGGCAAATAGGAAACAAATCCAGTTAAGCGATAACAAATTCGGCAGGGATTAAATGAAATTGGAAAGAGCTTGTGCATTGTTCTGGATGTTGACTCTTATGCTGACCTCGCTTTACCCGAGGCAAGCAGTCTATGCGGAGCAAAAATCTCTTCCTACATGGGCGACAAAAGCTAAACAACCTGATGACAAAAATTACACCTACGCAGTCGGCGTGTCATCGAATGCCGAAAAAATTGAAGATGGCATGGCAAACTCGTGGGCAAATGGATTGGAATCCTTTGCTCGTACTAGATTTCCTCATCTGCAAAGTATCGTCCAATTTTCCAAAGAGACACTTACAGGTTCAAGCTTTGAGAGGCTCAGCAGCTTAAAACTTGATGATATCAACTGGGAAGGAATTTCTGAGGCAATCGAACAAGGATCACCTCACGTAACAGAACAAATTTCACCCGACGGTAAGTCGACGTTTACCGTGTATCGTCTGCTACGTTGGGATGCAAATGCACTAAAAAAAGAGATTCAACGTCAGAGTGCACATGCATCGAGCGATATGGTTCGTTCCTCGAAGGATCTTGCGAGTGGGTCATCTCAACTAAAAGTCGTTACAAAGCCTGAAAACGCGCATGTCATCCTCGACGATGAATTGATTGGCAAGTCGAACATTGAGATTAAGGGCTTGAAACCCGGGAAACACAAAGTTCGAATTCAACTTGATAATTTCGAGATCATTAATGAAGAAATAGATATAAAAGACAATGGCAAATCCTCCCTTGATTACAAACTAAAACGAAAACAAGGAAAAATAGAATTCAAATCGGAACCACCTGGAGCACTTGTCTTTGTGAATAAATTTCCGGTGGGACGCACACCGGTCAGCACTACGTCAGATCTTGGCGTTCTTTCGGTTGATCTGCAACTTGATGGATTTGCCAGCGTTGCTAGGGAAATTACCCACCTGTCGGATGAAACCGTCCACGAGGAGAAGCTCCAACCTAAGCCCTCAAAACTCACTGTGATTACTTCTCCAGTAAGCGCGAATCTGTTCCTCAACGACAAATCGATAGGTCATTCACCTATAGTTGGACTAACGGTACTAGGCGGAAGACACATCGTTAAGGCCGAATTGGAAGGATACGGAACAGTAGAAAAGGAAATCGATATTTCTGGTATCAAGGAAACTACTGTTGTCATTCAGTTGGTGAGCGTAAAGACAGAGGAAGCAGCCGAACGTGCCGGATACGAAAATCTGCAGTTGAGAAGATATTTGAACGCAGCTCTGGACGACGAAGAAAAGAAGAAGGTCCTTGAAACGGGGTGTGCGCGGGGTTTCACAGATTTTTGCTCTTCTCTTGTTCTCGACTACGCTTCTGGGAAGAAGAAAAGGGATACCGAGCTTAGCAGGGAGCGTTGGTATACCGACTCTGAAAGTGCAAAATCGCGAATAAACGGAATTCACCAGTTTTGGGAAAAGCACTGTTTTGACAAAGAACTAAATTCTGGATGCGCTAAAATTGAATCCGAGATTGCCGCGCTTTTTTTCCTACGTAATGCAAAACTAGATGGCTTGAACAAGACAAGAATATTAGCAAAAAAGCAGTTAATTAGTGCATTTTACGCAATAGACAAAATGAAAATGAATGTTTTGACAAAATGCAGAACAATTAGCCAAAATTCGTCGAAAAATCTGCTTTGTGCATATCTGTCGAATATAGATGGAGCCACGTTCCAATCTCAACTCAGTCGAATTTGCGATAGTTCGGATA
>Ga0315901_10001801_pt1 | contig 30636 bp, 27 predicted proteins | sample LakEriMetagenome_10_FD_203761 | JGI IMG/M metagenome (GOLD analysis project Ga0315901, IMG submission 203761) | Freshwater fungal communities from buoy surface, Lake Erie, Ohio, United States - Buoy 2 MA116 | ecosystem: Environmental > Aquatic > Freshwater > Lake | place: USA: Lake Erie, Ohio...
AGCTCGCTGATTTCATTTGCAGGGCCACTCCGGATGCAAAAGTCCTGATCGTATGCACGGAACTCTGCACACTTCATTTACAGAAAGAACCCACGCAGGACAATCTCGCTTCGGGGCTATTGTTTTCAGATGGCTCGGCTGCAGTGCTCATGACAGGAGACCAACACCAGGCAAAAGGCATTCGACTGAACAGCTTCTATTCCGAGGTGGTTACCAAAGGCAAGAAAGATATGGCCTGGGAATTATCCTCAACCGGATTCCAGATGACCCTCAGCGGGTACGTACCAGACCTCATTGAAGAAGACATCGCGCATCTCGTTGACAAAGCACTTGCCCAACAGGGTATTGACAGGGGCAGCATTACCAACTGGTGCATCCACCCCGGGGGCCGCAAGATCCTGGAGGCCATACAGAAGAGCCTCGGCATAGAGAAAAATGCACTGGGCAGCAGTTACCAGGTACTTGACCAGTGCGGTAACATGTCATCCGCCACCATTTTGTTTGTCTTAAAAGAAATGCTCCCCTCGATCCAACAAAACGAAAACAGCCGGATATTTGGCGTGGCGTTCGGACCCGGCCTCACCATGGAAACCTTTATCGCACAGGCTTAGCTCCCATGAAAGTACGCAGCTATAAAAAAGAACTACTGGACGAAGAAGGCATACCCTTCAAAGATATCCGGCATAACATGCAGGAACTTGAAAAGATCAATACCCTGCTTGGTGGTCACAGGATCACCCTGAAAGGCGTAAAAAAACTGCTGAACGGAAGGAAAACCGTACATATCTGCGAGGTGGGCTGCGGTGGTGGAGACAATATCAAAGCGATCATGAACTGGTGCCATAAAAATGGGATCAACGCGAGGTTCACCGGCATCGACATTAAAGATACCTGTATCGCCTATGCCCGCGAGAACCTGGGTCAAAACCCGAACCTCGAGCTTATCTGCAGTGACTATAAAACGGTGAGGTTCACTGAAAATCCGGACATCATATTCTCTTCCCTCTTCTGTCATCATTTTACCGATGAAGAATTAACGTTCATGCTTAACTGGAAATATGAACACGCGGGAATCGGTTTCTTCATCAACGACCTTCACCGGCATGCACTGGCCTACCATTCCATCAAATGGCTGACCCGCTTATTCTCCGGTTCCTACCTTGTAAAGAATGACGCGCCACTAAGTGTACAAAGAGGTTTCAGCCGGGAAGACTGGATCAGGCTCTTTAAAAATACAGGATCGGTCTTCCATCCCCACATGAGTTGGGAATGGGCTTTTCGCTGGTTAATAACTGTAAAGAAATGAGCAGACAGGAATCGAAGTACGACGTAGCCATTGCGGGCGGTGGGCTGGCAGGACTTTCCCTGGCCATCCAATTGCGTAAACAGGGACATGCAGTGATCCTGTTTGAAAAAGAAAAATATCCTTTCCATCGGGTCTGCGGGGAATACATCAGCAAAGAATCCCTTCCCTTCATGGAAAGCCTGGGACTCAACCTGGACACACTGGGCGCCGTCTCCATCAACAAACTTATCGTCAGTTCCCCTGATGGCAACCTGTTAAGGGAAGAACTGGTACCCGGAGGTATTGGCATCAGCAGGTATACCCTTGACCTTGCCCTTTCAAAGATCGCAGCGGACCTTGGCGCAGTGCTGATGGAACAGGATAAAATCCAGGATATCAGTTTCAATAAAAACCAGTTCGCCATCAGGGCTGCATCAGGGAATTTTGAAAGCACCGCTGTTGCAGGCAGTTTCGGGAAAAGATCGAACCTGGACCTGAAATGGAAACGTGCGTTCACCAATAAAAAACACTCCAAACTGAATAATTACATTGGTGTCAAATACCATGTCAGAACGGACTTCCCCCGGGACACCATCGCACTGCATAATTTTCCTGACGGCTATTGCGGCATTTCAGCCATTGAAGATGGTAAGTTCTGCCTTTGCTACCTCACCACGGCGGCAAACCTGGAAGCGCATGGGAACTCCATCAGGCAGATGGAACAGGAAGTACTCAGCACAAACCCCCACCTGCAAAAAATCTTCAGCAACGCTGTTTTCGAATTTCCACAACCGGTTACCATTTCCCAGATCAGCTTTGACAGTAAGACCCGCATAGAAGACCATGTGCTGATGCTGGGAGACGCAGCCGGCATGATCACCCCCCTTTGCGGCAATGGGATGACCATGGCCATGCAGGGATCCAAACTGGCGGCATTTGTCATGCACCAGTTCCTGGAACACCGGATCAGCCGTCATGAAATGGAAAGACGGTACATCGAGGCATGGGATCACGAATTCTCCGGACGATTGAAGACAGGAAGGATGATCCAGTCGCTGTTCGGGAAGGCTACTGCCACCAACCTGTTCATCAGGGCCATGAAACCTTTTCCGTTTTTGGTGAAGCAGTTGATCAGAAAAACCCACGGCGAGCCATTTTAATTTTACTTTTATCGCATGAACAGCCCTAAACATACCCTTGTACTTGGCGCCTCCGATAATCCGGCGCGCTACAGCTATCTTGCCGTAACCAGTTTGAGGAATGCGGGCCATCCGGTCAAGGCGATCGGAAGAAAACACACCCTCGTAGCCGATGTGCCCGTGGAAACGGAAAAAAAACAATGGATGGACATCCACACCATTACCCTTTACCTGAGCAGCGAACACCAGAAAGAATACTACGATTATATCCTCTCGCTGGATCCGGACCGTATCATCTTCAACCCCGGAGCAGAGAATTTGGAGCTGGAAAAACTTGCGCAAGACAAAGGAATTACCACCATGAATGCCTGTACCCTGGTGATGCTGTCAACCGGACAATATTAACAATGCGTGGATAAAGACGCTTTTAATGATTTCGTAACGGACCCCGGCATGGTTTGGTTTTGTTTTTTTAGTAAATTGGATAAACTCCACCGTGTATGCTTAACTCCTTTAGCGAAACAGAGAACCAAACCGGAAAACGGAAAAATATCTGGCGCAGATTCAACGGCGATACCATATCGGATCCCATCAAAGATGCCGTTGAAGCCGCCATCTGCCGCGAAACTGAAGCGGGCTACAAACTGAAGGTCTGTATCGGAACAGATTCGCAGGTGAAAGGCGATGAAACCGAATTTGCCACCGTCATTGTATTTCTGCGCGAAGGCCGGGGAGGCTTCATGTACATCCATAACGAAAAAACCCGGCAGGCTTTCTCCATAAAGGAAAGAATGCTGGTGGAAGTTGCCAAGAGTATAGAGATCGCCTACGAATTGTGCGATCTTTTTACTTTATACGATGTAGACATGGAGGTACACGCGGATATCAACACAAACCCGCACTTCAAGAGCAATGAAGCCCTGCGGGAAGCGATGGGATATATCCTGGGAATGGGTTTCGCCTTTAAGGCAAAACCGGAGGCCTTTGCCAGCAGCAGTTGCGCGAATAAGATCGTTAATTAATTCCCCTCTCCCGTTGCGCACATTATGCCAAATGGATCTAAGGGGCCGTTCAATCCCCTGCCAGTACCTGGCCGATGAACTCCAGTAATTTGTTTCGTCCGGTCTTCTTGACGGCGCTGGTGACGAAATGAGGCGGGAGTTCCTCCCACTGGTCAGCCAGTTGCTGCATAAATGCATCTACATTCTTCGACACCTCACGCTGCGTTTCCTTGTCGGCTTTTGTGAATACCAATGCAAACGGTATGCGCATGGCACCAAGCTTATTGACAAACTCAATATCAATCTGCTGAGGCTCATGACGCGCATCTATCAATAAAAAAAGATTCACGAGATTCTCCCGCGTTTTGATATAGTCTTCGATCATCTTCTCCCAGCCTTTCCTCTGCTTTTGGGAAACCTTCGCGAACCCATAACCCGGAAGATCGACCAGGTACCAATCCTGGTCCTTCCCGTTCTTGTCGCCGGTCCTGATCTTGAAGTGATTGATCATTTGCGTTTTACCGGGAGTACCTGAAGTTTTAGCGAGCGATTTGTGGTCAACGATCATATTGATCAGGGAAGACTTGCCTACATTGCTCCTGCCAAGAAAGGCAAACTCTGGCCTGTCGGCTTTCGGGCACGAGGCCACATCAGGGCTTGAAATAAGATATGAAGAAGAATGAATGATCATGTTAATGAATTGCTTTATCAAAGTAATGTGAAAATTCTACAAACCGGAATTCAGAAAGAGAATTGGTTATCTTTGCCGGATGCCGGAATATGCGCATGACAAGGTAGTACCATTTACCGGATCGGGAGAATCGAAGAAGGAACAAGTGGCCAGGATGTTCGATCAGATCGCCGGGCGATATGATTTTATGAACCGCTTCCTGTCTGCAGGGATCGACGTTTCCTGGCGTAAGAAAATGCTTAAACTGCTCAAACCATCCAATCCCCAGGTCATGCTGGACGTGGCTACAGGCACCGCGGACGTGGCCATTATGGCGGAGGGGATCCTGAAACCGAAGAAGATCGTTGGCATAGACATTTCAGATGGCATGCTCCAGTTGGGAAGGGAAAAGCTGAAAACCAGGCATCTGGAACAAGTTATCGAGTTGCAGAACGGTGATAGTGAAGCAATAATGTTTCCGGATGATACGTTTGATGCTGTGACCGTAGCCTTTGGTGTGAGGAATTTTGAGCATCTGGAAACCGGCTTAACTGAAATCCTCAGGGTCCTAAAACCCTGCGGCAAGCTTAGTATATTAGAATTTTCGAAACCAAACTTACCAGGCATAGAACAACTGTACAATTTGTATTTAGGTATCGTAGCCCCGGGCATAGCCAAAATGGTGGCCAAAAACAAAGAGGCGTACGCGTACCTCAATGATTCCGTTAAGGCCTTCCCAGAAGGAAAAGCGTTTATGGCGATCATGGAAAAAACAGGTTATAAGGAAATTACATGCAGAAGATTAAGTTTAGGGATCTGCAGCATCTACACGGGTCAAAAGCCCTGCTGATCCTGTCCCTGGTATTGTTTAGCCACCTTGCGCTTGCCCAGCGTGAGATCAATCTCAATTTGGAGAACCACGACGAGAAGCGTTATTATTTTGGCATTGTACTGGGTTACAACACCTCCCACTATAACGTCACCCATCATCCCTATTTCCTGCAGCAGGATACGGTAATGAGTGTCGAATCTTTAAACAGTGGCCGTGTACACCTGGGCATTATGGCCAACTGGCAGGTGTCGAAAAGATTTGACGTGCGTTTTTACCCCCTGCATCTGATCTTTTCAGAAAAGAAATTCCTGTACACCCAAACCGTTCCGAATCCCGGAGACAATGCCCTGGAATACGCGAAAAAAGTGGAATCCATTGTAATGAGCTTTCCCCTCCAGGTGAGGTTAAAAAGTGACCGCATCAACAATTTCCGCGTATACACACTTGCCGGTATGAAATACGATTTTGATCTTGCTTCCAATGCGGGGGCACGTAATGCAGAAGAGATCGTAAAGGTTAAGAAATCAGATTTCGGCGTAGAAGCCGGCATCGGTTTCCAGTTCTTTTTTAAATACTTCATCCTTGCTCCGGAAATAAAAATCAGCCAGGGCCTCGGTAACGTTCACGTGCGTGATGAAGCGCTCAAGTATTCCAATGTTATCGACCAGTTGAAATCGAGGATGATCCTGTTCTCGCTTCATTTCGAAGGTGGCGGGCTTTAATAGTCATATTCCCGGCGGTGCATGTTCCACCGTATCCCCAGATTGGCCGTAGTCCGGGCATCGATCCCCGTCAGCTTGCGCGTCATCACACTTCCCTCTATGAAAAAGTTTTCTTTCCACTCGTAGGATATCCAGAGACTCCCATTTACACCGTTTCTCTGAACGGCTGAGCCAAATTCAAAACCATAGTCCCCGGCCCGGGTATCAGAGTCGCGGAAGATGTTGTTCCCAAAATTCCTGGATGCCGTATCAGAACCCTGTTGCCACGCGATCAGTTTACCATGGATATACCATTTTGGCGCCGGCTGATAGCGGGCTATGCCGATGAATTCGCGCACATTGGACATGAGGGGATGGGCAAGTGGCTGGTTGTAATGGGTATAGTTGGCCACGGTGTCATTATGTGAATAGGTGAATGGCCTGATCCAATTGGTCTCCGCCTGTAAGTCGAGGTTCCTGATCCCGAACGCATCAATATATTTACCACCTAACTGCATGGCCCATTTATTGGCCCACCAACCATTTCCTGCCCGAATTTCCCTCAGGTTGAACTCATCGAAATTCACCTTGCCATAGAACTGGAGCCGCTTAGCCACATTGGCTTTAAAATCAACCCCCACAAAAGCATTATCACCGCTACCCATGTTTTGCTCCACCGGCCTCAGGAAAATGATCGGATTGAGGTAGGCAAATTCGAAATCGTTCTTCCTGCCAAATACGATCCCTTCAAACAACCCGATGGTCAGCCACTTGGGGGCATTGAAACTGATGTGATGAATGGCCGCGTACTTTTTGGGGAAAATCGAGTCTGCCAGACCACGCGAATACTGAGAAGTCAACTGCATGGTCTTGGCCACATAGTTCAGTCGCCATACCTTAAGATTCAGGTTGGCAAACAGATAATTGTTGCTGGCGTCGCTGAGGTAAAGACTCCTGTACCCGTTGCCCAGATTCTGCCTGTCGTACCCAAATTGAAAATCCAAATTCTTCACAATGTTAAAATTGACACCGCCGCGGGCATCAAAATAATCATACCCGGTAGTTTTAAAAGGCTTGTAAAAGCCTGCTCCCGGAACAGCCCTGAATGTCTCCACCTGGCTCCGGAAAAAAGAAGGCCCGCGCTCCTGCGTTTCCACCAGGTAGGTGTAAAATCCAATGCGCCTGCTGATCAGGCCCCGCGCCACGATACCCCTTGAATTGAGGGTAACCGCTTCATCGTTATCCGTCTCTCTGCCGTACTGGAACTGCAATACAGGGTTGACCGACAAAAAGAAATCCGGCTGGTCCACCTCGATCATATTGGCCGGCGTTTTGAAAAAAGTATTCCAGAGTGACTTCTTACTTTGCATCTGCTCCTTACCCCTGCTTACCCATTCCAGGTTGTTCAGCAACGCGCGCTCAATATTATACCTGTCGATCGGGGTTAAACTTACAGGAATAGAATCAGCCTGGATGGCTTCCAACCTGTTTACCCACCATTTCCGGTTAAACGGTTTGATATGAGAAAAATTAAGCACAGTGTCTTTTTGTGCCTTAATTTCAAGTCTTTCGAGCAGGATGTTTTCTTTAGACCCTTGTTGGAGGTATGTTGACTGAGCTGATAAAAAAGAGGGCACACAGATCAACGACAAGAGTACTAAAGAACTTGCGATTTGTAATTTCATAGTTGGAAATAATCGTAGATAAACTGGCAAAAGATATGCAAAATTATTTGATAAGGAATGCCCGCATTGTCAATGAAGGACTGATCACTGAAGGAGATGTACTGATCAGGGATGGCAGGATAGAAAAAATCGGTTCAGGAATAGGAACCTCCATCAACGTAAAGGAGATCGATGCCAATGGCCTTTATCTCCTGCCCGGTGTCATTGACGACCAGGTCCATTTTCGGGAGCCCGGTCTCACCCACAAGGCAAATATCTATACGGAAGCGAAGGCCGCCGTGGCCGGAGGCACCACCAGTTTCATGGAGATGCCCAATACAATACCCAATGCGCTTACCCATGAGCTGCTGGAAGAAAAATACGCCATCGCCTCAAAGACAAGCCTGGCCAATTATTCCTTCTTCATGGGTACTTCAAATAGTAATGCCGATGAGGTGCTGAAGACCAATGACCGCCGCAATGATGTATGCGGTGTGAAGATTTTCATGGGGGCTTCCACGGGCAACATGCTGGTGGATAACTTCCTGACACTTGACCGGATTTTCCGCGAGTGCGAAGTACTGATCGCCACGCACTGCGAGGCCGAGCGTGTGGTCAAAGCCAATTACGAGAAACTGCTGGCATCGGGAAAGACATTGCAGCCGTCAGACCATCCGATCATCCGTGATGCCGAAGCCTGTTTTGAATCCTCCTTCACAGCCGTCCAACTGGCCAAAAAATACGGTACAAGGCTCCATATCCTGCACCTCACTACGGCCCTTGAACTGCAGTTGTTCACGAATATGCTTCCCCTGGAAGAGAAACGGATCACCAGCGAAGTATGCGTGCACCACCTCCATTTTACGGCCGATGATTATGCACGCCTCGGCTACCAGATCAAATGCAACCCCGCGATCAAGGGTCCCGAAAACAAAGAGGAACTCTGGAAGGCCTTGTTAGATGACAGGCTTGATGTGATTGCCACTGACCATGCACCCCACCTGCTGGAAGAAAAACAGCCACCCTACGAAAAAGCGCATGCGGGCCTTCCCCTGGTTCAACACAGCCTTCAACTCATGTTGCATTATCATAAAGAAGGGCGGATCAGCCTGGAAAAGATCGCGGAGAAAATGTCGCACGCCGTGGCCCGTTGCTTCCAGATCGAAAACAGGGGCTATATCCGCGAGGGATATTTCGCGGACCTGGTACTGGTGGACCTTAACCAGCCATATACGGTAAGCAAGGAAAACATCCTGCATAAATGCGGCTGGAGTCCATTCGAAGGAATGGAATTTCCCGCTTCGGTTACCCATACCTTTGTCAGCGGGTACCTTGTTTATGAAAATGGCAGGTTTGATGAATCCCATACAGGGAGCAGGCTGCGATTCAGCCGGTAATTATGCAGATAGACCAGTATACATACCTGGACCTTTCGATCTTTCATGCCGAAGAAGAGTTCTCGGTTTTCCATCGCCTCAACTTCACCCGCACATCGGGCGGAAGGGAATGGCTCTTGAAATTCTTCCGGGAACCCTTTCATGACCTGAAAAGGATCAGGCAAACGCAGGACTGCATCCGGCATATCATGTCCAAGATCCAGCAATGGCCCATGGCGATAACCAATGGCACACTGATGGTGCTGGATAAGTTCTACGACTACCAGCTCGATCCCCTGCCCAAAGCCGCCAATCCCGTGAATAGTTACATCTACAGGATCCTGCATGGCCCTGATTTTTCCATGACCAGGTTCTCCCTGCCCCATTTTGCAGACTTTGTAAGGACCCTGAGGCAACTCATCGATCTGTACGACATCCCTGATGCGCCTGCCAATATGCAGGCGCTCCTGTTCCGCTGCAGGAAACTCCTGAACCACAAACAGGTTGAGGAGATCGCAGCCCACCCGGCGGGAAAGCTCTACACCGTAGGGGAAACGGTTTACTACGGTCATTTCTTCCATGAAGTTTTTCGCCCCCATGTGGATGAACTGATGGACGCCTACGGGCAGATGGACGCCTGGTATTCCATGGCCCTCGCCATGAAGACATTCTCCCTGTCGTTCCCCGAGATCGTGGAACAGGATGACCCGTTCATTGAAGCAAAAGGTTTCTATCACTTGTTGTTGACCGATGCGGTGCCCTACGACATTACCATGAACACAGAAAGCAATTTCATCTTCCTGACGGGCGCTAACATGGCGGGAAAAAGCACCTTCATTAAAACCGTTGGCCTGGCGGTATTCCTTGCCCATATCGGCCTGGGTGTACCGGCAACCCACATGAAGCTGAGCCTGTTCGATGGCATCCTCAGCAACATCAATGTAACAGACAATCTCGTAAAAGGCGAAAGCTATTTTTATAACGAAGTGCAGCGCATCAAGAATACGGTGATGAGGATCAACGACGGCAGAAAATGGCTGGTACTGATAGACGAACTGTTTAAGGGCACCAACATCCAGGATGCCATGAAGTGCTCATCGACAGTGATCCGGGGATTGATCAATATCAGGCACGCATTGTTTATTTTGTCCACCCACCTGTACGAGATCGGGGATGAACTGCGAAACTACGGCAACATCAGCTTCAAATATTTTGAAACGGAGATCACAGAAAAACAACTCAGCTTCAGCTACCAGTTGAAAGATGGCATCAGCAATGACCGGCTCGGATATCTCATACTCGAACGTGAAGGCGTTGTTGACCTGCTGAATTCGATTGGCTAATTGGCGCATTGACTCATTGGCTGATTGGCCCATTCCTTAGTGTTATCAACTTTTTATTGGGGTTATTTTCCTCCTTTGGTTTGTAGTGTCGCCCTTCTTACCAGCCTATTCCCGATCGTACTTTCACTTCATGCTGGTCAAGACATTTGGAAGCGCCGTGTATGGCATAGACGCCACAACCATTTCCGTTGAAGTGAGCTGGACACCCACCGGCAGGATGTACTTTATTGTTGGCCTGCCGGACAACGCGATCAGGGAAAGTTTCCAACGCATTGAAAGCGCCATTAAATCCATCGGCTTCCATATGCCCAGAACCAAGATCGTGGTGAACCTCGCTCCCGCTGATATCAGGAAATCAGGTACAGCATTTGACCTCCCCATCGCCATGGGAATCCTTGCGGCATCGGGACAGCTTGAAGCGCCTGAAGCACTTGATCGATTTGTGATGATGGGTGAACTGGGGCTCGACGGATCGGTTCGACCCATCAAAGGCGCACTGCCGATTGCCATGCAGACCCGAAAAGAAGGTTTTGACGGCCTCATCATTCCACGAGCCAACGCAAGGGAAGCAGGCATCCTGAACTCCATGAAAGTATTCGGGGTACAACACATTACAGACGTTATAGAATTCTTCCTATCAAAGCAGACCTCGATCTTCCCTACAGTGGTGAATACAAGAGAAGAATTCTTCTTCGCACTTGACGAACATGAAGGGGATTTCACAGAAGTAAAAGGACAGGAAAACATCAAAAGAGCTTTAGAGATCGCTGCCGCAGGCGGGCACAATGCCATACTCATTGGCCCGCCTGGTGCAGGGAAAACCATGCTCGCAAAAAGATTCCCTTCCATCCTTCCCCCTCTTACGCTGGCAGAAGCCCTTGAAACTACACGCATTCACAGTGTGGCTGGAAAATTGAAAGAACATGACACCCTCGTTTCAAAAAGGCCGTTCAGAAACCCGCACCATTCGATAAGCGATATGGCGCTTGTTGGCGGCGGGTCGATCCCGCAACCGGGAGAGATCTCACTTGCCCATAACGGCGTTTTATTTCTGGACGAATTGCCCGAATTCAAACGAACCGTACTCGAGGTGATGCGACAACCCATGGAAGACAGGAAAGTTACCATCAACAGAACCAAAACCGGTGTGGAATTCCCGGCATCATTCATGCTGATCGCTTCCATGAACCCATGCCCCTGCGGGTTCTTTAATCACCCCGACAAAGAATGCATTTGTCCGCCCGGTGCCGTACAAAAATACTTGCAGCGGATCTCAGGCCCCCTGCTGGACAGGATCGACCTGCATGTTGAAGTTACCCCACTTGCCTTCAGTTCACTCACCGAGCTCCATGAAGGAGAGTCATCTTCCACTATACGTAGCCGTGTGATCAGGGCCCGTGACATCCAGCTCAGCCGTTTCGATCCCGGATCAGGTATCTATTGCAATGCGCAGATGGGCAGCAGCCAGTTGAAATCGGTCATTAAACTTTCATCAGGCTCCACCCAACTATTAAAAACAGCCATGGAAAAACTGAAACTGTCGGCCCGGGCCTACGACAGGATCCTCAAGGTCAGCAGAACCATAGCTGACCTTTCAGGCTCAAATGATGTAGAAGCAGAACATATTGCCGAAGCGATCCAGTACCGCAGCCTCGACCGGGAAGCCTGGGGAATGCGGTGAAAGCATTTCAAAAACCAAGCTTAACCAAAAGTATAATACTTGTTTCGCACTGAAGATGAGAAGAGTCCTGATCACAACAAGCTACTGATCGACAAATAAGATCTATGCTGAATGGCTGGATCTCAGGAACACCCTAAATTTGCTAACGAACTCAAACACAACTGATGAAGATCGCCGTATTCAGTACCAAATCGTATGACAAAGACTATCTCGACCGTTTCAATACCGACCATGAATTCACTTATTACGAAGCTCCCCTGAATGCCAAGACAGCCAATCTCACCCAAGGCCATGACGGCGTATGCGTTTTCGTGAATGATAAGCCAGACGCTGAAGCAATTGCTTTGATGGCTGCTAATGGGATCAGGCTAATCGTGCTTCGTTGCGCAGGCTTCAATAATGTGGATCTGGATGCAGCAAAAAAATTCCATCTGGATGTGAAGCGGGTACCTGCCTATTCTCCTGAAGCTGTTGCAGAACATGCGCTTGCCTTGATCCTCACACTTGCAAGGAAGACTCACAAGGCATACAACAGGGTGAGGGAAAGTAATTTCTCCTTGGAACGACTTAATGGTTTCAACATTAGCGGTAAAACCATTGGTGTTGTTGGAACAGGTAGGATTGGCACCGCGTTCTGCAGAATAATGAGTGGTTTCGGAGCCCGTTTGCTTGCTTATGATTTATTTGATTCGCCAGAGTTGAAGCAGTCGGCGGTACAGTATGTTTCCCTGGATCAAATAATGGCGGAATCGGATATCATCTCCTTGCACTGCCCGTTGAATCCTTCCACGAAATACCTTATTAACAAGGATTCGATCGCGTTGATGAAGAAAGGTGTGATGATCATAAATACCAGCAGGGGCGGCCTGATCAACACGAAGGACGTACTCAAGGCATTGAAGCAGGGAAAGATTGGATATCTGGGCATCGATGTATATGAGCAGGAAGAAAACCTCTTCTTCTCGGACCTTTCTGAAAGCATTGTGCAGGATGATCTTATCGCGCGGCTCATCTCGTTCCCCAATGTGTTAATCACTGCGCACCAGGGGTTCTTCACCAATGAAGCACTTGAGCAGATAGCATCGGTCACTATCAGGAATATCACCGACTTTGAAAACTCCGTGATCAACGGGAATGAAGTTGTTTAGCACTTCCTTGTGCCTTTTTTGTTAACTGATTTAATTCCACTGTATAGCAAAATAAGTACTGGGGGATTTGCCAATGTTGGTAAGATTATGCGGCACCATGGAATCTACATAAACCGCATCGCCGGTATCACAGCGTACCGCTTTCCCGTTCACCAGCATCTCTGCGTCACCATCTATCATCAGGATGATCTCTTCATTCTTGTGCGTATGCGGCGCATGGCTGCTTAAACCAGGATTGAGCGTGGTGATATGGATATCAAACCGGCTGAACATCGCGGTCTTCCGGTCAAACAACTGCCTGACACCACCTTTATCATGGGCCTTAAACACCATATCGTTCCAGTTCATCACAAAACTGGCTCCGGCTTTTATACCCCGCCCGGGATCTGCCGGCGCTTTTGAAGCATACACCATCTCATATAACTCTGCTGTGGCGGAACCCCGGTTTCCCAAAGACAGTTCATCGCCGGGCAGCAAAAGAATGACAGATCCCCTTTCGATATTGTAAGTGGTTGCACTAAGCGTTACGGCTACCGCACCTTTCTTAATGATAAAAAACCGCTCAGCAGCATCACCCTTATAGGTCATTGCCGCGCCCGCCTTTAGCATATGCCCTTTCAATACATGGGACGACAGCACGGGACCCGAGCCGGCAAAAATGGTCCCCGATGGTTCCCATGGATAGGTGCCGGACGGCAACGGCTTCAACGGTTCAGCGGATAGGAAGTTCACCAGGAAAAAAAGCATCAACAGTTTCATATCTTACCAATTCAGATAAAAATGTAGCGCAGTATTCCGGTCCATGAACAGAAATCGATTGAAATGCGGATGTTCGGTAGTCCGGGATCAGCGTTTAACCATCATCTTTCATAAAGAAATCCGACCTTCATTGCCATGAAGATCCTGATCAAGTACCTTCGACCCTACCGACCCCTGGTTATCCTGACGCTGGTCCTGGCCGCCATAAACACCGGCTTTTCCCTGATAGATCCGATCCTGTTCGGCAAACTGGTCAATCTCGCCAATGCCTACAAAGTGGCTTATGATGCCGGAACGCCATTTTCATACAACGAATATTTCACGAGCTTTTCATGGAACAAACCCGGTGTATGGTTCATACTCCTGGCTTCCATTTCAGTAGCTATGATCAGCAGGATCGCGAAGAACTTCCAGGATTTTTTCCTCAACGTGATCATCCAGAAATTTGGCGCCCGGGTGTTTACAGATGGCCTGCAACATGCCATGAAACTCCCCTACCAGGAATTTGAGGACCAGCGGAGTGGTGAAACACTGTCGGTCCTCACTAAAGTGCGTACGGACGTAGAGAAGTTCATGTCGTACTGCATCAACGTATTGTTTGGTATCCTCATCGGGGTGGTGTTCGTGTTCTTCTACGCGGCCACCTTTATCCACTGGTCCATTCCGCTGGCCTACCTGGGCGGCATCGTGTTCCTCTCCGTCATCACCAACGTGCTTAGCAGGAAGATCAAGACGATCCAGAAAACCATCGTTGGACAAACTACTGCCCTGGCAGGATCAACAACAGAATCCCTCCGCAACATCGAACTGATAAAGAGCCTGGGGCTGACCCAACAGGAAGTGGACAGGCTCAATAAGAATACCTATAAGATCCTCGGCCTGGAACTTACCAAGGTCAAGCGGATCCGAAGCATCAGCTTTGTACAGGGTACTATGGTCAATACCCTTCGACAGGTGATCCTGTTCATTCTCATGTGGTTGATCTTCGGCAACTATATGGATGCAGGACAGTTGGTGACCATGCAATTCTTTTCATTTTTTGTATTCGGTCCTTTACAGGAGATCGGGAACATCCTACTGTCATATCGCGAAGCAGAAGCCTCACTCAACAATTTCAACAACCTGATGCAGAAAGCCCCGGAGGCAGAGCCTGCGCATCCGGAATCCCTGGAAGACGTGAGGGAACTCAGTTTCAAAGGAGTCAGCTTCAAACACCAGTCGGCCAAACACAAAGCCATTGACAACATCAGCTTCACGGTAAAAAAAGGGGATACCATCGCCTTTGTTGGCCCATCAGGGTCTGGTAAAACAACGCTGATGAAGCTCCTGGTAGGACTTTACCGGCCACAGGAAGGCAACATCCTCTTCAATGGACATGATGAAAACAGCATTAACTTCAACGACCTCCGCAAGCAGATCGGTTTTGTGACCCAGGACACCCAATTGTTTTCTGGTACCATTCGCGAGAACCTGATGTTTGTTAACCCCTCGGCCACTGAAGATGAACTGTTAAGTGCCCTGAAAAAATCTTCCTGCGAGAAATTATTACAAAGGGCGGACAATGGGCTGGAGACCGTCATTGGGGAAGGCGGGCTGAAACTATCCGGGGGCGAAAAGCAAAGGCTTTCCATTGCTCGCGCACTGTTGCGCAACCCGAGGATCCTGATCTTCGACGAAGCCACATCCGCGCTTGATTCCCTCACGGAAGAAGAGATCACCAAAACCATCCGGGAGATCTCCAGCGGCGGGAACCAGATCACCATCCTCATCGCGCACAGGCTGTCTACCATTATGCATGCAGACAGGATCTATGTGCTGGAAGGCGGCGAGGTGGAAGAGACCGGAACCCATGAAGGACTCCTGGTATCAAAAGGTCTATACTATGCCATGTGGCGGCAACAGATCGGGGAACGTAAAAAAGAAAACCTCGTGGGTCAGCCCTAGTCTTCCACGTCGTGCAGCAGTACTTCCAGTGCGTCGAGACTTTGAAAGATCTCAATGAGTGAACATATCAGCGAAAACAGGAGACTGAGCAGGCTTCCCGCGAATACATACTTGGCAGCTACCATCCAGCCGTTATAAATACTATACATACAGGCGACGCAGAGCAGGAAGCTGAACACCCCCGCGCCCTGCATCAGCCTGATGTATCTTAGCCTCTGACGAAGATTACTGATTTGCTTTCGTGCATTCTCCTTGTCCTTACCCAGGACAAAATCGTCATGCAACTTCCTGACCACATTGGCTATGGCGAGGAAACGATTGGTGTATGCCAACAGCAACAAGCTGATGGCCGGAAACAATAATGCAGGCGTGTTCAGGTTGATTTCCATACCCGCAAAGATACGGTCCGGCCAGGGGAGTTATCTCAACCTGACCCCGAACTCCACTTCTATGTCCGTCTCGCCCTTGGAAACCGGATCATTTGCCGCTTTAGTGCCGGGCTTATGTTTCAGGGTCACCTTCATCTTACCAATTCCTACCCCGCCGGCAGTCCAGGTAGACGTAACGCCCAGGGGCAGGCCCCTGCCGTCATTGTTGAGGTTGCTTGCAACGAGGCTCACGCCCGTTGGTTCAAAGTAGACCTGGTGGTCATTAGCCTCCTTAATCACTTCAGCGGTAATGTCTTCAGCAGGGGTGACACTCTCATTCAGGAACTGCATGGTAGCCGCATAGGACTTGTTCGCGTTGATCCGGATACTGTCAATGGTGGGCACTGCACCGCCAGGACCATCAACATCCCTGAAAGAAAATACTTGTGTTGTTGTGGTTCCCTGCTCAACCAAAGAGACTCTAACCGTTGTGATCAACTCTTCCTCATTGGGATCCTCCTTGTCATCTTTCTCACATGACACCGAAAAAAGGGATACTGCGGTCAACAGGAACATGAGCTTTCTCTTCATACATCTGTGTTTTTGATTATTGTTTTGTTTTAAATTCAAAAGGCACCTTAACCCTGAGCGAAATATTCCGGCCCATATCATCACTGAAATACCGGAATGCATTCATGTAGTCGCGATACCTGGTGTTGAAAATATTGGTGACGCCAAAAATGATGGTCAGGCTTCGGTGCTTCACATCGATATCCGTACCTGCCTCAAATCCTGCAAGGGTATAGCCCGCCGGCGGCGGTGCATAATCAGACTCCATGGAGACCGATCCATCCGGCTTGGTGACTTCGATGTTACCGGTCCCGGGTACGCGCGTCTGGCGGTTTACATGGCCCACGGTGATTTTTACATACGATTGCGTGAAGCGGTTGCCGCCGTTAAAAAGGTATTCTGCTGCGCCTTCGAACCGGTCTGCCGGCATTTGAATCAGCCAGTCATCAGCCCGCAGGTCAAATGCGCGCAGTATGCTGGCCTTACCCTGCAACCTGAGGTGATTATCGATCAGGTAGGATAACTGTACATCCACGCCTGTTAGCCTTGCATCCGTCTGGTCGTACTCAAAAGTTGGAAACGCGCCCCGGATGGTCAATTGGGGTGGATAGGTTGGTTTGAGGTAAATGAAATCATTGATGCGCTTATGGTAGAAGTCCACATCAAAGGCCCACTTTTCGTTGCTGTAATCCACAGCGGCTGCCAGGCCGAAAGACCTTTCCGTTCTAAGGTCGGGACGGCCTGTTTCAATCCTCGCTGCACCATGGTGCAGGCCGTCGCTGAATAATTCATTCACCTGCGGGGCTCGCCAGGCAGTAGTACCCGACAGGATGAATTTCCAGTTGTTCAATTTATAGTTCAGGCCTGCATTGCCCGAAAAACCTGAAAACGACCTGCTGCCATAGGGGTCGCGCGGCGCCATCACGTTACCCATCAGGGCATCGAATGGAGGGGGATCATTATCCGTGATGTTGTTGATCGACCTCCAGTCGTACCGAATACCCGCCTCCATCACCCAGTTTCCGGTAGTGTATTTCTCCGCTGCGAAAACGCCGATGTTGTACGACTGATAATTGGGAATGAAAAAGCGGTAGTTAATGGAATTATTCTGGTAGTTTCCTGAAACACCAACGGTGCCCTTAAACTTTTCATGCTTGAAATGATCAAGTACCACATCCAGTCCGGAAGTACCGAGGCCGAGTTCCAATTGCGGATTATTTCTGGGTGACCTGACGATATCGAACTCCTGGCGTTTGTTGTATTGAAAAGATCCCACCACATTGAGCCTGCCCCAGTCGCCCACATTATAAAATGCCTTGGCCTTGATCAACTGGTGCATCACTTGCTGGTGCGGTCTGTTGATCTGGTAGGAGAAATCAGCGTCCTTGATATAATCGGGGGGATCACCGTTGTTGATCGCATTAACGAGATCCGAGACGTTCCCGATGTGTGAGCCGGTGAAAATGCCAATTTTGGTACTGAACAGGCTGTAAAACAATTCCAGGCCGCTTTTCTCCCTTCTCCATCCTGCTGTGGCAGACATATTCAACTCCTGTACGCCCGAGTTATCAAGCCAGTAGTCGGGGGTTCGGGCATTCCCGCCCCGCTTGGCCGTACCCTGGAGCCGCCACGCAAAAGCAGGATGCCTCGCATGGTTGCCTTCTATCATGGCCGATAAAACGCCTTGCCTGTTGTTGGAGAAAACAGCCGTATTGATCTCTCCGGCAACGCCCGTGATGCCGTAAGGCAGTAATTTAGGTTCAACAAGGATAACGCCACCTATGGCATCGCCCCCATAACGGATAGAAGAGGCGCCTTTGATCACAGTGAGCCTGTTGGCCAGGTATGGATCAACCTCAGGGGCGTGTTCACTACCCCATTGCTGCCCTTCCTGGCGGATACCGTTGTTCAGGATCAGTACACGGTTGCTGTGCAGGCCATGTATGGCAGGTTTATAAATATTGTTACCAGTCTGTAAAACGGTCACTCCGTTGATCTTCTGCAGGGATTCGCCCAGAGACAGGCCGCGTGTTGCTTCCAGTTTCCTGCCGTGGAGGTCAGCGGAAACCGCGGTGCCCCCTACCCCTGCGCTGCCCCTTACAACAACCTCCGTGAGTTGGCCAGTAGTGTGTGGAAGCACAAAGTCCTTGTGCAGATCTTCCTTGAGATGCACATGCGCCGTCAGCGGCGTACAGTTGACATGGGTGATCTGGATCGTGTAAACACCCGGACAGATCCCTTTGAAGCTGAATGCGCCTTTATCATTGGTGACCGTCGTTTGGTTGAGCTCTTTAATGTTTACTGTGGCGTTGGAAAGACGCTGGCGTGAGTCCTGGTCGTTCACCACCCCGGAAAACTCCAGCACGCATTGGGCACTTGCCTGCACGCCGACAATGAGGAGGAAGAATAATAAAAGCCATTTGCCCGTGGAACGAACCATGCCCCAAAAGTAGACAAAAAAACAATTTTTGCAACAATATTGCAAAAAATAGGAAAGATAAAGAAACGTCCCTGCTTGCAGAAGTAGCTGCAACTCAAAAAGGTCTGGATGAAGTATGGGCAAGAACCGGTACTGGAGCACACCCTGGGTTCTCCAGGATGCTCCGCACTACCCAACCCGCCATACCGCAACTGGAGGTCAGTCGATGTTCTCAATGATGCCCGCAATACCCTGTCCGCCACCCACACAAGCGGTCACTATGCCGTATTTCTTATTCAGGCGCTTCATGTCGTTCAATATCTGAACGGTCAGTTTGGTACCGGTACAGCCAAGGGGGTGTCCAAGGGCAATGGCGCCACCGTTGATGTTAACAATATCAGGATTCAGGCCGAGGGTGCGGATGACTGCCAAAGCCTGGGAGGCAAAAGCTTCATTCAACTCAAAAAGGTCTATATCCCCGAGGTTCATATTGGATTGCTTAAGCACTTTTGGCACGGCTTCAATGGGACCGATGCCCATAATGCGCGGATGAACGCCGGCTACGGCGCAATTTACGAGGCGGCCGATGGGCTTGAGACCTAATTCATTCACCATTCGTTCACTCATCACAATAACAAACGCCGCACCGTCACTGGTTTGAGAAGAATTTCCCGCGGTCACCGTACCGTTTACCGCAAAAGCTGGTTTCAGTTTGTTCAGGGCTTCGAGGGTGGTATCAGCGCGAACGCCTTCGTCCGTATCCACGATATAATTCCGTTGCTGGCGCTTACCGTTAGTATCCAGGTAGGTTTCCTCCACCTTTATCGGGAGGATGCCATTCTTAAAATAACCGTTCTGGATCGCGTTCATCGCCTTCAGGTGCGAATTCAGCGAGAACTGGTCCTGGTCTTCCCTCGACACGCTATACTCTTTAGCTACTGCTTCGGCCGTTAGACCCATACTCAGGTAATAGTCAGGCTCCTCTTTCGCTATGGAATAAGAGGGCACCGTTTTCCAGCCGGCAGTAGGAACCATACTCATACTTTCAGTCCCACCCGCAATGATGCATTCAGCCATGCCCATCCGGATTTTGGAAGTGGCGATAGCGATGGTTTCAAGACCGGAGGCGCAGTACCTGTTCACCGTCATGCCCGGCGCATGAAAGCCCACAGCCTTGGCAGCAATGATCCTGCCCACCTGCAAACCCTGCTCTGCTTCTGGTACCGCGTTACCCACGATCACATCATCCACACGGGTCCTGTCCAACTGCGGAACACTGTCCAGCAACGCTTTGATCACGTCTATCGCGAGGTCATCTGGCCTGGTGAACCGGAATCCGCCGCGTTTTGATTTACCCACTGCTGTCCGGTATCCTGCAACAATATATGCTTCCTGCATAGCCATCGATTTAGTATCATGAAGATAAATAAAAATCACAATTAGTTGCAGAAACAACCAGTTAAATCAATTTATCTTCGCAACCATGTATACCACCATCAGGAATATACTATTCCGGTTCGATGCTGAAAAAGTGCACACCTTTTCCATGCGTAGTTTTACAAGCCTGTTGGCGATCCCGGGTATGAAAAACATCCTGAGAAGCGCTTACCGCCCGGTCAGCAGGCCTGTGCAATGCCTCGGCCTCACATTTCGCAATCCGGTGGGACTGGCTGCGGGGTTCGACAAAAACGCCAGCTACCTGGAAGTGATGGATGTACTGGGTTTCGGCCACGTGGAGATTGGCACGGTAACGCCACTGCCCCAGACAGGTAATGAAAAACCGCGCTTATTCCGGCTTCCCGCCGATGGGGCGATCATTAACCGGATGGGTTTTAACAATGACGGGATGGAGACCGTTTCTCACAGGCTGAAACAATGGCGGAAAAAAAACCCTGACTCCGGGATGATCATTGGTGGTAACATTGGTAAGAATAAGGTGACCCCTAATGAGGAGGCCTGGACAGACTATGTGAAGTGTTTCTCAGCGCTCCATGATGTGGTGGATTATTTTGTGGTGAACGTGAGTTCGCCCAACACACCCGGCCTGCGCGAACTGCAGGAGAAAGATGCGCTGGCAAAAATTTTCCGTGCCCTGCAGGAGATCAACCATCAACACCAGCATGCCAAACCGCTGCTGTTGAAAATTGCACCGGACCTCACCAATGAGCAATTATCAGATATCTGCGCACTCGCCCTCGAACTGAAACTGGACGGCCTGGTGGCCACCAACACAACCATATCACGTGATGGGCTGTCCACTGCTAAAAAACAGGTGGTTGACATCGGCGCAGGCGGACTAAGTGGAAAGCCGTTGCGTTCCAGGTCAGATGATGTATTGCAGTACCTCCACCAACATACAGGCGGAAAGATCACGCTGATAGGATCAGGTGGCATCTTCAGACCTGAAGATGCCCAGGATAAACTGGATGCAGGCGCCACCATGGTCCAGGTCTGGACGGGATTCATTTACGAGGGCCCGGCCATCGTGAAACGCATCTGTGCCGGACTTCGATGAATGCAACGTTGACTTCGCCGGGACTGGATGAGGGCGCCAGCCGAATAATTGAAGAGTACCTTTATATTTGCCGTCTTATCTATCAACATGGAGCATCTTTTTAACCTGGACGCGCTGATCAGCCTGATCACCCTGGCCTCACTTGAAATTGTACTCGGTATCGACAATGTGATCTTTGTATCCATTCTCATGGGCCGGCTGGATGACAGCCAGAAGTTGAAGGCACGTCGGCTTTGGATGATCCTCGGCATCACCGTCAGGATCGCCCTGCTACTGGCACTGGGCTGGCTGGTGACCAACGGGAATATGGAACTGATCGGTTTCAACTTCGGCGATAAACACCTGGGCTTCAACCTGAGGAACCTGATCATGCTGGTGGGTGGTCTCTTCCTGATCTACAAAACAGTTAAAGAGATCCACAATAAACTGGAAGGCGAGGAACACCCCGAGAACATGCAGGTGAAATCAAAAGCCTTCAGCGGCATCATGGCCCAGATCATCCTGGTGGACATGATTTTTTCCTTCGACAGCATCATTACCGCAGTAGGTATGGCCAGGCACGTGGAAATAATGATCGCTGCAGTGGTCATTGCCATGATCATCATGTTCTTCTTCTCCCATAACATTTCGACTTTCATCCACAAACATCCCACCTTAAAAATGCTGGCACTGGCTTTTTTGCTGATGGTGGGATTCAGCCTGTTCTTCGAAGGACTTCAGCCCGTGCATGGAAGCCATATCGACAAGGGATATATCTACTTTGCCATGGCATTCTCTTTCGGGGTTGAAATGCTTAATCTCTGGATGCGCAAACGTGAGAAAGACAAAAAACCCGTTCAACTCAGGGAACCTGTGCTGGTGAAGGAAGCTTCTTCCAATTACGACGACATGGCACATTAGTGCTAACGGGAATCAATAACCGGGGGAACCATTCAGGCGGCCTCCTATGCGGGAAGAGTGAGTAATACAGCAGCAGCAATACCGGCTGTTTCTGTGCGCAGTCGTGTTGCCCCCAGCGACACCGGCTGACAGCCCTTCTCCAATGCAAGGGCAAGTTCTTCCCTGGTAAAATCACCTTCGGGACCAACGAGTATACAAGACGAAGGATCTGCTTTGCTAACCAGATGCTGCAGTGGCTTTTTCTCACCATCCATACAATGCGCTATAAAATTCCCTCTCCCGGGCAGACCATCCAGGAAAGCAGAAAAACTAAGAGGATCAGACAACTCGGTTAGCCATGCCTGTTGGCTCTGTTGCAAAGCGCTGACCAGGATGCCATTCCACCTGTCTTTCTTGTAGACCTGTCGTTCTGTTCTCCGGCAAATCAAGGGAACTACCGCCGCAATTCCCAATTCCGCAGCTTTCTCCAGGAACCACTCGAATCTGGCCGCATTCTTCAGGGGTGAAATGGCTATAGTAATGCGGTGTGAAGCCGAGGGGATCTCTTCAACCTGTTTGATCACTACAGCGCAGTGCTTCCTGGCGGTATCTGTTATGATGGCTTCTGCTATCAGGCCCCTGCCATTGGTCAGTATCAATCCCTCCCCTTTCTGCATACGCAGCACTTGCATCATGTGGCGCATGGTATCCTCTTCCAGCTCTGGTGCCGTACTCCCGGCAATGAGAGAGGGAGCGTAGAAAAAAGGAAGGTTCATCAGGATGTTTTAAAATGGATTTTCCTCATCATCACTGAAAGGAAGGTCGTTCATCTTGCTTCCTTTCTGGATATATAGTTTGGGTCCTTCTGAATCCGTAACGGGTTTCCAGTTGCCGCTCCCCACAGGTTTGGTAGGATCTCCGCCTTCTTCACCGTCAAGGAATTTCTGGATGTGCAGCAGCGCCCTCAACTTAATGGTTTCAAGAGAACCGTTCCTGTGTTTAGCGATCCTGACGATCGTTTCGCCCTTTGTGCTTTCGCCAAACTCATTCGAATTCATCTCATAATACTCGGGACGATAGAGGAACATCACCAGATCAGCATCCTGTTCAATGGCACCCGACTCCCGGAGATCACTCAACTGGGGCATCTTATTTCCTTCTTTACGCTTTTCGACTTCACGACTCAACTGGCTGAGCGCAACGATCGGCACATCGAGTTCTTTGGCAAGGCCCTTCAGGTTCCTTGAAATGGTACTGATCTCCTGTTCACGGTTGCTGTTCTTATTCTCACTCGTACCACTCATGAGCTGGAGGTAGTCGATCAGGATCAGACCCACACCATGCTTTTGCACGAGGCGGCGGCATTTTGCACGGAGTTCAAAAACATTCAGTGCGGCCGAATCATCTATGAAGATGGGGGCTGTTGACAGCCTTTGGATACCTTTCTTATACAGCTGCTGCATTTCGTGATCCTCCATCTTACCCCTGGCGATCTTCTCCAGCCAGATCTCACTTTCAGCAGAAAGAATACGCTGTACCAGCTGACCTGCACTCATCTCCAAACTGAATACGGCAACCGGGGTTGGTTTGGTTGGATGAAGGGCCGCATTACGGGCAAGGTTAAGCGCAAAAGCAGTTTTACCTACTGAAGGCCTTGCCGCCAGGATGATCAGGTCCGATTTCTGCCAGCCATAAGTTACCCTGTCAAGCGTGGTGAATCCGCTGGGGACACCGGTTACATCCTCCTGGCGGTTCCGCATGTCCTCAATGCGCTGGATCGTTTTCACCAACACACGGTCAATGGAATCGAAGTTTTTCCGGAGGTGATTATTGGTGATCTCAAACAGCTTTGATTCCGCTTCATCGAGCAGGTCAAAAACATCAGTACTGTCTTCATAAGCGTCCCCGATGATCTCACCACTGATGCGGATAAGCTCACGCTGGATGAATTTCTGAAGAACGATGCGGCAATGCGTTTCTATATTGGCAGAGGAAACAACAAAATTGGTCAACTTGGTAACGAAGTAAGGGCCTCCCACGATGTCCAACTCCCCCTTCACTTTCAGCTCTTCCACCACCGTAAGTAAGTCAATGGGGCTGTTCTTGCCTGCAAGGGACTGCATGGCCCGATAGATCCGCTGGTGGGCATCCACATAAAAACATTCAGGCTTCAACAGCTCAACAACAGTGTCAAAGGCTGATTTCTCCAGCATGATCGCCCCCAAAACCGCTTCCTCCAATTCCTTGGACTGCGGCGGGATCTTGCCATAAACCAGGGTACTAAGGTCATGGGCAGGCTTTCTCCTGTTCTTACGGTCACGGTTCAGATTGGTCAATTCCATATGATGAAAAGCTCGACTAAGGTGTTTGAATGTTACCGGCCGTTCTCCACCCACTCCAGCAGGGAAATGAAAAAAAGTTCAGTCGGGCGGCGAATTTAACCTCTATAAATCTCCTTAAAAAAAATTTAATGAAAGAATAGTTATTGAGACCTGATTAACCTTGTTATCCACCACAAATAAAGGCTTTTCAACAGCTACCACGCAACTGTCCACATTTCATGCGCAGTTGAGCAGAAATTTCCCCGGTTTATCCACCCGGCATGTGCCTAAATAATCAGCACCGAATTCTTGGCGATCCGGGTCGAACCTACAGTATGGACTTTCAGCCGTTTTCAGCTTCTTAGACCCATTTGGTTATATTTGCGCGAAGGCAAAAATCCTTCTTAGATATGACGATCTCTTATAAGTGGCTGCTTGAATACCTCCCTGTTGAGCTTGATCCTGAAAAAATCTCAGTGATATTGAATTCGATCGGACTCGAAGTTGAAAAACTAGAAAAATATGAAGAGGTCCGCGGCGGCCTCGAAGGCCTGTTCATCGGGGAAGTGCTGGAAGTGGAAAAACACCCGAATGCCGACAAGCTGTCTCTCACAAAAGTGAATATTGGCAGGGCCGAGCCCCTTTCCATCGTATGCGGTGCTACCAATGTGGCAGCAGGACAAAAAGTACTGGTGGCACCCGTAGGCGCCACCATCTATCCCACACAGGGGGACCCCCTGACCATGCGCCTGGCAAAGATCAGGGGATCCGAAAGCCAGGGTATGATTTGCGCGGAAGACGAGGTGGGCATGGGCAGCTCTCACGCCGGGATCATGGTGCTGGACAGTACTGCAGTACCCGGCACGGCAGCCGCAGAATATTTCAAGCCGTACCAGGACTTTATTTTTGAGATCGGCCTCACGCCAAATCGCAGCGACGCGATGAGTCACCTTGGTGTGGCCCGTGACATTTGCGCTTACCTCAGCCATCATGAGAAAAAAACGTATACGGTAAGATCCCCATACCCCACTGGAACCCCGAAGCAGTCAGATAAACAAATACCCATCGCTGTTAGCGTGGAAGATCCCCTGGCATGCCCGAGGTACTCAGGGGTATCCATCACCAACGTTAAAGTTGGCACTTCGCCGTCGTGGTTGGCGAAGAGGCTCAAAGCAGCGGGCATCCGGCCAATCAATAATATTGTTGACATCACCAACTATGTGCTTCACGAAACCGGACAACCCCTCCATGCCTTTGATGCAGACATGATCCGTGGCAGTAGGGTGATCGTTAAAAAACTGCCTTCAGACACCGCCTTTTTGTCCTTAGACGACAAAGAACGCAAGTTGCATGAAGAGGACCTGATCATTTGCAACGGAGAAAGTGAACCCATGTGCATGGCCGGCGTATTTGGCGGCAAAACCAGCGGCGTATCAGACAGCACCGTGAACATATTCCTGGAAAGCGCTTTTTTCAACCCCGGTATGATCCGGAAAACTTCATTTCGCCATAACCTCCGGACAGACGCGGCCACCCATTTTGAAAAAGGCACGGATATCGGCAATACGCTAAATGTCCTGAACAGGGCTGCCCAACTGATCTGCGAACTCGCTGGCGGCGAAATCGCTTCAGGCATCGTGGATGTATACCCTTCGCCTGCAGAGCCTGCAGGCATAACGGTGTCATACGATTACCTGCGCAGGATCAGCGGAAAAAAATATGAGCGCGATACCGTAAGGGGGGTGTTGGAAAGTCTTGGATTCAGCATTGAAAATGACACTGAAAAAGAGATCAGTATTCGCGTGCCACTCCATAAAACCGATGTCACGTTGCCCGCAGACATTGCAGAAGAAGTGATGCGCATAGACGGATTCGATAACATCGAAATTCCCAGTTCCATTACCATTACCCCGGCAACAGAAGAAAATATCCTGCCTTCGGTGATGAAGGAAAAGATCTCGAATGTATTGGCCGGCATGGGATATTTCGAGATCATGAACAATTCCATCACCAACAGCGCTTTCCTCACCGAAGAGGAACTGCCAACGGCTGTGAGGATGATGAACAACCTCAGCGCGGAATTGGATTCACTGCGGGTATCGATGCTGGAGACCGGACTCCAAACCGTTTTGCACAACCTGAACCGTAAGAATACCAACCTGCGCCTTTTTGAATTCGGTAAAACTTATTCCACGGCCGGGCAGGGCCGGTACAACGAGGTGGAACACCTTGCCATTTTCCTGACGGGCAAAACACGCGAGGAGAATTGGCACAACCAGAAAGAACCGTCGGATATCTATCACCTCAAAGGCTTGATCACAGTGGTACTGTCGCAACTCGGCATCACCGGCCACGAATACCACAGCGTGTTGAACCCCCGCATGGAGGAACACCTGGAAGTGAGGTCTGGCGACACGGTGATCGCCAACATAGGCAAGGTGAATGCCGCACTGGCCTCTCGATTCGACATCAAGCAGGAGGTGTATGTGGCTGACCTGCTCTGGGAAAACTGCATCAGGCTGGCCGCATCCGCTAAACTTGCGTACCGGGAAATCCCCCGCTTCCCGGCTGTACAAAGAGACCTGGCCTTTGTGGTGGACCGCCAACTGGCCTACAGCACAGTGGAAAAGATCCTTGGCCAAACCAGGATATCGAAGCTTCGGCAGACGCGGCTGTTCGATGTGTTTGAAAGCGAAAAGCTGGGTGCCGGTAAAAAATCCATGGCCCTCAGTTTCACTTTCCTTGACGAAGAAAAAACGCTTACGGATAAGGATATTGACGAAATGATGCAGAAAATCATCGTAACTTTTGAAAAAGAACTGAATGCTGAAATAAGAAAAGCATGACAACACCAACAGAACAAATTGAAAGGATCCGCCTGAAGACGCAGGCCATATTGAAAAAACAGCAGGCGCTTGAAAAGGAGAATGAAAAACTCAAGGGCGAGATAGAGCGCAGGCTGGCCGTGGAAAAAGAGCTGAAAGAAAAAGTTGGGCAGCTGGAGGAACAAACCAGTGTACTAAAGGCATCCGCCGGTCAAATGGACGATGCTTCCAGAAAAGCGTTTGAAAAACAACTCAACCACTATATTAAAGAGATCGACCGCTGCATAGCTATGCTGAGCCAATAGTTCAATCTGGCCGAAAAACCCGGCCAGCAGGAAAACCAAACTCCGGAGAACCTCTGAAGGCTGGGGTAGAAAAGCGCGAGATCATAGCCTGCCAATAAAAAAAGCTGCGGTCAGCAGCTACATAGGTCAGTGACGAGAACGGCCACCAACAGAATGGGTCATTTCCATTAAACCCTTTTGATCATCCTAACCCTTGTTTCGTTTTCACCCGTTTTGAGTTCCAGTACATACACGCCATAGGGCAGATCGTTCAATCCCCGCCAACTGTAATATTTCTGGCCCTGTGGAATCTCGGCCACCATACTGCTCATTACACTGCCCTTCTCGTCCTTGAGAACGGCCTGCAAGGAAGACGACGGCTCTTCGTGGTCTACTTCGAAAACAACCGAGTCAATGAACATGGCTGATTTTGGCTTGGCAAACATTCCTCAACTGTTTATTAGTTAAATAGATACATACCACCCAACGTCCGGGATTTGTGTATCTTCAAGGTTATAATCTATAATTAGGGCAGGAAGTGAAAAACTTGTTCATAAATATATTCTAAAGTTTTTGAATATGCAAAATCTTATTTCAGTAAATATCGTCATCGGGGATCGCAACTACAGGGTAAGGATAGACGCGGCAGACGAAGAATCGGTTCGCAAGATGGCCAAACTGATCAACGATAAGATTGTAGAGTTCAAATCCAGTTTCGCTGGAAAAGACATGCAGGACTATATTTCTATGGTTCTCCTGTGGTTTGTCACGGAACAGCAGCAAGGCAATATCTCCGCGTCCGGGATCCATGAAGCCCTCAACAACCTGGAAGAGCTGTTGGGTAAGGCGAACTAAGCATTTGAAACCCTGAAGAATGGAGCCTGGCAACGCCGTTTGCATCCGATCAGGCAAGTCAAACCAATAGCGTCAGCTGCCCTGCAGATAGGCAGGCGGGTTCGTTGAGGATGAGGACTGCCCCCGGACCGATTTTCTCCAGCCCTCCGCCCAATAGATTTATTGCTTAACTTCGTAGGTTACAGCCCTGAAAAGGCTAGTAAGATTAATAACGTGACATTGAAAAAACCCAACATTCATGGATTTCACTCAGATTTTACCCATTATAATTGGTGTAATTGCATTAGCCATTGGCGTCGGAGCGGGTAAGTTCCTGTTCGCCAAGGACACGCGCAAGCAGATAGAGGAAGCAGCACAACAGGCAGAAAAGATCATCGCAGATGCCAAATTGCAGACGGAGACGCTGAAGAAGGAGAAGATGCTCGAGGCCAAGGAGAAATTCGTCCAACTCCGCTCTGAACACGAAAAAGAGGTACTGGAAAGAAACAAAAAGATCAACGACTCCGAGATCAGGATCAAGCAGAAAGAGCAGTCGATCAACTCGAAATTGGAAAACCTGGACAGGCAGACCAAAGAGAACGAGACCATTAAAGAGAACCTGAACCGCCAGATCGAAGTGATCAACCAGAAGCGGACCGAACTGGAAAAACACCAGGAGGAGCATATCCGCAGGCTTGAGAAGATCGCAGGTCTAACGGCAGAAGAAGCCAAGGCGCAACTGGTCGAAAGCCTAAGGCAGGAGGCTCATTCCCAGGCGATTACCATCCAGCAGGAGATCATTGAGGATGCCAAGCAAAAAGCCAATAAAGAGGCCCGCAAGATCATCATCCAATCCATCCAGCGAACTGCGGCCGAGCAAACCATAGAAAATACGGTCACCGTATTTAACCTGGAAAGTGACGAGATCAAGGGCCAGATCATCGGCCGGGAAGGTCGTAATATCCGCGCCATTGAAGCCGCCACCGGTGTTGACCTGATCGTAGACGATACCCCGGAAGCCATCGTGCTTTCGTCATTTGACCCACTCCGCCGTGAGATCGCCCGTTTGTCTTTACAGCGACTGGTGGCCGATGGCCGTATCCACCCCGCCCGTATCGAAGAGGTGGTGGAAAAAACCCGTAAACAGATCGAGGAGCAGGTCATGGACATTGGTGAACGAGCCGTTATCGAACTGGGCATTCACGGCCTTCATAAGGAGCTGGTGAGGGTAGTTGGTAAGATGCGTTTCCGCTCCTCATATGGTCAGAACCTGCTGATGCACAGTCGTGAAGTAGCCAACCTATGCGGAATCATGGCGGCTGAACTGGGCATGAACGCCAAGTTGGCCAAAAGGGCGGGCCTTCTCCACGATATCGGAAAGGTGCCGGATGAAGAAACGGAACTGAGCCACGCCCTCCTCGGAGGCAAGCTGGCTGAAAAATACGGTGAAAACCCCGCGGTGGTGAACGCCATTGCGGCTCACCACGACGAAACCGAAATGCAGTATGTGATATCTCCGATCATCCAGGCCTGTGATGCCATCAGCGGCGCCAGACCAGGTGCCAGGAGGGAGATCATGCAGCAGTATATAAAGCGGATCAAGGACCTGGAAACCCTTGCTCTGACCTATCAGGGTGTGGAAAAAGCATACGCGATCCAGGCCGGCCGTGAACTCAGGGTGATCGTAGAGGCTGACAAAGTATCTGACAATGATTCAGAGAAGATCAGTTTCGACATGGCCCAGAAGATCCAGAACGAAATGACCTACCCGGGACAGATAAAAGTTACTGTAATCCGTGAGAAGCGGACAGTTAACGTTGCAAGGTAACTTTTAGCTGCAATGTGATAAATGTGATTAATGTGGGGGATGTGGTGAATGAATGTGAGAATGGGTCACGGCTATTTCCCAGAAAAGACTCGCCACATTCACCACATTCCCGCATTCATTCACCACATCCCCCACATTTCCCCCATTCATTCTCCGCATTCTCCGGATTCCGCCACATTTGTCACATTAAAATTTGGCTGCGCCAAATTTCCCCCCTACCTTTGCCGTCCAAATTTTAAGGATATGAACC
>Ga0315901_10001802_pt1 | contig 30630 bp, 36 predicted proteins | sample LakEriMetagenome_10_FD_203761 | JGI IMG/M metagenome (GOLD analysis project Ga0315901, IMG submission 203761) | Freshwater fungal communities from buoy surface, Lake Erie, Ohio, United States - Buoy 2 MA116 | ecosystem: Environmental > Aquatic > Freshwater > Lake | place: USA: Lake Erie, Ohio...
AGAATCGTCGAGAGCATTGGCCCGAGACTGTGGATCGCTACATGAACTTTATGTCGCAGCATCTGCAAAAGAAACACGGCTACACAATTCCTTCTGTGCTACACAAGGAACTACACTCTGCAATTCTAAATTGTGAAGTGATGCCCTCCATGCGCTCAATTATGACTGCTGGTGAAGCACTGGAGCGGGACAACACCGCTGGCTACAACTGCAGCTACCTGCCTGTAGACGATGTGAAATCATTCGACGAAGCTATGTACATCCTGCTGTGTGGCACTGGTGTCGGCTTCTCTGTGGAAAGCAAGTATGTTAACAAACTACCTGAAGTACCTACCCAGCTATTTAATAGCGACACTACTATCTCTGTATCTGACAGCAAGGCAGGTTGGGCCAAAGCCCTACGTCAGCTTATCGCCCTACTGTATTCTGGGGAAATTCCAAAATGGGATACCTCTAAAGTCCGTGCGGCAGGGTCACGCCTTAAGGTATTTGGGGGTCGAGCTAGCGGCCCTCAACCCCTCATTAGCCTCTTTGAATTTGTTACTAATAAATTTAAAGGTGCGGCAGGTCGGAAACTTACCAGCTTGGAGTGCCATGACATTATGTGCAAGATTGGGGAAGTCGTGGTTGTTGGTGGGGTACGTCGGTCAGCGATGATTAGCCTCAGTGATTTGTCAGATGATCGGATGCGGCATGCAAAAGCAGGACAGTGGTGGGAGCGAGAAGGACAACGAGCACTGGCAAACAACAGTGCATGCTATAATGACAAACCCACTGTTGGAGAGTTTATGTCTGAGTGGCTGGCACTGTATCAAAGTTACAGTGGAGAGCGAGGCATCTTCTCTCGACAAGCAGCTAAATCTACAGTTGCTAAACGAGGACGGCGAGACAGCACTTATGAGTTCGGTACTAACCCATGTTCCGAAATTATCCTGCGCCCGTATCAATTCTGTAATCTTACAGAGGTGGTTGCACGGAAACATGATGATGATAATGCTCTGCAGCGAAAGGTCAGACTCGCCTCTATTCTGGGTACCTTTCAGTCCACACTGACGGACTTCCCGTATCTACGTAAGGTGTGGCAGAAGAACACGGAAGAAGAGCGTCTGCTAGGTGTGTCCATCACTGGTATCCTAGACTGCCCTCTGCTGAACGACATTAATGACGAAGGTCTGTCATCACGGCTAGATGCCCTACGTGAAGCCTCTGTCGTTACTAATAAGGAGTTTGCTGATGAGCTTGGTATCCCTCAGTCTGCTGCGATTACTTGCGTTAAGCCTAGCGGGACTGTTAGCCAGCTTGTTGATAGTGCCTCTGGCATCCATGCTCGTCATAGTGAGTTTTATATTCGACGGGTACGCAATGATAACAAAGACCCTATCACGCAGTTCCTCAAAGACCAAGGCATTCCCAATGAAGCGGATGTGATGAAGCCACACGACACTACGGTGTTCAGCTTCCCCATGAAGGCTCCAGAAGGTTGTATCACTCGTGATGAGCTAGATAGTTTTACTCACCTGAAACTATGGCTAACCTACCAGCGTCACTGGTGTGAACACAAGCCGTCAGTTACTGTGTATGTAAAGGAAGCTGACTGGCCTGAAGTAGGTGCTTGGGTCTGGAAGAACTTTGACGAGATTAGCGGCATTAGTTTCCTGCCGTGGGATGGTGGTAGCTACAAGCAAGCCCCTTACGAGGAGATTACCGAAGATATGTACGGCCTACTAATGACTGGTATGCCTAAAACAATTGACTGGGAATCTTTCGTAGAGTACGATGACAACGTTGAGGGTGCTCAACAGTTGGCGTGTGTAGCCGGTGTCTGTGAAATCTGATGACACGTTACTAATATCAGAGGCGCTAGCAGGGAGTGAGGAAGCTTACTCTCTGCTAACATCCAAGTATTGGGATCGCATCTACAGATTTCTTAGGAAACGTGTTAACGACAATGCTTTGGCAGAGGAGCTAACACAAGATACATTTGTAGCTGCATTCAAGTATTTGAAGACGTTTAGGGGCGATAGTCAGTTCTATACATGGTTGTGTACCATAGCCATCAATAAAGCGTCTAGACGGCCTTTAAACAGCCTTAAAACCGACTTTGAGAATGTAACCGTGGATACACCAGAATCAATATACGAGATTAAGCAGACAGTGGGTAAAGTGACGCAACTTATTGACACACTTCCTGCCAAGCAGAAGAAAGCCCTGATGCTGAAGCTGGAGGACAATATGTGCTATAATGACATTGCTGTGGTGTTGAGGTGTAGCCCGAACCACGCTAAAAACTTGGTTTGGAAAGCAAAGAAAACTATACGGAGTTATTATGACCAATTCTGAAACGTACCGAATGATGGAAGCCCTACGCAAGCATTTGTTTATTAGCGTCTATGACTTTGATAACAAGCTTGAAGTTGTTTTAAAATTTAAGACGGGCGACGGTAAGGTGCATCAAGTGTGTCACAGCTTTATGGAGAAGCAGCAATGATTGTAGAATGTGTCAAAGAGAATGAAGATGGTTCAGCAGATGTAATCTTACGAGACATTGACGAACGCATGATGCAACTTCTAATTCAAGAGGGTCTATGCTCTCTACTCACCAAAGAAATTGCTAGGCTAGAGAAAGAAAAGAAGATTCCTGCACTGCTAAAGAAGGAACCCACTAATGAAGTATGAAGAAGTTATGTCTGTGCAATACGGAGGTAACCACTACAAGGATCGTAAGATCCAGCCGTGGGAAGTCTGGGAAGCATATGACATGAATGGTTGGGAGGCTAGCGCAGTGAAGTATTTAATGCGTTGGAAAGACAAAGGTAAGCCACTAGAAGACCTGTATAAGGCACTACACAATGTTCAGTATTTAATTGCAAGAGAAGAAAGGAAACAACATGTACAAGCTCAAAAACGTGAAGGGCAGTCTGCCAAAATCTTTGAAGGTGTCCTTCAGCAACTACAACAGCGCACGTTCAGCACTTCGGAAATTCATGAGGAAGCAAGCGTCCCTGAAGTCGGGGGAGCATCTACCGATGTACATCATTCGTAGTTTTGGCTACGACATTGTACGAGTAGCATAAAGAAAGGGGCCTAGCGCCCCTTTTTTATTTCTTATACTTTTCGGTTAAGTAAGTCTTAACTCTCTCTATATACTCCTGCGTTTCCTTAGCAGGAGGCATCTCACCAGCTAGCATTGCCTTACCAGCAGAAGGCCCACCGTTGTAATCTGCAACAGCAGCTAGCGCATTTCCTTTATACTGATTCTCTAAAGTAAACTTCAGATATTTACCAGCAGCATCAATAGATGCAAATGGATTGTTTACATCGTGCTTGAACATTCCGTTCTGCAGCTTCTGAGTAGCTGGCATAAACTGCATAATGCCCTGTGCACCTTTAGGGCTAACCTGACCGGGGTTAGTGCGCTCCCCGGCATTCTTAATGGCTAGCACCATGCCTTTAGGAAGACCATACCTGTTCTCCACTTCTAGCGCAAAGTCATCTAGTCGTGGATCATTATACTTTAGGGTCTTCCACTCTTTCTTATTTTTAACAAGCTCTTTCCAATCAGCCATTACTGCTCCCACCACTCTTTACCACCAGAGGCAGGTGCTGCTGACCTAGCTGCACTAGCAGCAGGTGCTTCTTGTGCAGGAGTTGCTGGTGTAGTAAGATCTACAACACGACCTGAGACAATGTTACTAGTACGGGTACCGGGTGCAGCAGGAGTTGATGTAAACGCAGGTGTTGCAGGTGCTGCTGGAGTACTTGCTGCTGGCGCAGCTACCGCTGGCGCAGCTTCTACAGGTTTAGCTTCCATGCTAAAGAAACCACCGTAAGGTTGGTTGTTATTAATAAGCGTAGCAAAGTCTTGACCAACAGCCTTAGGTTGTTCTTGTGTAAGCATAGCACGTAGAGAAACCATGTTGCTAAGTACAGGCTTAAGTTGACGTGTAAACTCTTCTGAAGCTTGTAAGTATTGCTGAGGTACTCGGGGTGCAGGTACTCCGGGACGCACTACAGGTGCAGGGGCAACTACACCAATCTCACCAGCGTCATTAATACCTAACTGTAGTTGTACTCCATATCGTTGCTCAATGAATCGTTTTGTTTCAATTACGTTGTTTACAGATTGTGCAACACCTTTACTAACGTTAGACTTAATAATTGCCTGATCTGGCTCAGATAGTTTACGAATCTTGTCTCCATACGTGCGATAGTCACGAGAAATTACTAGACTATTAGCCCCGTACACAGCAGACGTACTAAACGCTGAGCTAATATTGTTGACCTCAAAAGGTTCTAGTGTAGTCTTTTTTAATGCCTCTTGTGCATTAGACATTTGTACTTGGTGTGCAGCACGAGTAGTTTGTGCAGGAACAGCAGGGTCAGCAGGTACGGCTTGACCAGTTTGTTGACCTTGTAAAAGCTGACGCTGAATATTAGACAGGTCAGTAGAAATTTGAATAGAACTACTTAAACTAGCCATTCCTCCTAAAACCTGTTTCTCTTGGTTCACCATGATTTCGTAAAAATCTTTATTAGTACGCTTTAGATTTTCACGATCTGCACCACCTCGCAGGTACTGCTGTACAAGAGGGCTGTTCTGATAGAAAGCCATTTGTTTAATTGATAAATCAACAAGCTGTTGTTTCTCTTGTACAGTCTTATCCCGATAAGTCCTCATAACAGTAGCCATAGCTTTTAGGCCTACACCGTCCTTGTCTGAGTACTGACTTAATGCAAGATCCCGTTGCCTATCAATGTTCTCGTACAGTTCTCTTACTTTAGCAGGGGAAATATCAGGGTTTTTACCTGTGTACGTTTCAATAACTTGGGCAGCTTGTCGATGGGCACTCATAATATTAGTACGCATCTGAATATTATGCAATTGAACTAGTGTGTCAAATTTTACAGGATCAACTGCTCTAGGATCACCTTGTGCCATTAAAGCAAGCGTGTTTCCATACGTACTTTCTTTGTCTTGTACACCATATACAAGTGTAGACGCAGCTAAACTACCATTAAAAATAGCAGCAAATCCTGATTTCATTTGATCAGCCTTTGCATCATTTTGCCTACTTAAACCTTCGTAATAGGCTTTAATTCGTGCAGTTTCTGTCTGTTGAGTAAGAATTTGTTTCCAAGCATCTCGTTGTACATTGTACTCGCCACGATTTTCACGATAGAGTTTTAGTAGTTCTTCACGAGATTTTAGGCCTGTCTTAGCAATTTCATCAATGTCTTGAAGAGCCATGTCTTCTTCAGTTTTAGCAGCCTTACCTTCTTTAGGAGGTGTAAAACGGTCACGAACATAACTCATCTGTGCCCAACGATCTGCACCGGGCATACCAGTAACAGAAGCAACACGCTCACGAATTTGATCAGCTAAACCGGGAAACTTACCAATTGCTTTTTTAACAATAGAGTCAATACGCGAAATATACTGCACATTGGACATGCCTCCTTCAACAGCAGCTTTAAGGCGGTTTAATTCATTATCAAAAGCCCCTAGCTGCCTACCTACAGCTTCTTGTTGTTCAAGGGGAGCGGATTCATCAAATTGTCCAAATACAGTACCCCGTGCTGCTTGGATTGTTGCGCTCTTTGCTGCTGCTTGTTCAGCAGCTTGACCTTTAATAAAAAACTCACCTGCTGCTGTAGCAGCTTCATTTTCAATGTCAACCATTTGACCAGCAACATAACCCTTGTACATTTCTCCAGCAAGGTTTGTTAATGTGCCCACTGCACGAGCGTTAGCTTCCGCTGCCCTACCTAGTAGTGCAGGATTAGCCGCTGCTGGTTCTACGCTCCTAGTAATGTCTGCGCGAAAAGTTGCCATTATTTCTGTACTCCTATATCCGTCGTAATGTCTTTAATCTTCCACTCTTTTACAGCTTGATCAGTTACCATTTTTTCATACTGAGTAAATGCTTCTGTTTTGTAAGCTTCTCGATATAGTTGCTGTAGGTCTGATCCTGTGTAGGTATTTAGAATGGCATGTACAACTGCTGAGTGTGTCCTGTGCCCTTCATCATCTCCATTACGTAAAGCAGTGAGTGCAAGCATTGCGTGTTTACCAATTGCCTTACCAGCCGATTTAATATCGTCGTCATGCGCCTTCTTGCTGCTGTACATAATTGACAAGTTTTCTTGTGCAACAGGAGGAATGCCAAATCCAATCATCCATGCTTCAGTGTCTGTAACACGGAACATTGCATCACCACCACTGCTTTGAACTTGGTTGTAGTTAGCCATTGCAATGCGGGCTTTTTGAATGTTATTAATAAACGAAAAGCTATTCTTACCCAACTCAGTCAAAGCAATTTGTAGTGTGTCCATAGTCATAGGTGCTTTAGTAACAATTTGAATGGCTTCACCTACACCACCTAATATACGTAAAGCAGCAAAACCAGACGGGCCAGCAGCTACTTCCATAAAACTTTTTTCAGGATCTAAGAGTCCTTTAATAATGTCTTCGTAATATTTGAATGTGTTAAAGCGGCTACCTAGTGCCAGCTTAGCTTCACCATCAGTTAGTGCAGCAATTGCACCAGCAACCACGCCTTGCTGTACAGTAATACGTCCATTTTCAGACATATTTTCAGGAAGCATGTCAGTCACTAAATCGCGGAAAGGCCACAAGAATGAACCCGCAGTACCCATCACTAACGTGTGTGTTATTAGTAATTGTACAGCTTCTTTTTGTGTAAATGCTCGTGGGTTGCCTAGCAAACTCTGAACAATGTTCATCATCAGCTTTACCTGATATTGAACGAACTGAGTAGGAATAGACTTCCAGCCTTGCTGCCATGTAGCAGTGTTAGCACGAGTCATGTTCTGAGTCAGACTATCTTGACGCTCCATAATTTTAGCTAGGTTGTCATCAGTCCACCAAGCAGTTCCAGGATTAGCAGAGATAAACTCTCTACGTGCAATATCAAAGCTAACTAATCGGCTATAACCTTCACCAGCATTAAATGGTGTTGCTGCAAAATCAGCAGTACGTCGAGTTAGTTTATTAAAAATGCCGTACTTGCCAACTTCAGCACCATACAAGCTCGTAGTGTTAATGCCATCCATTAGACCAGTACGGCGAATTGCTCGTACAACTTCCACAAACTCATCTTCCTTCATGCCTAAGCCAAGGTTAGTGAGGTTGTTTACTTTAGCCACATTGCGCCAAATATCCTCTTGATCGCTAAATAAAGCCATTGCATATAGCCCAGAAGACTTAGCACTTTTTAAACCATGTAAAGGGCTAATTGCAATTGCGTTAAACGCGTTCATACCCTGCATAAAAAACTGGTTAACGTTGAATGCAAAGAAGCTGTGGAATGCAATGGTTCGTGCCCATGTAGGGTAATCTTTAGTTGCACGTAAAGTAGCACCTAATTTAGCAACAGCTTTATTACTAGTAGTGCCTTCTAACGACTCACTAATTATACGCATGAAACCAAGGTAGTCTTTTTCTTCTTTAGTAGGAATATTCATTTGTGAAATAATATATTCCTGAACTTTTCTAGCTGTAGCTAGTTGTTTACTTTGCCCTGCATAGAATTGTTTGTTGTTTTCCATATACAAAAATGCTGCGTCAGGAGTCATAGTACGCACATTTTCAGGTAAAATATCTACGAACGTATTGAACCAACGAATTACGTGGCTTGCTCTCCATTCAGTAGTAGAAGCCACATAAGCAGTGTTGCCAATTTCAGCAGCTACACTGTCTAGTGGGCTAAGAGTGTTTACAGTGTCTTTACCAAACACAGATAGCACCTTGTCACCGCGCTTTGAAGAGTAATTAGAAGAAAGACCAATGGTTTCTTTAATGTAATCGTCATCGGTGCGGGTATACAAAACTTCTGTCTCAAAAGACTGTCCAAAGCGATTGCTATCAAAAGCAGCCATAATGTCTTCTGGTCGCCAGCCATACGGCTCCATTAGACGACTAGCTTCAGCAACAGTGAGTCTACCAGCAGTGTGTAATGCTTTGGCTTCATTAAATGCTTTAACATAAGCGTTGGCCTCAGCAACACTAGCCGCAGTGCGGTGTGTCTGCACAACCTTTTCCATCTTGCCGTCTACTTCGTACACAGACTTAATCTTAACAAAGTATTCATCGCTATAGATACGGCGATATTCACCAGCACGGTAAGGAATCACATTGGTAATTTTAGCAGTGTCATAACTGTTTTCTGGGAAAGCAATAATGCGACGTAACTTACCTTCAATCTCAATAGGCTCAGCAACTTCGTAGAACGTGTAACCACGCAGTTGGTTTTCTGCTAGGAACTCTTCAGTAATGCGAGTAGGAGACATTGTGTCTGCTAGAAACACAGTGTCACCTTCTACAACTTCACGAGGCTTAACAAACAAACGACCATCCTCTGTTAGAGGAATACGGCTAGTAAGTTGCACATAACCACGGCGTGTCATATCTTTAGCAGCTACGTCGTTACGAATCTGCCACATTACATCACGCAGAGCACGTACCTTGTAATAGCCCTCACGAGCTTTAGGAGACAGGCCCATACCAGCTAGTTCGTTTTGCTGGAATACCTTACCTTCTTTATCGCCAAGAACTAGCGCATCGTTGAGTGCTACCATCTCAGCTTTACTAAGCCTCTCAAGAGAAGGACGCACAAAATTAGTTAACAGTTTTTGGTAACGGCTTTGTTGTGCAATGCCTACTACACGTTGACCGTACAACTCTTTAGAGGTAGATAGTGCCCAATCTCCCATTGCAAAACGAGTGGCGCTATTAATATCTTCGTCAGAATACTTACCAATTAGTGAGTAATCTAATGTGCGGTTAATAGGTTGCTCAACTACGTAACCAGTAGCAAGACCTCGCTCTGCATCTTCAATGGCATTAAGCTGATTAGCTACATCCTCTAGTTCTCTTTCTAGAGAATCTAAAGGTGTACGCATAGACATGCTAGCTTTTTCTATGTTGGTAGAATTAGCTGCGGCAATAACACGTTGTTGTTCTACTAGTTTAATGTGCGCGTTTAACATACGCGCAGTATTTTTATCTACAGCACCTACACCGGCAACAATGCCCATTTCTTCTAGTAAGCCGTTAACTGCACCTACAATTAGTTTAAAACCGTCTACTAGTTTTTTAAATGTTTGACCTAAAATGGTAGTAGGAATCTCATCGCTAAAAGCCCATTTAGCAAAGTTTTCTGCAAAAAACTCGCTGTAATTACGTGCCCAATTTGCAAAGTTTTCTTGGTAAACTTTAAAATCAGCAACGTCACCAGCATGCCACTTTTCAATAAAATGTACTAAATCAGCAGCATTGGTAATAGACCTATATTCCAACATTGCTTCTGCTGGAACTTTATCTGATAGTTTAATATTAGATCCCGCGCCTGTGTATTTAATACCTTTAGTTTTTAACCAAGATTCAAAGTTGTTCATCATGGTTACACCGTGATCAACACTAAACGCTTCTTCAAATGCGTGTGCGTACTCGTGTGCAAATGTCTCCATGTAACGCCGACGAGACACTCCTACACCCTCTTCACCAACGCGCATTTGGTCGCGCATAATAATTACGCTGCGATTACGGCCTTGTGGAATATGTAGTGCACCAGCAAATTGATGTTTATCAAATTTCTTTTTTAATTCTAAAAGATTAACATCTGTTGTATTTCTAATGTCGTTATACTGAAGAACCATAATTTGACGGTTCTCCATGCCTAGTGCTTTACCTAGTTTACTAATAAAACTAAACACATCGTTTTGTGCCACACCACTAGACATTGTAACATTACCGATGCGGATAAAGTTACTTGTGTTATTAATAGCATCAAATGCGTTTTCGTAAGGTAGTAAAGTGTAAGCTGCTTTAGCTACGTTTACATTATCTGCAACTAAAATATTACCTGCATCATCTAACGAAAAGTCTTCGTTTTCTTTAATGAAGTTTCGTACTTTAGCAGCGTGTGTTTTAATAGCCGCATCAGACCAGCCCGTAACTTTTTGTAGCCATTCTTTAACAACTGCGTCACTTTTACTCATTTTAGTTTTACTACCAACTTGATAAGCTGCTTTATCAATATCGGATTCAAACACAAGACCAGCGGTTTTCCAACGTGGTTTACCTAGCTCTAGCTCACGCGGAATAGGAACATCAGCCACAGCAACTGGTGTAGGTATTGTAGGTGTGGTAGTTTTTAAAGCATTGATAGCTTCTAAAATCTGTGCTTCTAACGCAGTTTTACGTAACTGTAAATCTTTTTTAACAGACTCTTCTACTAAAAATGAGGTGTTAGTTGTGTCAGGCACAACTTTCATTCCCATCTTACCTGTTGGATCAGCAACTTTAATGTATGCCTCTGCTGCTTCTTTAGTAAGGAATGCAGAAGCATTATCTGGTTTATAAAATACTTTACCAGAAATAGTTAATCCATCAGCAGACATTGTAAATGGATCTACTGAGTGAATGTTAGGGTTGTTAGCTTTTGAGTAGGTACGCTCAATTGCTGCAAGTTCAATTGCCGCTTCTTCGGCACGAACACCTTTAGTTGCAATTACATTCTGTAGATCACTAATTAAACGGTCTACAGGCTGGCGAATAGTTTTTTGCAAGTCATCAGCAGCAGTTGTAATTACATCAGGCAACACTTTAGCCGCGTTGACACTAACTAGTTTGGCTAGGTCAAGTACAGCAGATACACCAGTTACTTCACCTGCAACAACTCCAAGTGCCTGTACACGCATTCTGTTAGCTACTTCAGCCGCAATCTTCGTACTTTCAGCAGATACAATGGCGCTTTTACCACCACCTGCTGCAAGGGTTCGTTCTACGTTATTAATAGCCTTAGCACTCTTAAGCAAGCTACCTGCTTTTAAAACAGCCGCAGTGCCTGTTAATGCTGTACCTACGACACCAATACGATCTAGCCAATCAGACCAACCACCCCACACTTGTTCTTCATTAGTAGCAACTTCTTGTACAGTTAGTGCTGCTTGCCACTCACTAATGTTCCACGCATCTTTAAGGAGCGTGTACATCTTTGTTAGGAAAGCTGCTTTTTCTTCTTCTGGTTGTGCTTGGAATAATGATTGCAAATAACTACGAGTAACCGAACGCCCATCTGTACGGCTAATGTAGTCTTTAGGAACACCCATTTTAACTGCAACATCATCAATAGCTGGGCCTTGTGATGCAGCAAACGGGGTAAGCTCGTATAATAAACCTTTACCAATAGACCAAATACTTTGTCCGTCTTTTAAAGCTTTTTCAAGTTCAGCAGAGGCTGCTAAGCGTTTAGAAATACGATCAGTAGACTCTGCAATTTTTACTGGTGTGTTATTAAGTAGTACGGCTTGGTTTTTAACAGCAGCATTTTCTACAGCTAAATCTGTAAGCTCTTTAAGTTTTTTAGTTACATCTGCTGCATTTTGAGATGAAATTTCACCGTGCATGCGAATACGGTCATTTAGCCTACTAATTAGTGCTTCAATGCTGTAAGGATCGTTACGTGCAGCAGCAGCTTGTAACGCTTCATAATCAACGGCATTATTTTGAGGTACAGTGGTGCGCCATGTTTTATCTACAAAAGAATTAAACTCAACAGAACCAGCATCTAAAGGCTGTCCTGTTGCAGTGGCAGCAATGGCTTTTACAATAGAATAATCCCCCCGTGTAGGATCTACTTCGGATTTAGTATCTGCCTCTGTGTACAGAGGTTGTTGCTCTTCCGGTGCTGCGTCGTCTTGGTATAGTTCCATTATGTATTCTCTATTTATTACCGGCTAGTATCAATAGTAGGGGCAGGGGCACGTAATGCTTTAGGCCCCATAGTACTAAAGATAGTTCCACCTAGTTGACCAATAGAACCATAAATTGCAGCGTTACTACTAGCTTGTGCACCTGCAGCAGCGGCTGCACCAATAGCAGTGTTTTCTTTAGCAATTTGTTGCATGTAGTTTAAGTTGCCAGACAATTGAGAACCTACACTACTAACACCACCAGCAAGTGCACTACTACCCATAGCCCCAGTTTGTGCAGCTACGTTAGTCATAGATGCTTGTGCTAGACGAGCTTCCCGAATTTGTTGACGTACTGAGCGAACGTTTTGCACTTCTGATTTTCGTTCTTCGGCTGCGTACTGACGCTGTGCTGCTTTTCCCGCTTTGCGCTGTTCATTTGCACTAGCAATAGTGCCTACAGCTTGAGTACCGATAGCAATGTATGCTAGAGTAATTGGATCCATTCCCATTTTATTTCTCCGTTGAACAAACCATTAACAGAGCATTGTTAATCTGTTTAACAGGTTTAAAGCCAAAGATTGTTTCAAACTTACGTAACTTTTTGTTATCAGCAGGAATAATTACAAACACTTCATTGTGCCCTGCTTCTCTTAATTCTTCTTTTGCAACGTGCCATACGTCTAGGCATTTCATGTATACACGTTTGTTCCAATTATTAGTAACGGCATGTGCATAAACACGGCCCATGTGATGCTGAAACTTTAATGTGCCGTCTTCGTCTTCCCAAAATACATCAAACATTTGTTGCACCCACAAATGTTCCTGTCCAGCCTACAATCTTCATGTCTTTACCAGACTGAGAAGCATACTTAAACTGTACAGCTTTACCACGACCACGCAACTTATTCTTACTAATAACAAGGGGATAACCGTCATCAAACGCTTGGAAAGGCTCCGCTAGGAATGGACGAGGTTGACGATAAACTTGCACTTCATCTGCCCACTTACCTGCATTACTATTATCTGTAAAGTCCCAACGGCTTTGCATTAGACAACCACTTTCATTAAGTGGATTAGCATTTGCATCAAACGATGTTTCTGTACGTTTCATAAACACTGTTAAATACATACCTGTTTTAATACGAGCAGGGCCATTGCCTCCCATATTATAACCTGTAATAAAATAAGCACTTTGTTCTACACCAGCAGTGTTAAACGTGTACCAATCTTTAAACTTAGTTGCACTATCTCTAGTGTTTAAGAAATCACTAAATGTAAGTGAATAGTTATTAGCAGATACAGGATGTAACGCTACAATTTTAAATGTTTTCTTTGTGCCATTAAGCACAGGAATATTTGCAACAACATCGTCAGTACTACGATTAACGTCATCATTACCTGCGTACACATCGTACACAAGTACAGCTTCGTTTGTTTCTTTAGTAACTTCTAACGATACAGGAATAACACCTAACGTGGTGTCAATACTAAACCAATACCAAGCATTAAGGCGCAAATCTAACGCAAGAATAGTGTTCTTATTAAAACGCCCTTCACTAGTATTTGTTGTTTCTGTAGATGAATATAGCCAGTACATTACTTTATCAGTAGCATTGTAACTGCCTTCAGCATACAGTTTGCTTAGTACAGGAATGTTTTGATAAAACGTCTTAATGTTCTGATCGCTAATGTTACGACTAGAAAACTCTGCACCTGTATTACCGGGAGACACTGCGTAAATACCGCCGTTAGACCAGTAAATTAGTGCGTCTTCAACTACCACGACACTCTTAGTAGATACACAACCTACAGACGATACACGCTCTACAGAATAACTAGCTGCAGTAAAGCCACGATCAATGCCGCTGATAAACCATACACCATTGGTGGCAATAACCATGATGCCTCGACCTAATGGTTTTAAATCTAAAATTTCACCGCTATCTGGAATTTCAATTGTACCACCATCATCATCTTCTAAATCGCTAACAACTTCTGAAGTAGGATCGTTAGATTGGTAACAGTAACCTACTTTATTAATATCATCTAGCACCTGACTAAAATATACCGTGCCTAGTTGTGCAGTGGTTGGTACACCAGCATACCACACACGCCCTGCAAAGAATGCACACACACGAGGACGATACTCAATGGTAGTTGTAATGCCACTACGTACTTGATTAAAAGCATTAAGAATAAACCTGCCTTTAGGAGCAGGGGACGTACCAAAATCTTGTTTATTTAAAACAGATGCACTAAAGTTATCGTTAGTGTCTTTACCAAAAATCCAACTTTTACTGTTGGCAGGTAAAGAACCTGTTGAAGATTCGTAACTATTAATGAGTGTGTCCGTCCAACCTTGATTGTATAGGTTGTAACGTGCTTGTGTTAACAAACCAGCACTAGTCCACTCTGCTGCAGTTTTTTCAACGTTAATAGCGTAAGGACTTTGGAATCCAATGAAGTCACGGATTTGAATAGTAATGGTAGCTACAGTGATGGTGTCTGTAGAACTGTCATACGTAATGAGTATTGGTTCCGTGCTTTTACTAGTAACAATGAGTTTACCGTACGTAGATGCAAAGCTACAAATAGAAGTACCAGCAGTGTCTGGGTTACCGGGAGCAGTGTAAGATGCTAAATTAACTGTGAACGATTTTTTAGTGTTGCTTACAGTACCCGATGCTGCACGGTAGAAGTGAAGTGTAGTGCCAGCTTGCACAACCATGAAGTCTAGGTTAGAGTTGCCTCCAACACTAGACCATGTACCTGTAGTAAATGCCCACGTATTTTTTTGTTCTGCTGTAATGTTTAAAGCAGCAAGAGTATAGTTAGTCTCGTAATCAAGACCACTTCTACGCTCAATGCTGCCATCAATTAAAGGCACTACGTTAACGCCATCTTTCCAAGAGTTTTCAGGCGTGACAAAAAAGCCGCCTTCAGTATTGAGGCCACCTACAAAAGTAAACGCATCTTTGACTGCGGCTTGTACTGCCATTACATTGTACCTTTCCACTTGTGCTTGTTAACGTCATCTTTCTTTTCTTTTTCTTCTAAGCCTAGTTGACGTTCAGCACGTTCACCTGCCTGAGCAAGTTTAACGAGCCGTTGTTGACGCTGCATAGCGTCTTCTTTTAGCATGGGTTTTTGTTTAGGCGCTTTCAACTTCAATACCCCTTTGACGAGCAATATCTAGGATACGATCTTTACGAGTGAATAGTCCTTTAAGTTCGTCGGGTACTTGACCACGCATAGAGTACCGGGCTTGATATAGGCCAACAGGAGTCATTTCAATAACAAGTTTATTGACAATGTTCTGTTCAACACGCTCTTCTTTACGCTCTTTAGCTGCTTGTTTCTTTTCAGCAGCTTTCTCCATTACCTTTTCAAACGACGTTTTATTTTCTTCCATAGGACACCTTTGTATTATATTTAGCTTCGCCGTTCTCATTGCGCCAACTTTCGTTACGCATGGTCATGCGGCCTCGTGTTGCTTTGCGCTCTTCACGAGCATTACTTTGTTGTTTAAGGTTTACGAATGCTTGACTCTTAGCTTCAGCTAACAGTGTGGGAAAAAACTTCTCGGGAATGTTGGGGATGTAGTTGTCTACATGCGACCAAGAAGCTTGCTGTGTACCATACACAACTGCTTTTGATGACTGTAGAGTAGACTCAGTACTTTGCTTGTAGCCATCAAAAACAATGTAAGTGTCATCATAGCTAGTCCAATATTGAGGGTCTTGATTTAGCACGTATCCTGCGCTATTAATAACACCAGATTGCGCTACGCGCTGATTAATGATTGTGTGAAATGTTTCTGGATCAACATACTGTACTTCGTTTTTGTTGTATTTAATCCATTTGATTTTGTTGTATGTGTCAGGAATTTTCATCTTGGTAGGATTATTAGTATCCCCAAGACCATCTAAGTTACCTAGTACAAATAGAAAAGGCCAGTCACGCTGGCTTACAAGATCAAAGTATGCCTCTTTAACAAGTTCTGCAACTTGTACGGCTTCTACAGTTTCATCAATTGAATCCACTGCGTCACTGTCCAACGCAGAAAGAATATTCTGCGTCATTGCTAGTAAAGTTAGTTTAGCCATAATTAAGTGGGATCAACTAAAAGAAGACTTAAACCAGCTTCTTTAGGAATAATATTAGTACCTGAAGAAGTACCATCTCCAGACACTTGCATGGAGAAAATATCGTTAGCAGCTAACGTAGCGTAACCAATAGCACTTACGTTAAGTGTGTCTACACCGTTACTTGTTTTCTTAACGTACACCTTGCGTGTACCAGGAGTACCGTTAATTGCGTAGTGAAAATTATAAGCTGCACCACTAGCAACTGCAGCAGTTTCAAATACCATCCAAAAATCAAGTTGGTATACACCGCCTGTCGCCACAGTAATTTGACCGTTTGTAGCGTCAATAGTTGCTGCTTGAAAACCGTTTGCAGTCCATGCACCAGTGGGATTTAGTTTAGCTTTAGCACTTGCAGCAGATAGGGTCTGTGCAGTAGAACTACCAGTGATGTACATATCAGCATATGCGTGACCAGAAGGATAGAGCCAACTACCACTTCCTGCACCGTTAGCTACATACACTTTACCAGCAGCAGCAGAAGAAACTCCTTTTGGTTCATGGATATTAGGATCAGTTAATGCACTGTGTTGTACGGTTGCCATCTATTACTCCAAAAGGAAACGGAGAAGCCCCTTGTGGGAGCCTCCCCGTTAGTCTACATTACAGGTAGCGAACTACGATGGTAGCGGTACCGGCAGTGAAAGTGCCAGTAAAAGCTACGTCTAGGGTGTCAGCAGCAGCGTACACCTTGCCTAGACCACGGTTGGTAGCAGCGTCGCCAATGGCGTAAGCACCACCAGCACGAACGGTTGCACCTGCGGTTAGGTTGGCAACAGCACCCTGAGTAGCTGAAATCCAGCCGTCAGGATCAGTACCGTCACCTAGTTGTACGTCAGTACCACCAGCCCAAGCAGTACCAACTTTGAGCACCACATCTAGCACAACAGCGCCAGCGGGTAGTTCGATATTAGCACCAGAACTTTGATAGGTAATGGCTAGATGGGCTTCTTTAACAGAACCATCATGGTCATATACACCAGCAACGTTACGCTCGGGGATGTTAGCGCCAAAGCCTACGATTAGGCCGTCAGCGTTAGTCCATGTAGAAGCACGGGTCATTTTCTATTTCCTTTCAATTAGATGGTGTTCTTGGTGATAACAGACACCAGACACTCAGGACGATATAGTTTTAGACCAAAACGGGCGTTCATCACATACTCGTCACGACGTAGGTCTTTGTTGCGCTCGTACTCTACACGGGGTAGTTGACGATAGGCACCAACGAAGGGGGTTAGATCGCCACCAACAGACATGAACAGGTTCACGGTTGGGGTAGCAGGAACAGTAGCACCACCTAGGCTAGAAGCAGCAGCTTCAGTAGCAGCAGGTAGGAAGTTAGATACGTACACATCGAAACCAAAGATGTTACGGATGAAACGCATACCAGTGACTTCGTTAACAAAACCACCCTGAACGATACCTTCGAAAGCGGGGTTGTTAGTGAAAGCCTGAGCACCCACTAGAGTGTTGAAAACATACTCTTGTGAAGGATCAATGATAGCAACACGGGTACCACCAGCTTGAGCCTTGTCTAGGGCGTATTTAGCCTTAGCAAAGTCCGCAAGAGTAAAGATACCACCAGTACCAGAAGCTACGAAACGATGGTCAGCACCGTTGATAGAGTTAACGTTACCAGAGGTTTGTTGGTTAGCTAGAGAGAAAACAGAAGATTCTAGGTTCTCGTCTAGGGCACGACGCATCTTGGTGGGAAACATACCGATTAGCTGCTGAGCGTAGTAGCTGTCCTGCTTAGCCTTATCGGTAATGTAGGTAGCTGACTCAACATAACGGTCAATGGTGAAGTTGAACTCACCAGTGTCCATTGAATCATAGACAACAGGGGTTAGTTCAGCAGTTTCACGCATTGGTAGTTCACCAACGGAAGGAATGGTAAACTGGTTACCATCGGGGAAGCCATTGAGCATACGTACATAACGTGTGCCCATTAGTTGTTCTTGAAGAACGTCTTTTAGTTCAGCAGACCACAGTTCAGCACGAACTAGGTTTGCATCAACCTTTGCAAAATCTACACCAGCCATTTAATTCTCCTTATTGCCCAAAATATAGGGCGGGGTTTTGAGAAACAGTTTGCTGTAGCTTATATTGGAAATCTTGTGACCAGTAGGTTTTAGGATCTTCTTTACGAACCTTTGTAGCCCACTCTTTAGTGCCTACAACTTTACTACGATCACCGCCGTTAGAAGCTACGGAAGTTGTATTCATTGAGCCTGTATCCATGTTGTTAGCAGGTAAAGTTACCTGACCACCAAACATATTTACAAAATCAACAGGATCAGTTGCAGCTAGTTCCATCAGGATTTTTGCTTTCTCAGGAGTGCTTGCACGTTGTTTAAAAACATCGGCAGCTTTCTCGCCAAACTTCTCTTTCATAAGAGAGTCTGCTTTCAGCAGGTTATCCATCTTAGACTTTGCAGCCTCACGACCCTCTAACGTCTTCTCTACAAGCTGTTGCACAACGTCAGGTGTAATACCTGCGACAGGAGGAGTGTCGTCCTCTGGTGCTACATTTTGTTTTGACATACGTTCCAAAACCTCATCAATGGTTTTAGCTGAAGCAGCTTGCTCACGTAGTTTACGATTCTCTTCTTTAAGGGTTTCGATAAACTGATCAGCGTTAGTATATGCTTTAGCTAACTCTTCTGGGGTTTTGTATTTTTGCCCTTCACCGACAAGTGCGGTAAATAGCTGTGCATCAGTTGTCGCTGGTGCTGTGTTGGTGGGTTGATTGTCGCCTTCGCCACCGAAAATTGTTGCATTGGTCATGCGTTTTAACTCCTAAAAATTGACAGCCTTAGAGTAGGCTTTTTAAAAAACGTCACTTTTTTGCTGTGTCTGGTAAAAGTGACATAACGAACTCATAGGCTTTAATCTGTCCTAAATTGTATGCAAGTTTAGCATAATGGTTAGGACAGTCAAAATCATCCTTTTTAATACTAGTAATTTCTTCTTTTAAAGTAGTTAATGTATTATATAAAGCTTCTAATACATAACTACTATTATTCCAAGCTTTAGTAAACTCTTCATTAGTACTATCTTTAGGTTTATTATTTAATAGTAATTTATTCATATAATATATATTAGTAATAATACTAGTATATTACATCATTTGTTGCTGCATGTCAACCCCCTGTGGAGGCATACCTTCTTCAGACATGTCACCTTCCGGGTTAATGGTTGCCTCAGTTTGAATGTCTTCAGACACTTGATTCATTAAACGCTGTGTTTCAGCCTGTTCAAAGATCATGGCATTGTCTTGTACAATCTTGTAGTTTTGCCAGCCTAGGTTCTCTTCTAAAGCCTTGGCAATAGCTTTGCCACTAATGTGTGCAGCCACCGTAGGAATAGCTTGTACAGCCACCATAGTCTGGTTTAGTTCCTGAATAAACCGTGCCTGTTCACCAAAGTGACGAGCACCAATAGGATAGATCTTGCCAGCAGCCATCAGATCGTCTTTGGTGACCTCAACGAAGGCTTCTGTACCATAGTCCTCATCCACAGTCCGAATGCGCTCTACGCCCTCAAAATTGCGAATAGCTTCAGCTAGCATACCGTTTAGCAAGGGTTCTAGAATGTTACGCTCAAACCAGCTAACCTTGCTCTGGAAGATACGACCAGCAGCATTCTCTAGGCTTTGCACCTCATACTTAGTTTTTTCACCGGGAGTACGGATGCCCATAGCTTGCTTAGGTGCACCAGCCAGTTCTTCCATACGGTTCATTAGCTCGTTAATTTGCATATCTGCTTGCAAAGCAGTGGCATCTGGACGTAAAAACTCCAAACCGCCCTCATCACCCACAAACACAGTGGCACCGGGTTCGTACTCAAACTCCTCTACTGTGGAGCCTTTTACAACCATTACTGGATAGGCAATCAGGTCGAATACATCTGCCTTAAGGTTTTCTAGGTGATCAATGCGGTATTGCATACCAACTAGCTGATCTAGCGGCCCTTGTGCCCACAGGTTGTCTGTACGTAGCCGCCAGCCACAATGGAACATAGGCTTGCTACCTGTCCACATTGGGTTGGGTTGTTTGCGTAGAATCCACTTACGATCAATGACGGTTACTAGCTGGTTACGTAGCAGTTGTTTAGTGTCTGGATCATAAATGTCGCCCCAAAACTCTAGCAGTTCTACCATGTCGCTATCTAGGTACTCGTCAGCACTGCCAAACCCATCAATAGCCATGTTGAGTTCTTTCTTAAACTCAGGATCATCACGATAGTTTTGACGGAATGCCATTGCTTTAGCAAGCGTAGCTTTGTCGTAGTTTAGTGCAGGTTTGGTTTCTACATCATTCATTAAGTCGCCTACGCTTTTGAGCATACGACGCACTACAGGGGTCTTGTCAAACGTTTCTGACAAAGGGTTAAACACAATGTCAGTAGGGTTAATACGATAGGCTTTAGGGCCAACATAACGACTAACTACGTTACCAGTGTTGTCACTAATAACGTCGCGCACGTAGTCATAAGTAACAACAACGTTACCAAAGTCAATGTAGTCATATACCAATTGGGATACGAGAAGTTGGAAGTTAGATGCTTTTAGCTTCTGTTTTAGATAGTTAGTAATGGCATAACGTTTTTTGGTTAACTCGGGGCTTTTATCAGTAGCTTCCCAAAAAAACCAATTCTCAGAAGGAAACAATGCAGCCATATAGTTAGCATGCAGGTTGTCCCGAATCTGAGTTAGTTTAGGTGTTACTGTGGAGTTTTTCCACGGTAGTTTGCTATTACTAGTTTTACGTGTGTCAGTAGCAAACAAATAATTACGTAGTTCTTGCTGGTCACTTTTCCATACATTACGAGCGTTGTCCCAGCGTACCCACATGTCGGCAATTTTATTTGCTAGGCTGTCGTCTTTAAATGACACTTGAATGTTTTCGTTCATAAGTTCCTCTTAGTAGGCTACGCCACCAAATTTACTATTAAATGCAACTACGTTTGTTTTCTTACCCCAAGTCCTACTGGAAAGAGGTGACTTACAAATTTCTACGCATGAAGCCAGAGCATCTTTTACGTCGTCATGCTCTGGATTATTCATAATTAGTTCTTCTTCCAGAATCTGGCAGTTACCACCTTTGTAGTGCCAAATTTGATTGTTGTTATACCGTGGTTCTAAAATGGCTGCAATGCGTTCTGTTTTGCTCATATTGCGCGGAGGATTGTATTCTTCCACCGTAAACACAATGTTCTGGCTACGCATGTAGTCTTTGAACTGTGACACAATGAGTCGCTGTGCAGCAACCACTTCACACCGTAACTTTTTAAACCGCCACTTCCTAAACACTGTTTCAGCTTTGTCGTACATCACAGAAATCTTGTTAGTTTTAAACCTGTCAATGTCTAGTACGTAGTAGTTATTATCTTCGTCAACTCCAACTACGGCAATAACGGTATAATCGGAAGTGTGATTGACTGTGTACGCAAAATCCATTGCTGCATACACATGCAAAAGTTTGTCACCAAAATACCAAGCACCGCTAAAGTTTTCGATTTTATCACGGTCATAATAATTAAACCTACTACGGTCAATAAGCTGTGTTTCCACAGCATTAGGGTTATTGTAATATTGAGCGTAAAATTGTGTAATGTCTAAGTACTTAGCTTTTTTACGAGCTAGTTCCTTAGCATCAAAACCGAATGTCTTACCATCAGTGCGCCGTTGTTTAGGCCAAAGGAATTCACCGTTTGTTTCTACTGTACGCTCAAACACCTCGTAAACGTCAAGTTCTACTTCGTCATCAGTAACTTCGTCAAAGTAACTTTCTTTCATTTCCATCATATCTTTGTACAAGTCGCCGGGATGGTAACGAGTACCTACAGCCCACTCTTTAGCACCTGTAGATTCGATAGAAGAAAGTTGTGAGTAGAATGCTCTCACTTGTTCTCGGCCTAGTTGCGTGTAAGCATTATCTGGCACCACTACGTCATCAAGCACAGCAACCGAGCAGTGTAGCCCGGTTACGTTAGCAGTGATACCTGCTGCCTTGATGGTAGCATCACGGATGCCTTCTGCTTTACGTTTTGGATGGTCAACACTAATTTCATCCACTGACCAACGTTCACGCTTGCCTTCAAGTTCATTAACCATTTCAGGCCAATAAAACCGATAAATGTCTGATAGTAGAATGTCTTTAACAGCTTTAAGTTGTTTTTCTGCTAAGTTAGCTGTAGCTGAGACATAAAGTACGGTAGCTTCTGGATACTTGGTAATGTGGTGTGCCACACGATAGGCAATCATAGCTGACTTCTGGTGATCCCGTGGAAGTAGCACTAATTGGTTATCTTTGGCATCTTGCCGCTGCCACCAAGCACAAAGTTCTTCGTGCACGGCACCAAGTACACGATGCGGTGCAACAAGTTTAATGAATGTCAACAAGTCTGCTTCTGCAGCTTGCTTTACTAGTTCTTTTTCTGTCATTACCACTTAACTTTGTCAGCCCAATATGCTGCTGACATTTTACCTTTAGAGATGTTACCAGCATGTCGTGCCTTAAAAGACTCACGACGTTTGCGATAGCTCTCTGACTCGCCTTCTTTTTTAGGGCTACCAGACACACCTTGCTGACCAAAACGAATGGTCTTTACTTGTTCGCCTTGTTTAGCAACTACTACGTGTGATTTGGTAGGGTGGCTAGGGGTGCGTTTAGGTTTATTAAAACCAGCTACTCCAGCACGTTCTAGTCGAGGATCTTTAGCCATTACTTACCTTTTTTGGCAGTCTTTGCTGCTTGTTTAAATTGTTTTGCAGTGGGGGCACCTTTACTACCGGGCTTACGCATTTTTTCATTACTACCCTCTGCAATGCGTTTACGCTTGGCATGTATGTTAGCATATAGACCCGCCTTCATTTCATTTTCCCCGTTTTAGTGCGCGAAAAACTTTTGTTAGCAGTTGACGGACGTACACGCAGATTTTTCTTAGCATTGCTGCCGCCTTTGCTAAGTGGTGTTTTATGATCAACATCATTACCATCTCCTTTAGTTACTCGGCCTTCACGTTCCAGCATACGACGAGCACCGTTACGTTTAGCACGGTCTTTCTTTACGTCGTCTTTGCCGTCATACTTTTCGTATTGTTTCTTGTAATCACGTTTTCCGTTAGTCATGTACGGCATTATTTTTTACCCCCTACAACAATACCTAAACGAGCCATATCCCCTGCAATTCGACCTGCAGAAGGGGGTAGTACCTCCTCGTCCTTTTTAGGCCGTCCTACGGGCTTTTTAGCCCCTTCCTGAGCATACCCTTTGTCTGCCAACCATTTAGCTGCTGCAGTACCTCCGGGTTGTTTAGCGTGTGACTTAATTTGCTGAATAGCTTCTGAACGTAGTTTAACTTCTAGTTCAGAGTGCCACTTGTCAATGTGCGGCTTAATGACGGGATGGTTGCGTACTTCTAGCCAGTGATCCCAATCGCCTAGCAGTGCCATAGCAGCACTGTATTCGGAAGGATCCCGGCACTCTAGAAACACTTCTTTCCAATGTTGTAACGTATAAACTGGTTTAAATTTAACGTCTACACGGGCAAACTCTTTAAAGAGTTGTAAAATTACTCGCTTGCCACTTCCGTCGAGGAATTTGGTTCGGTCAACCATTCAATTCTCCTAATCATACCGCGAGGTATTTGGTTACGACGAGCTACAGTGCCGTCTTCAATCACACCATTTGTAACAACAATTCCTTCTGGCCCATCATACAGAAGAAACCCCACTTGTTTGCAATGCACCGGGGTGTAAATAAAATCTTCTTCATGCTCTGACCACGCTGTCACATCTAGCTCTGTAGCGTCTTCCCACACTACATAAACTAGCTTCATTTTTTCATTGCTCGGCTAGCTTTATTTTTAGCAGTGCGTTCACCCCGCTCAGGTAAAGACTTACCAGCCTTGCTAAGTGCAATGGCAATGGCTTGCTTTTGAGGCTTGCCTTTCTTCATTTCTGCTTTAATGTTCTTGCTAATTGCTTTTTGAGATTTACCTTGAGCCATTGGCATATTAAATTCCTTTGTGATAAACAGTTTTACCGTTTTCTTTAACGGCACGAAGAACGTTGCACTTTAAATCTTTTTCATCATACGAAACGTGCACCCAACCACTGTCGGGCACATCGTCTGTGTAAAACTCTAGAATAAGTTGTGTAAACTTAAAGTTGTCGCGGATGTACTCAGCTAACACTTTATTGTCAATGCCTGAGATTTCAATATCTGCTGCCATGCCTAGGCAATGATCACTAACCGGGCTACCTCCCACAGCAGTGTTTACTGCGGGACTCCTATATCCACTTGTAATGGTCACAGGCCCAAACTTATCACGCAATGGTTGTAACACATTAGCAACAAGAATTTGTAAATTATTTTGTACTTTTTCAGAAGGCGTATTGTCAATGTTGCGACGAATGGCAACTTCTGATTTGCATAGTTCTGCTAGAGTAAAGTTTCGGGATAGTTGTGTCATTTTGGAGATTTAGAAAGCATTTCTGTTTTGGCTTGTGAACCAGCAGAGGAACCAAAATAATACGCGATGATGCCTGTCCACGCTGTAGATAAAGAACCAAGCATCATAAGAATAGTAGGGTTGTTGCCGTCTACTTGACCAAACAACAACATACTAAGAATACCAAAGAAACCTATAGTAATTGCACCAGCTAATGCAGGTGGCACAATAGAACGGGTAGCTGCTTGCATTTCACGAGCAGACTTTCTATCATCAACAGCAAGAGCCTCAAAGTTGAGGCCCAATTCATTTTCTTGTCTTTTTAATTCAATCTCAGCAATCTTAACCTGTGCAATTTGCTCAGGTGTCATTTTGTTGCTAGAAATTAAATCGTTTACTTTATCTTCTTCAACACCCACAGCTTTAGCAATGGCAGAAACAGCCAATCCTGCAAGGGGGCCACCTAACGCAGTTGCAATTGTCGGTGCAATTTGTTTTAACCAATCCATGCGTTATCCCCGTGAATTAATAATTGAAACAATGAATACTAGTAACGAAACTGCCACTGTGCCTATAGTTACAAACACTGTAATACCAATAGCCCAATCCATACGTTTTTTGGCTATTTGTTTACGTTTACGCTCCAAGTTACGAGCTTCACGTTCTTTAGCTTGACGAATCTTACTACGTTCAAGAAGAAGTTGTTCCCAAAGGCCAGCCTGTCCATAACCGTAAATTAATAAATGCTTTAATTCTTCTTCAGACTGTCGCAACGTTTCTGCATGCATTACAATCTCTAAAGCCTTACTAGTATCAGATTGACCTTTTTTACCTAAATCATTAGCTGCTTTTTGTACTACATCTTTAGCGTCAAAAAACTTACCAAACTCTCCAATAATGTTGGAAATGTCTTTGCCTAAAGTTTGTGCTTTTTTAATAGTTGCTACAGCCGTTTGTGCTGCTGCAAATGCGGTAGCTGCGGCTGTAATTGGATCCATTACGGCTTGTAGTTAGACCAAAAAGCACTGAAAGCTGCAACTAGTGCAGCAATCCACAATATAGGTTTGGCAACTTTAGCTAAAAATTCTAGTGCAGCAAACGCACCTCGTGCAGCATTAAATGCATCCACAACATCTTGTGTACGCTGATTAATGGCATCTACTTTATGCTCAACTGCAATGAGTCGTGCGTAGATTTCTGCATGAGATACGTCTTCTTGCATACTTACTCTTTAGGCCAGTTCATCTGAAGAGCAGCTAACTCATCTACAGTCGTACAAGCTTTAATTGCTGCTTCATTTGCATCAGATGCAGCACGAATTGCAGCACGAGCAGCTAGTGTAGCGGAATCGCAAGCCTTTACACCTTCCGCAGCACGAGTAATTTTCCAATCGGTAGAAGCAAGTAAACTACCAGCAGTTTGTTTAACTTGGGCAATAGTTTGTGACTTTAGACCAATTTGAACTACTTGTTTATCAGTGTCCACCATGCTGTTCGTAGCAGCATCATAAACCTGCACCATTAAAGGTGATCCGTCTTCTTTTGTAGCAAGTACATCGTCTAAAGCCTTGGGGATGCCCGGTGCCCAATAAAAACGATCATCATGCGGAGCAGCATCAGCTACTTCGGTAATGCCAATAGCAGCGCGTTCTTCAGGGGTTGCAAGGCGCAGCCAATTGGCGGGATACTGGATATCGCCAGCGGTGAACGCCGTATCGGGCGAGAGAGGAGAGCCGTTTAGCAGGAACATGGGTTACCTCGAAAGGGAAAGTTTGAAGGGGTGCTCGGCGAATGCGGCGTAGATGAATGTGCCGCCGTTAGTGTTTCTATTGCCAGTTGATGCGCGAATTTTGAAACCGTTGGAAAGCATATCGATGCCATCCTGCGTGTATTCCTGATCCGGAAGGTTAGGAATCAAGATTTCGCCAGCAAGGTTGTAGGTATTGCGTGCAGCATCAGTGATCATCCAGTTGCCGCTTGTGGAGGAATCGGTGCGCTTCGTCATCACCCACCTCGGCCTAAACCCTGTGAACACAAACGGCCCATCCGCGCTGCCGTTGCCGGTGTAGCTGCCGAAGCGGCTGAAGCCTGCGACCTCGGAGAAGAGGTAGGCGACGCCGTTGGCACCATAGTTGGTCGACGTAAAGCCCGATCCCATTGTGACAACCGTAGACGACGGCGAGGTGTTGTTCCAGACCGTTGCGTTCGCCGCAAACGCGTCCGTTGTGTTGAGCAGCAAATATCCGGTGTTCCCAACCGCCGCATGGTAAACAACCCATGGCTGCGCCCCATTGCTTCTTGACTTCACGATTACCATCTTTGGCGCAACGCCAAGTGAGTGAGCCAGCGTCCAAGGACCAGACGCCGGGAAGGCAAACGTCACGATATCGAAGCCCTGGGTCGCGCCTTCTTTCCACTGCCAGGCGACATAGGATGATCCGTTGGTGTTTGTAACAGCTCCAGTTGCGCTGCCAAGCGAAAAACCGTCTGCATCAAACGATGCAAAATCTGTCGGGAAGTTCCCTTCAGCATCTGTTAGGTTGCTGTACAAGAACTTACCAGCGCCTCTTACCGAATCGTTCAGACCGTGAGATATTGCTGCACTTCTGTTTTTGATCCACACCAGATCAGGCTGAAACCCAGCGCCAGTCACAGAACGCGCCGCACCAGTTCCGGTGTAAGTCACTGCATTGAAATACTGATTCCCCCTGCGGATCGTCGGCTCCGGCAGGTTCTGCGTGTTCAGCGCCTTGAAGCCGGTGGGCGGGGTGTAGGCGAAGGGGCGCTGGCCGTGATTGACGACCATGCTCCCGCTTTGATAAACACCTGTTGCTGGGAATAACCCTGCTGGGACACTTGACGATGTTGGGTTGGTTAGCGTTGATGGGTTGCCGCTAGACGCACCAGCAGAACTGTAGAAGGTGTTATTGATACCAGCGTAAATCGTTCCGTTGTCTGCGTCATAACAAATCTGGAATACGGCGGGGGACGATGGGACGATATTAAAGCCCAGCGACCCGTTGTTGCTCCAGTACCAGTTGCTTGTATTTGAACCAAGATACCAGCCAAAACTCTGCGCCGTGCCCCACGGGTAGTTGTTCAACACAGTGCTGGAAGCAAGAACACCAAGACCATTTCGGCTGTTGGAGTCCCATGTGCCAGTCACCTCCCAATACCATTTGCCAGAAGTCGGCAATTGCATTGAGTGTCTTGAGTAAAAGTGATTGGCAGTGTTATTGGTGATAGACAGGTTGCCGTCAGCAACAGTGCCGCCTCCTCGATCCAATGGATTCAAAACCGCATAGTTCCCCCGCCCATTCCCGCCATCAGCCCACAGCGTCGGCACATCCAGCATGGAGTCATATGTCACCCCTGCGGTCACGCTGATGTTGTTCGGCGTCCAGTTGTTGCCGTTGCCGCTGTAGTCCTTGCCAATAGTAGTTGAACTGTTGTTGCTGTTGTCCGAGAAGTTCAGGTAGAAGCCGTTCGTGCCGTAGGTGCCGGTGTACTTCTTGGGCTTCCACACGCCGGTCAGCACATCAGTCTCGCCGAAGCTGCTGGGCGTCAGAGCTTGGCCGTCAATGAAGTTGATCTCGGTTAGGTAGCCGTCAAAGTATTGGCTGTTTGATAGGCCAATATAAGTCGCAGATGCTTGGTTAATTCCAAGGTCTGCGTTTTGAGTTGGGTTGTTTGTGGTGCTAAATGTTGTGACTTGAGTGCCGTTAACATAGAGTTTCAAACGGTCGTTTGCTGTTGCTTGCGTAGTGTCAACAGTAAGAACAATGTGATACCACGCTGATGGGTCACGAAACACTTGACTAGTGATTCTCCAGTTTGTTGAGTACCCGCCAACATACAGAAAATCAGAAACAAACCGAAACTCAAACCAAGTTGAATCTGTTGTTCCAGTTGGAACAGCAAACAAAGGATATGCAACAGCTCCACTACTATTCAATATTCCGCGCTTAACCCATCCACTCCATGTCCAAGTCTTGCGGTTGCCAGCACTCGCAGGCGTCCGATTGAAATACGCACTCGCGCTAGACCGCAGCCGCACCGAGCGGCTGATCTGGTAGCCCTCAGTAGGTAGCAATAACGGATTACCAATCACTGCGCTCACTTAGTGTCTCCAATTAGACGAGCGGTGATACGGGTGGAGCTTTCAACGTAATATGCAAGTACATCAACTGCGTTAATTGTTGTGGTCAGCGTGGGCGCTGCACCAGCGGGGAACTTGAAGTAGTTGCCGTAAGCCAGCGTGCGCGAGCCGGTGCCATCTTGAGTAATTACAATTACACCATGTTGACCTGCAGTTAGGTTGGTTGGGTTTGCAAGTGTACGGTTACCACCCAAAGTTACACTAAAATTATTTGCTAAAGCAAAGTTTGGTGTAATGGTTGCACCATCAGTGAGTGTAGAAACAGTGCCACGTTGTGCTGCAGTGAAGCTTTGTGCCACATCTGTTTTAGCAGTGTCTGCATCGTAAGCTTGAACTGAGGTGCCAATGTCTGCTGTTGCCACAGCACCAATGTCAGCAGGTGTAGTGTTAGTTTTTACGTACGCAAGAACTTGTGCGCCCGTAACTTTTTTACTAGTAAGAGAGTCGTTTACCTCAAACTCTTGTGTACCAGAGGCTGCTGCTGCAGCCGTAAGTTGTGAAATTTTAATGTTAGCCATTAGTATATCCTTTTCCAGCTACCTGAAATTTTCTTGTAGACGGCTTGTAGAGCATCCCAATCGCCGTTAGATTTTGCATCAACATCTGTTACTTTCCATACACCGCCTGTCTTATAGTAGGCAATACTAGAGAAAGGAATTACATCACCAGAAGCTATTAACGTTGAATCCACTAAGTTAACAGAAACATCGTTTGTAATGCGGCTGTCGCCGTTTTCGGTGATACGATAGTCTTCTTCTTCTGTTATACGTACGTAAGATGTGTTTCCACTAACTACGTAAACAAACTTAGCAGTACGTGCAGAAGAACTTAGTGTGCCAGATGCACTTAGTGCAACCGCGCCACTTCCATCAAACTTACTAGTAGCACTTATAGTTCCTGTGGACGTTAGTGCAACTACTCCTGCTGCAGTGCGGGTAGGTATTGCCGATAGGGAGCTATTATTAGCCACCATACTTGCACCATACCTAATTACATTACCAGATGTAACTAAAGATGCGTTTCCTGTAAAGGCTGTATTACCGTCCGCAGTGAGTTGTCCTAGAAAGTCAAATCCACCACTAGCAGACAAGCTTGTGCTCATCTCATAGAGGTTTTCAGTGACCCGTAGGTCACCGCTTTCTAAAACACGAACGTCGTCACTTTCGGTGACACGGTAGCCTCCAACTGCCATTAAGCAACCGTTAGGTCAATGTTGCCAATTGCAAACTCTAAGGTGTCGCCATCACCTACAATTTTGGAAGCAGTTAGACCGCCATGCCAAATTAGGTTGCCACCAGTGGAGTTGTCAAAAATACCAATGTGTGTTACAGTGCCCCAGCTACCACCAGATGCAGTGAAAGAAATGGTGTTGCTGTTGGATGTAGTACCACCGGGACTAGAGGCAGCAGAAAACGAGGAAGACTGACGGCTATAACCATTACCTGACACCTCAGTGCCACCACCGCTGTCAGAAGGAGCAGCAGTGAATAGGCCAATGTACCACGCTGTGGGCCGGGTAGCCGAGCCAGTGGTCATTAGCCAATCAAGAATGAGTTTTTCGGAATAATCAGAAAGAGCGGACATAATGTTCCTTTACGAGCTTACTTTAAACCAAATGTCGCCGTCTGAGCCGCCTGATGGGGCAGAAGTACTTACGGTGACTTTTTGTGTAACTGACAAATAGTTGTTATAAATGGAGTTCATGGACGCAGAGTAGGTGTCATAATCATCTTCTAGCTGCGTTAAAATGTCTACCCCGTTCACCATCAGTGAAGATACGTTAATAACACTGTACCCGTTCATGTCTAAATTACTTAGCATGAAGTTGGGGCCGCTGCCATCCCGAGAGAGCGTATTATCAAACGCTGTCTCAACGGTGTCGAAGTTGTCGTTTAGTGCGTCAATGGAGCCATATCGACTACCAATGGTGTTTAAAGCTACTTTAGGCATGTTTTCCTACGTTAGGGGAAATAATTGGGTGCTTAGAGAACTGGAAATAATAAACGTCATCTTTTGTACAAATCGTTTCACCTTTAAATAGGCCGATTAGAGGCAAAAACTCCTCACATAGCACCTACCCCCTTACCTACCCCCTTAAAAACGCTTCTAGGGCTGTTTAAAGAGCTTTTAGACAGTGTGGTGGGTGGGTG
>Ga0315901_10001803_pt1 | contig 30630 bp, 29 predicted proteins | sample LakEriMetagenome_10_FD_203761 | JGI IMG/M metagenome (GOLD analysis project Ga0315901, IMG submission 203761) | Freshwater fungal communities from buoy surface, Lake Erie, Ohio, United States - Buoy 2 MA116 | ecosystem: Environmental > Aquatic > Freshwater > Lake | place: USA: Lake Erie, Ohio...
GCCTATGGATATTGCGAATCAAATGAAACAGATTACACAGCTACCCACCAATTAAAGGCAGAGTTGATTAAGGTCAAATCTCTTCATCGTTCATTGAATCCATTTGATGATATAAAAAGCTTCTTTCAAATTAGGAAAATAATTCAATCTCAACAACCTGACATTGTTAATACCCATACCTCAAAAGCTGGAGTATTGGCACGGTTAGCGGCAAAATCTGTAAATAGAAAGATCCCAATAGCTCATACCTTTCATGGTCACCTAATTTATGGTTATTTTGCTCGGTATAAATCGATTATTTTCACCTTGGTTGAGAAAATAATGAGTAGATATACAGATGTTGCTGTTGCAGTTACTGCAGAGACCAAAAATTCTCTTTTCAAACTAGGAATAGGGAAAGATTTGCCGTGGCGGGTGATACAGATAGGAATCCCGGTCAAAGCAATCACCCAAACCACTCATGATGATCAAACTTTTAAACTGTTGTGGATTGGTCGGTTTACTCAAATAAAAGACCCCAGTTTGGCTGTTGCCGTAATCAAAAATTTGTTCAATGCCAATCCAGATAAATTTGAACTGCTAATGGTGGGTGAGGGTGAGTTATATAAAGACATAAAAAAAGAATCTAAAAATTTACCAATTAAATTCACTGGTTGGCTCACAAATCCTTTTGAAAGGATTTCAGCCTTTGATCTACTGTTAATTACTAGTAAAAATGAAGGTTTGCCTTTAGTTATGTTAGAGGCTGCTAATTATGCTAAACCAACATTGAGCAAAAATGTAGGCGGTATCTCTGAGTTTATTGCAAATAATCAAACCGGGTATTTAGTCGATGGTGGCGCTGATGAAATTGCGCAGAAAATTATTGAACTCTCAAATGATAAAAATTCTCTGATTCAAACCGGAATCAATGCAAATAAATTATTAAGTGAAAAATTCTCGGTTGGTATGATGGCGAAAAACTATAAAGATTTATACTCGCAATTAACCATTGGCAAGTAACTCATTTTGAGCATCAACTAAGATATCACCTAGTGTTTTAGTAGGTTGCCAATTTAAAATCTCTTTTGCTTTTTGATTACTAGTTACTAATGCAAAACTATCTCCTGCCCGTCGACTGGCGAAGTTGTATGAAATAACTCTGTTTAAAGATTTTTCAGCTGTTTTTACAACCTCCAAAACTGTTGAACCGGTTGCTGTCCCAAGATTAATTATTTGATTGCCTGATTTATCTAACCTATTTAACCCTTTAATGAGTGCGTCTGCTAGGTCTACTACATGTACGAAATCTCGAGTTGGTGTGCCATCTTTTGTTGGCCAATCATTTCCAAAAATTAAAAGTGGTTTATCACTTGAACTATGCAAAATACTCGGAATTAAATGCGTAGCGCCTTCGTGTTTGATCTTCAGCCATTTGCCTTCTTTTGTTTTAAGCGCACCACCAATATTGAAAAATCTGAAGGAGATCGTCGAAATACCTAAGTCTTTGGCGTTTGCTTCCAAGTAATTATCAATCTCTAATTTTGTTGCACCATATACATTTACAGGGTTGGTCTTTGAATTTTCATTAACTGGAAACTCTTCAGGATCTCCATAAACTGCTGCAGTAGATGCAAAAATAAATTTCTTGATTTTCTTATCCACACAGGCTTTGATTAAATCTAATGTCCCTTTGATATTAACTTTTTTATATAACTCAGGTTTTGCTTCTCCCTCTTCAACTCGAATTTTGGCTGCTAGGTGATAAACCATCTCAACGCCTTCTAATGCTTGATTTAAGTTAGATTTATCTAGAATTGAACCTTTGGTGAAATTCGCTCGCTGATCTATGTTTTCGCTAAAGCCATTACTTAAATCATCTATGACATTTACTTCATGTCCTTGCTCAATTAATTGATTTACTAATACTGAACCTATATACCCGGCGCCACCTGTAACAAGTATTTTCATTACAAACCTAAATCAGTTAACTGATATGCAGCGCGATACTCAAATCCTGCCCCTTTAACCTTTGAAGCTGCTCCTCGCTCTACAATTACCGCAACTGCAACCACAATTGCACCTGCTTCTTTTAAAGCTTCTACTGCAGTTAATACAGAACTACCAGTTGTAGAGGTATCTTCCACAGCTAAAACTCTTCGACCCTTCACATCTGGTCCTTCAATTCTTTTTTGCAATCCATGGGCTTTTTCGGCTTTTCGAACTACAAATGAATCTAATTTGCGCCCACTTTTTGCAGCCGCATGCATCATTGCGGTTGCTACCGGATCTGCTCCAAGCGTTAAGCCACCAACAGCTTCAAAATCTAGATCTTTTGTTAACTCCAGCATCACCTCGCCAACCAATGGGGCTGCGGTTGAATCTAAGGTTACGCGGCGAAGATCTACATAGTAATCCGCCTCCTTGCCGGAGGATAAAATTACTTTTCCGTGAACAACCGCTTTTTTTAGGATCTCACTTTTTAGCACATCTTTTGCTGACATATAGGTGAGCCTATCTCTTATTTTTATTAATCTTTTGGATAGACAACTACAGTTTGTTCGCTTCGTTTAACTAAAGATTTTGGTGGGTTTGCAAGTAGTAGCGCATCAACTTCAGTTCTTAGCTTTGCCACCTCGAGTGACATATTTGCCACCGCCTCCTCTAACTGCATGATTCTGGCTATTCCAGCAAGGTTTATACCCTCGCCAACCAACCTTTGAACATTGCGTAATTTGACGATATCTAAAAGTGAATATCTTCTATTCTTTCCAACAGTTCTATTTGGTGAAACAATTCCTAGCCGATCATATTGTCGAAGGGTTTGTGGGTGTAATCCAGAGAGTTGGGACGCAACTGAGATTATATAAACCCCTTCTTCCTCTGGAATTGTGTTTTCTTGGTTCATAATTTTGCCTTCTTAACAAAATCAAGCCTTGGGTTGAAATCTTTAGTTGCCTTAGCAAAATCCTCTATAGCTTTTTTGGCTGAGCCATCTACTCGTTGAGGTATTGCAACATCCAGGGTAATCATTAGATCTCCACTGTTTGATCCTTTTTTAACACCCCTACCTTTAACTCTCAATGTCCTTCCAGATGGAGTGCCTGGAGCTATTCGAACCACTACCTCATCCCCCTCTAATGTTGGAATTGAGATATCAGCACCTAATGCAGCCTCTGCAAATGTAATTGGCAAAGTTAGGTGAATGTTTTCATCTTTTCTTGAAAATATTGGGTGTGGTGTCACATGAATCAACACATATAAATCACCAGGCCCTGCTGCACCCGGTGCACCTCGACCCTTAATTTTTATCTTTGCGCCATCTTTAATTCCGGCTGGCACTCTGGTTGTGATGTTTGTTGGTGTAGAACCATTTGGTGAAAGCCTTAAATTTAATTCAGTTCCATATATAGACTCTTTGAATCCAATTGAGGCCTCTGTTTGTAAATCTGCGCCATGACGTTGACGAGCACCACCAAATAATGTTGAAAAAATATCTCCGCCAGGACCAAATAAATCTGAAAAATCCGCGCCATTAAAGCCTTGACCGCCACCATTAAAGCCAGGTGGCACCCTGCCAGATTTAACCGCCTCCCTAACCTCGTCATACTCACGACGTTTTTTATCATCACCTAATATGTCATATGCTTCAGAGACAGCTTTAAATCTATCTTCTAATTTTTTATCACCCTTTGTTTTATCTGGATGTAACTCTCTGGCTAATTTTCGATACTGTTTTTTTATGGCGGCACTGTCAGCGCTCTTTGAAACTCCCAGAATTTGATAGTAATCCTTCTCGTAAAGATCTTTTGCTGCCATGAGAAAATACCGCCGTTACGGGGTGGTTTGTGGATCGGTAACTGCAACCCTGGCTGGTCTAATTACCCGCTCTTTGTATTTGTATCCAGGTTGCAAGATCTTTGAAGCAGTTGGTTGGGTAACCTCTGTTGAACTCTCATGAGTTAGCGCCTCATGAATCTCAGGATTAAAAGGCACATTAGCATCGGCAAATTTGGAAAGACCTAATTTTTCAACAATTGAGTTAATTCGATCTGCAACTGCTTTAAAGCCGCCAGTTAACTCCCCATGTTCAGCTGCTCGATCTAAATCATCTAAAACTGGTAAAAACTCCATTAAGACAGCAGCAAATGCAAACTCTGTTGTTGAGGCTCGATCGCGATCTACTCGCTTTCGATAATTTGCATACTCTGCCTGCAGTCGCTGCAGATCAGCGGTCAAGGTAGCAACCTCATCAACTACAACAGTTGCTTCGCTTAACGCTTGATCAACTGCGTCAGAGAGTTCCTGCTCTGACGCAGCTAGATTTTCTTCACTCATTACTTCTGCTCATCCACAACTTCAGCATCCTGCACACCATCATCTGCTGGTGTATCACTGGTTGGTGCTTGAGCGGCATTCGCTGCATACAAAGCTGCGCCTAGTTGCTGGCTGATTTCAGATACTTTTTCAGTTGCACTCTTTATCGCTGAAAGATCACTGCCCTCCAGTGATTTCTTTAAATCTGCAATTGCAGTTTCAAGCTCACCTTTTTTAGCAGCATTATCACCTTCGTTGAATTTATCAGCATTATCTTTTAAGAACTTCTCGGTCTGATAAACAAGTGAGTCAGCAGAGTTTCTAACATCGGCTTCCTCACGGCGTTGTTTATCCTCTTCAGCATGAGCTTCGGCATCCTTCATCATTCGCTCAATCTCATCCTTAGAAAGAGCAGAGCCTCCGGTAATTGTCATTCGTTGCTCTTTGCCAGTACCAAGATCCTTTGCTGACACATGGACAATTCCATTTGCGTCGATATCAAATGTGACCTCGATTTGTGGCACGCCTCTTGGTGCAGGTGGTAGGCCAGTTAACTCAAACATGCCAAGTTTTTTATTGTAAGCAGCCATCTCCCGCTCACCTTGGAACACTTGAATTTGCACCGCAGGTTGATTGTCATCAGCGGTTGAGAAGATCTCACTTCGCTTGGTAGGGATTGTGGTATTTCGCTCAATTAGCTTGGTCATTACCCCACCCTTGGTCTCAATACCAAGAGAAAGTGGTGTTACATCAAGCAAAAGAACATCTTTAACCTCACCCTTTAATACACCAGCTTGAAGAGCTGCGCCAACAGCGACAACCTCATCTGGGTTAACACCTTTGTTTGGCTCCTTGCCACCAGTTAATGATTTAACTAAATCAACAACAGCTGGCATACGGGTTGATCCACCAACTAGAACTACATGATCAATATCTGCAATTGGAATTCCAGCATCTTTTAAAACCGCTTGGAATGGCTTCTTGCATCGCTCCAGTAGATCTGCGGTTAATCCTTGGAACTGTGCTCTAGTGATAGTTTCATCTAAGAAGAGTGGGTTCTTTTCAGCATCTACTGTGATGTATGGCAGATTGATTGATGTTTGCGCAGAAGATGAGAGCTCGATCTTTGCCTTCTCAGCACCTTCGCGAACACGTTGCATCGCCATCTTATCTTTTGTCAAATCAATTCCGTTTTTAGCAGCAAAAGTTTTGACAAGGTGGTTGACTAATGCTTGATCCCAATCATCGCCACCTAGGTTGTTGTCACCATTGGTCGCTTTAACCTCAACTACACCCTCGCCAATTTCAAGTAAGGAAACATCAAATGTTCCGCCACCCAAGTCGAAAACTAAAATGGTTTGCTCTTTATCACCCTTATCTAAACCATAGGCGAGTGCAGCAGCTGTTGGCTCGTTAACAATACGAAGCACATTAAGACCGGCAATCTCACCAGCCTCTTTGGTTGCTTGACGTTGTGCGTCATTAAAGTATGCCGGCACAGTAATCACTGCATCCGATACCGTCTCACCTAAATAACTTTCAGCATCACGCTTTAACTTCATCAAAATACGTGCGCTAATTTCCTGTGGTGTGTACTTCTTACCATCAACATCTTGAGTCCAATTAGTTCCCATATGTCTTTTGACTGAGCGAATTGTTCGCTCCACATTGGTTACAGATTGCCGCTTTGCAACCTCACCAACTAAAACTTCACCATTTTTTGCAAATGCCACAATCGATGGTGTGGTTCTTGCACCCTCTGCATTTGCAATCACAGCTGGCTCGCCACCCTCTAATACTGAAACGCAGCTATTTGTAGTTCCTAAATCAATTCCAACCGCTCTAGCCATTTAAATCTCCTCACTATTTGCTTATCCCTCTTCAGAGTTTGGGCCCTACCCACCCTCATGGGGCTATTTTCAACCTTGAGTGGCTATCTAGTCAAAAGGTTGAGCCAGATCGGCTCAAGGTTGCTACCTACAGGAACTACTTAAGCCTGATCTTTATTCCCTAAAACTGCCTTTTGGTTTGACCACCAGGGTGGCCAGGGCGCCCCCGATTAGCCCGCCAAGGTGGGCCTTCCAATCAATACCAGGGATTAAAAAAGGGATAGCAAGGTTAAGTGCGATTAAGCCAGCACCCTCCTTAAGGTTTGCCCCCATCCGCTTTCCCATAATCAGTAAGCAGCCAAAAAGGCCAAAGATCATTCCGGAGGAGCCAACTGCAACTGAATTTAATGGGTTAAATAAAAATGAGGTGATTGAGCCAAAAAATAATGAGGTTAAAAGCAGGAAGATATATTTATTTCTGCCTAGATAATTCTCAACAGTTAAACCAAGTGAGAAGAGAGCTAACATATTAAAAAGTAGGTGTAACCAGCCGCCATGGACTAATGCAACGGTAAATAGGCGATACCACTGACCATTTTCTATTGCTAGCCCGTAAAGTGCGAACTCATACTCTAAATTTGGCCAGATTAGGGTAAGAATAAAACACCCAGAGATAAAAAATATTAGATCTCTGGTTAAAGATTTTGGCATTTACTTAAAAGATACTGAATTAATCTTTACCGCTTGTACTGGCTTATCATTTGCACCAGTTTTTACAGTTGCAATTGCATCTACTACCTTTTGGCTGGCCGCATCCTTTACCTCACCAAATATTGAGTGTTTGCGGTTTAACCAGGTGGTGGGTGCTACGGTAATAAAAAATTGTGAGCCATTGGTATTTGGTCCAGCATTTGCCATTGCTAGTAGGTATGGCTTATCAAAAGTTAACTCGCCATGAAACTCATCAGCAAAGTTATATCCGGGCCCACCCATGCCACTGCCTAATGGATCACCGCCTTGAATCATAAAGTTTGGAATTACTCTATGAAAAATTGTTCCGTCATAAAGTTTTGTTTTAACTTTCTCGCCAATATTTGGATCAACCCACTCTTTTGCGCCAGTTGCAAGATCGACAAAATTCTTAACAGTTTTAGGTGCGTGGTTTGGAAATAGTTCAATCACTATGTCGCCCATGCTGGTGTGAAGAGTTGCTTGATTCATTTATCTTTTCTCGCTCTCTGATCTTGTTAGCTTTAAAAACAATTTATATTTAAAGAATTAAACATAAATAATTGTGGAGACCAGGGGAATCGAACCCCTAACCCCCGCCTTGCAAAGGCGGTGCTCTACCAATTGAGCTAGGTCCCCGCATTGGGTGCAGGGTGGGCCTATGTGGACTTGAACCACAGACCTCTTCCTTATCAGGGAAGCGCTCTAACCAGGCTGAGCTATAGGCCCATATTGCTGGTGAAGGCTACCTGAGGAGGTACTGCTAAACCAAAAGTACTTTCTTTGCTACCTCACTTCTGTTGTATTTATACGCTTAATCAAGATCATCAACTAAACGAGTAACAGATACTACTGAGATTCCAGGATCTAGGTTAACCAATCGCACGCCCAAAGTGTCTCGGCCAGTCTCTCGGATCTGAGTTAGTGGTGTGCGCATAACTGTGCCAGTTGAAGAGATTGCCAAAATTTCATCACTTTCTTGCACAATCATCGCTCCAACTAATACGCCACGTGAATCCTCATCAATCTTTGCCGCTTTAACGCCAATGCCACCTCTGCCCTGGCTTCGATACTCCTCAAGCTTTGTTCGCTTGGCATATCCACCATCAGTTGCAGTAAATACATAATTTTTGTTATCGCTACTAATTGCTGCCATGGCAAGTAGGTTGTCGCCTTTTCTAAATTTCATACCAATCACTCCGGTTGCACCTCTTCCCATTGGACGAAGAGTTTCATCATTTGCTGAAAATCTCAGTGACATTCCCATCTTTGAAACTAACAACAACTCCTCTTTTTCACTTACTAAGGTTGCAGAGACCACCTCGTCATTGGCTTTTAATGAGACAGCAATTAAGCCGCCACTTCTTGGTGAGTCGTACTCAGGTAGTGGGGTCTTTTTAACAATTCCTGCTTTGGTTGCAATTACTAAATATGGTTGAGTTTGATAATCTGCGATTGCGATTACCTGCGCAATGGTTTCATCTGGTTTAAATGCAAGTAGGTTTGCCACATGTTGACCCCTGGCATCGCGTCCGGCATCTGGTAACTCATGAACCTTTGCTCGATAGACCCGACCTTTGTTGGTAAAAAATAACAACCAGTTATGTGTGCTTGCGGTAAAGAAATGTTCAACCACATCATCTGTTTTTAATGCAGCTCCTTTAACACCCTTACCACCTCGTTTTTGGGCGCGGTAAGCATCAGCCTTGGTTCGTTTTGAATAACCACCTTTTGTAATTGTTACCACCACATCCTGATCTGGAATTAAATCCTCTACTGATAGATCGGTATCGCCAGCAATAATTTGAGTGCGTCTTTCATTGCCATATTTAGCGCCAACCTCAGTTAGCTCATTTTTGATTATTAACCGCTGCTTTTCAGGGCTCTCTAGGATCACCTTTAACTCTTTTATCTCTTTAGTTAACTCATCATTTTCATCAATGATTTTTTGGCGCTCAAGTGCTGCAATTCTTCGAAGTTGCATATCCAAAATGGCATTTGCTTGTAATTCATCTACTTCAAGTAATTTCATTAAACCAGTTCGTGCCTCCTCTGGTGTCTTGCTTGCTCTAATTAATGCAATTACTGCGTCCAGCGCATCAAGTGCTTTTAGGTAACCTTTTAAGATATGGGCACGTTTTTCTCGTTCAACTAATCGGTACTTGCTGCGACGAACAATTACCTCAACCTGATGCTCTATGTAATATCGGATGAACTCATCAAGACGCAAGGTTCTTGGTACACCATCAACTAACGCCAACATATTTGCACCAAAAGAATCTTGTAGTTGAGTATGTTTATAAAGATTATTTAGAACAACCTTTGCCACTGCATCATTTCGTAAAACAATTACTAAGCGTTGACCAAGCCGTTCATTTCCTTCATCCCTTACATCTGCAATACCTTTAATTCGACCATCTTTAACCAATTCAGCAATCTTTAACGCTAAGTTATCTGGGTTGACTTGATAAGGAAGCTCAGTAACAACTAAGCAGGTGCGCTTGTTAATTTCTTCTACCTCAACTACAGCTCGCATAATTACTGAGCCACGGCCAGTTTTATATGCATCCTCTATCCCGCTTCGACCAACAATTAAAGCTTTGGTTGGAAAATCTGGGCCTTTAACAATTGTCATCAACTTGGCTAGAAGTTTTTCTGACTCCATCTCTGGATTTTCTAATGCATAACAGGTTGCCTCGATTACCTCATTTAAATTATGCGGTGGAATGTTGGTGGCCATACCAACTGCAATTCCAGCTGAACCATTTACTAATAGGTTTGGAAAACGTGATGGTAAAACTGTTGGCTCTTGAGATCTGCCATCGTAATTTGGAATGAAATCAACTGTGTCTTCATCAATATCTCGCATCATCTCCATCGCTAATGGAGCTAGACGAGCCTCTGTGTAACGCATCGCTGCTGCTGGGTCATTACCAGGTGAGCCGAAGTTTCCATTGCCATCAATTAATGGGTAACGAAGTGACCAGAATTGGGCAAGACGAACTACCGCGTCATAAATAGCGGTGTCACCATGTGGGTGGTAATTACCCATTACATCTCCAACAATTCGAGATGATTTGTAATAACCCTTATCTGGTCTATACCCAGCGTCATACATGGCATACAAAACTCTGCGGTGTACTGGTTTTAAACCATCTCTGATATCAGGAAGTGCTCGACCCACAATTACACTCATTGCGTAATCTAGGTAGGACCTAGCCATCTCAACTTGTAGATCTACCGACTCTTGTCGATCCCTACCATGCTCACCTGCGTGGTCTATAAATGTTTTATCCATAATTAAATATCCAAGAATCTAACATCTTTGGCATTTCGTTGAATAAATGATCTGCGCAACTCAACATCTTCACCCATTAATACCGAGAACAAATCATCTGCTGCTGCGGCATCTTCAAGTGTTACCTTGATTAAAACTCTAGTTGCTGGATCCATTGTGGTGTCCCATAACTCTTTAGCAGGCATCTCACCTAAACCTTTAAATCTTTGAATGCCGTCATCTTTTGGTAATCGCTTACCGTTTTCTAATCCCATTTGAATAAAGCCATCTCGCTCTTTATCACTAAAAGCGTATTGGACTGGCTCTTTGCCGCCCCACTTTAATTTATATAGTGGTGGTTGAGCTAAATAAACAAACCCATTTTCGATTAATGGTTTCATAAATCTAAATAACAGGGTTAAAAGAAGAGTTCTAATGTGTTGACCATCCACATCAGCATCTGCCATCAAGATAATTTTGTGATACCTAAGTTTTGCTAAATCAAAATCATCATGAATACCGGTACCGAGTGCGGTAATTAAAGCCTGCACCTCATTGTTTTGTAGTACTCGATCTATTCTTGCCTTTTCAACATTTAAAATCTTGCCGCGGATGGGAAGTACTGCTTGATAGCGAGAATCTCTACCGCCTTTTGTTGAACCACCTGCTGAGTCACCCTCAACAATGTAAAGCTCACACTTTTCTGGTTCAGTCCATTGGCAATCAGCCAACTTTCCAGGCATTCCCCGTCCCTCCAATAATCCTTTTCGATTACGGGATAGATCACGGGCTTTTCGCGCCGCTACTCGAGCTGCGGCGGCATCAATTGATTTTCTAACGATTTCTTTTCCTTCACTTGGATTCTTATCAAACCAAGAGGTTAAGTGATCGTTCATCGCCTTTTGAGTAAAGGATTTTGCTTCAGTATTTCCTAACTTAGTTTTAGTTTGCCCCTCAAATTGAGGCTCAGCAATTTTGATTGAGACAATTGCGGTTAAACCCTCTCTAACATCATCTCCGGTTAGGCGATCCTCTTTTTTTCGAATAAAACCCCACTCTTCGCCAAACTTATTTACTATTGAAGTAAGTGCTGTTCTAAATCCCTCTTCATGAGTTCCACCCTCTTGGGTGTTAATGGTGTTAGCAAATGTGTAAACAGATTCAGAAAAACCGGTATTCCATTGCATTGCCACCTCAAGTGAGATCTTGTGTTTAGCCTCCTCGGTTGCAAAGGAGATAATGGATTTATGGGTGGCACCCTTTGTTACATTTAAATGTTTAACAAAATCGATAATGCCATCTGCGTACTGATACCTAACATGGAGTGGATTTCCTTTATCATCCACATGCCCCGCTCTTTCATCGGTTAAGGTCAAAACTAAACCTTTATTTAAAAAGGCCATTTCTCGAAATCTGGTCGATAAGGTTTCAAATGAAAAATCTGTGGTTTCAAAAATATCTTTAGATGGCCAAAAGGTAACTGTGGTGCCGGAGTCTTGGGTCGGTGTGCCTTTTTTAACTGGTGCGGTCGGTACACCTAATTTATAATCTTGACTCCAAACAAAACCATCTCGTTTGACCTCAACACTTAAATCAGTACTAAGTGCGTTAACAACTGAAATACCAACGCCATGTAATCCACCAGAGACTGAGTAGCCGCCGTCACCAAATTTTCCACCTGCATGTAAAACAGTTAAAACCACCTCAAGTGCTGGTTTCTTTTCAATAGGGTGAATATCGACTGGAATGCCTCGGCCATTATCAATTACCTTTACCGATCCATCTTTTTGTAAAATAATATTTATCTCTGTGCAATAACCTGCTAACGCTTCATCAACTGAGTTATCAACTACTTCGTAAACTAGATGGTGTAATCCCCGCTCACCAGTTGAGCCGATATACATTCCTGGTCTTTTTCGGACCGCGTCCAATCCTTCAAGAACGGTAATATTTGATGCGTCATAGCTTTTGTGCTCTTTTTTAGAGTTAGCTTGGGTTGTGGTGTTTTTAGTCGGCACTTAAAACCCCCAAAATCTCTATAAATTGAATCTGGCCGTTTTTTGACCGGCGCACCCGATAATCTTATCGGCAGATAATGATTTGAAATACCCAAATTGAGGTTTTAGGGGATAAATGCGCCCCTTTTATAGAAGTTTTGTGGGTGGATACTAGCCGTAGGTATCTCTTGGCCCCTTTGCCCCTCGAATCGATCTAATGCCTCTCTTCCAAGATGGGGCGTGTGGACCGATCACATTTAACTCTTCAACTAGTGCTCCTGGTGCTGAGTTTGAAATTGTTTTTAACAAATCCTCTTTCATTAAACGCATCTGTGTTGCCCAAGCAGAGGATGAGGATTGAATTGTTAATCTGCCATCAACTAAAGAGATTGGTGTTGTGTGTTGAGCGATCTCTGCGCCAACAATATCTATCCAATTACTAAATAAATTACCTTCAGCTACTCCTTGTCCCCAGTTTCTACCAGCAATAACCTCTGACAAAACAGATTGTAATGATTGTGGATCGGTTAATTTCACTTGTTCAATTGTTCCTTGGTGGCTATTTTTTAATTTTCTAAAACCAGATCTGTAAAACTTATATAACTCTTTGGCAATATCTCGTTTCATAATTTGCTTACCATCCCAGCTCTAACTAAATACTTGGTACCTGTAATTGATTTTGGTAGGTCATTCTCGACTGCAACAGTAATTATTGTCTGTTCTGCTGCCTTTGCAATCTCAGCCAACCTTTCTCTTCTCTCCTCATCTAACTCAGAAAAAACATCATCTAAAATCAATATTGGGGATAGGCCATCGGATTTTAAAAGATTATATGTGGCAAGCTTTAGTGAGAGTGCTATAGACCAAGACTCTCCATGGCTTGCATATCCCTTAACTAAATGGTCTCCTAATATTAAAAGTAGATCATCTCTATGTGGTCCAGTTAGGGTAAGGCCCCGCTCTAACTCAGCTCCGCGATTATTAATTAATCTTTCTGTGATTTTCTCACTATTTTCCCTTTGGTTTAATGAAGGGTTTTCGATACTTGATTTATAAACAATTTCAGCCGGTTTTGTCTCTGAAATACCTTTATAAACCTGATTAAATATTGGTTTTAACTCATCTAAAGCAAGCATCCTTAAGGTTATTAACTCACCACCCAATTCTGCCACCTGTTTGTCCCATGGGTTTAGCGCATCTATTGAGGCCCTGGTTTTCAACAATGAGTTTCTCTGCTTAACCGCCCGCTCATAATCTGAAATAACGCCAGCAATTCGTGGTGATCTTAAAGTTAAAAGTTGATCTATAAATCTGCGGCGCTCACTTGGATCCCCACGAACAATATCTAGATCCTCTGGTGAGAAGTAAATAGTTTGCACAATCCCGAAAATCTCTTTTTGGCTGCGAACTTGGTTTTGATTAACTTTGGCGCGGTTTGCTTTATCACTATTGATTTCTAACTCAACTAAAATCTCTCGCTCTGGGTATTTAACCTTGGCGCGGATATATGCGCTTTGATTGCCTAGTTTAATTAATGGAGTGTTGCCACTTGCCCTATGTGAGCTTAAAAAGGTGAGATATAAAACAGCTTCTGCGATGTTTGTCTTACCCTCGCCATTTTTGCCAACAAAAATTGATACGCCAGGATCGAGTGATAGATCTAGGGTTGAGTAGGAGCGGTAATTTGTAAGGTTTAGATTGGTGATTAACACTTAATTTAACTTGTAGATAATTATGATGAGTAACGCATTGGCATTAATAAATACTTGTAATTTGTAATCGGCGCACTAGTTGCCTCTGTTTGGCCAGTTAAAACAGCAGGTTTGTTGGCGCCGGTGAATGTAATGTGCACAAAGGCGGTATTTATTGCATTTAACCCATCTGATAAAAATGTTGGGTTGAAGGCAATGTTTATGTCCTCACCCTTGTAATTAATATCTAATTTCTCACTAGCCTGTGCTTCATCTCCTGTACCTGCCTCAAGCTGCAATGTGTTGTTTGAAAAATTAAGCCGAAGTGGCACGGTTTTATCGGTTACTAAAGCCACTCTTCTAACTGAATCTAAAAATGGGGCAACCTCAATAACAGCGCTAGCTGTTGAATCATTTGGTAGTAGATGTCTAAATGGTGGAAATGAGCCATCTAAGACCCTTGAGGTCATGGTTTTGCCCTCTGATATAAAACCAACTAATTTTTCATTTGTGTTGTTTGGCGCAAGTGCAATTGTTACTTGGGATGAGCCAATCAAGGATTTTGCCGCATCAGCTAATGTGCGAGCGCGCAGTAAGGATGTGGTTTCAATACTTGCATCTTGGGCGCTCCATGTTAACTCTCGAACTGCAAGTCGGTATCGATCCGTTGCTGCTAATGTGATTTGGTTTTTATTTATCTCGACAAAAACACCAGTTAATGTTGGTAGAGAATCATCTTTGCCCGCTGCAATTGCAACCTGGTTTACCGCAGTTGCAAAAAGGTCTGAGTTTAAACTTCCTGAGGCACTTGGTAACTCTGGCAAGGTTGGATACTCAACAAGTGGCAGGGTTGGGAGAGTGAATTTGGCACTTCCGGCGCTTACTAAAACCCGGCTACCCTCTAAATTAAATGTGATTGGTTTAGCAGGAAGTGATCTTGAGATCTCAGCTAACAATCTTCCCGGCACTAAGACCTTTCCTTTTTGTGAAACTTCAGCTTTAAACTTTGCTTTAGCTGCAGTCTCTAAATCTGAGCCAGATAAAGTTATTTCATCACCTGCATCAATTACGATTCCAAGGAGAGCGGTAGTGATAGGTCTATTTGAGATTGACTTTGAAACCCAATTGACCGCATCAACTAAGGCATCTCGTTCAACTACAAACTTCATTTATCCACCTTTTCTTTAATACTTAGAAAATCTTAACTACTTAAAGTTTTAACCAACAGTTCGCAGCCACTCACCCCTAAATCCTTATATATAGTGGTTAGTAATAACCAAAATGATTCCTGTGGGTTGTTGGTAAAACCGCAGGTCAACCCGTATAAAGTTAACCCCAGAAATTGTGGGAAGTGTGTGGGCGATCTGTTTACACCGATAACTTAAACCAGTTATAAACAAAGATATCCACACTTATCCACAACTTATCCCCACCTTGGGGGTATTAGGTTGGGGAGAACTTCTCAATATTTAGTTGTTTTAAAGCCCTACTTTTTAGATTGCTGCTTAATCCGGTTGGTCAACTCAGTTACCTGGTTGTAGATCGAGCGGCGCTCTGCCATTAACTGCCTGATCTTCCGATCAGCATGCATCACAGTTGTGTGATCTCTTCCCCCAAAAGCCTGTCCAATCTTTGGCAAAGAGAGCTCAGTCATCTCCCGGCACAGATACATCGCGATCTGACGAGCATTTACCAAAACCCTAGAACGAGATGTACCACAAAGATCATCAACTGTTAGCGAGAAGTAGGAGGCGGTTTGAGCCATGATGGTTGGGCCAGTAATTTCTGGCCCTCCTTCCTCTGGAATCAAATCCTTCAAAACAATCTCAGCCAGCGACAGATCAACACCCTGTCTATTTAAAGAGGCAAATGCGGTGACTCGAATTAATGCCCCCTCTAACTCGCGGATGTTGGTTGAGATCTTGCTAGCGATGTACTCCAAAACATCATCAGGTGCGTTCAATTTATCTTGCGCAGCTTTCTTGCGAAGAATCGCAATTCGAGTTTCAAGCTCAGGTGGCTGAATATCAGTTATTAAACCCCATTCAAATCGCGAGCGCAGGCGATCTTCCAAAGTGGTTAATTGCTTTGGTGGTCGATCACTTGAGATAACAATTTGTTTGTTTGCGTTATACAAAGTGTTGAAGGTATGGAAGAACTCCTCTTGAGTACGTTCTTTGTTTTCTAAAAACTGAATATCATCAACTAATAAAATATCTAGATCTCGGTAGCGCTTTTGAAATACCGACGCTTTGTCATCACGGATTGAGTTAATAAAATCATTTGTGAACTCCTCAGAGGAGACATAGCGAACCCGGACTGAGCCATATAACTCCTTGGCATAAGCCCCAATTGCATGTAAAAGGTGGGTTTTTCCAAGACCTGAATCACCATAAATAAACAGCGGGTTATAAGCCTTTGCTGGGGCTTCAGCTACTGCAACAGCTGCTGCGTGTGCAAAACGATTTGAAGCCCCAATTACAAATGTTTCAAAGATATATCTTGGATTTAATTGAGCGCTCTCATTGGTATTTAATGAGGTTGAGTTTCTTCCAGTACCACCTTTAGCCTCAGTTGGTGCTTCAGAAAAACCCTCATCATTTAATTGAGCACTCTCTTGATTTTCACCCTTGCTATCACTGGTAACAGTTACTGCAATATTTATTTTCTCACCCAACTGGTTGGTTAACTCCTCAGTTAGGATGGCACGAAGTCTGGTCTCTAAAACATCTTTGGTGAATAGGTCAGGAGCTGATAGCAAAAGATTTGAACCATCATCTCCTGGCAACAAACCAAGGGGCTTGGTTCGAGATAAAAATGCGTTGTATTGCGGCGTGGAAACAGAAGAGACCACCTGATCCCAGAGTTTTTGTAGATCTACCTGCGCAAGAGTTGCCATCTACCTACCCTTAATCCTGGCCAAAAGCCCTAAAAAGTTACCCACAAAGTTATCCACAGGCTGTGGTCTAAACCTGTCCTTTAAACTTCAATTTCTAGCCATAGAGGGGAGAATCTGTGGATAGAGGGCGAAGATAGGTCTAATCCGGAAGGATTGCAAGTGGTTATCCACACCAAATAGCCCCTTTAGGAGGTAGGTAGGACCGGTTTGACCCATCTTGTCCCCAGCCCCTACCCTTACCACCCATACCGCTGAGGCCCTTAAACGGGAAAATCAATAATTTTAGGAGAGATTTATGAAGCGCACCTTCCAGCCCAATGTTCGCAAACGGGCTAAAAAACATGGTTTCCGTGCCCGCATGGCCACACGTGGCGGACGAGGTGTTTTATCAGCTCGCCGCGCAAAAGGCCGAGCCAAAATCTCTGCCTAAGTTAACCACCTTAATCCGTGTTACCTAAACCAAACCGGCTACGGGCTGGATCTGATTTTAATCTCATAACTAAAACAGGTGCTCGTTTTTCTACCCCAAACTTAGTTTTGTATGCAAACCTTTCAAAAAGTGCTCAACCCAAGATTGGTTTTATAGTTAATCGATCTGTTGGCGGCTCAGTTACCCGCCACCTAGTGACTAGAAAACTTCGTCACAACTTTGCTGCCCACATTCCATCACTTCCAAATGGTTTAATGATTGTAGTTAGGGTGTTAAAAGTTCAAAATGATTACACAAATGAGGTTTCGCAGTTAATTGAAAAAACCTTATTAAAGTTTTCAACCCAAAACAACAGGGCTGATAAATGAGATTTGTTTTAACCTTACCAATTAAGGCATACCAAAAATACATCTCTCCATTTTTAGCACCCCGTTGTAAGTATTACCCGTCCTGTTCTACCTACACCGAGTTAGCGATAACTGAGTTTGGTATTAAAGGATTATTTATGGGCATCTACCGCTTTGTAAGGTGTAACCCATTTTCACATGGTGGTGTGGATTACCCCTCTAAAAATGCAGCTTTAGTGATACGAGAGAGGCAGATGAGTTAATGGATGCAATACTAAATGGCTTATATACGGCAGTTTCTTGGGTGCTAGTCACCTTCCATGATCTTCTCTCCTTTACTAATAACCCCGATTTGCAATGGGTAGTGGGCATTATCGCCCTAGTTATTTTAATTCGAATTATTTTGATTCCATTATTTGTTAAACAGATTAAATCTCAACGAGCTCTCACCGCCTTGCAACCACATATGAAGGCGATTCAAAAGAAGTATAAAGATGATCGACAAAAACAATCTGAAGAGATGATGAAGCTTTACAAGGAGCACAAGACAAATCCACTCGCCTCCTGTTTTCCAATCCTGGCCCAAGCCCCAATATTTTTCGCACTTTTTTGGGTGTTAAACAGTATTAGCCAAAACCAACCCCGCGGTTTGTTAAAAGGTGAGTACTTAATCTCTGCTAGAGAGGCAACATTTTTTGGTGCGCCACTATCTGGCACATTTTTAGGATCAAGTGATTTCACCACAAAAGCAATTGCAATTGTCTTAATTATTTTTATGTCAGCTACCACCTTCACCACTCAACGCCAGTTGATGGTTAAAGGAATGCCAAAGATGGACACCTCAAACAATATGATGTTGCAACAGCAAAAAATTATGTTGTATTTATTTCCAGTTATCTTTGCAGTAACCGGAGTTAACTTTCCAATTGGAGTTTTGATTTACTGGTCAACTACAAATCTTTGGACCTGGGGGCAGCAGTACTACGTAATTAAGCGAAACCCAGCTCCAGGCTCTCCTGCTTATGAAGAGTTGCAAAAAAAGAAAGCAGCAAAGGGATTACTTGATGAAACAAGTAGCAACCCAGATGGCACCACAATTGTTGAAGAGCAAACAAATCAGGGCGGACAACGAAACCAACCTAAACGAGATAAAAAACGAAAGAAGAAGCGTAAGTAGATAAACCGCACAAATCAGTACAAAAACTATCAAATTACCATAAATACCATCTTGGAGGAGTAATGAGTGAAGTAAAGAGTGAAAAGGTTGTCGAAAAGAAGAGTTTGATCGCCCAACTTGAGGAGGAGGGGGATGTAGCAGCTGATTACTTAGAGGGGCTGCTAGATATCGCCGACCTTGATGGAGATATTGATATTGATGTTGAAAATGACCGAGCAGCCTTAGCTATTGCAGGCGGAAAACTCTCCCACCTAGTTGGTAGCCGAGGTGAGGTTCTAGATTCTTTACAGGAGTTGACCCGGCTAGCGGTTCAAACCTCGCTGGGTGAGCGCAGCAGGTTGATGCTAGACATCGACAACTTCAGAAGTGATAAAAAGGCTGAGTTAGCTCAATTGGCCAAGGAGACTGCCGAAGAGGTTAAATCCACTGGGGAGGCGATAAAGCTTCGTCCAATGAACGCCTTTGAACGTAAGGTTGTCCATGACACCATTCAAGAGATTGGCCTAACCAGTGAATCTGAGGGTGAAGACCCAGATCGCTGCGTGGTAGTTCTTCCAGCATAAGGTTTCACGTGAAACCAACCCCTGAGCTACTAGCCTTTTTTGGCCAAAGCCAGGGAAAGATCCAGGCTTACGCAACCCTGCTTGAAACCATTGGGATTGAGCGCGGCTTGATCGGCCCCAAAGAGGGGGATCGGATCTGGGAGCGTCATATTGCCAACTGCATCCCAATCACCACCATTATTAAAGAGGGGGTCCGTCTTGCCGATATTGGCTCTGGGGCCGGCCTTCCCGGGATCGTGATCGCACTAGCAAGGCCTGATTTGAAGGTAACCCTAATTGAGCCTTTGCAGCGCCGGGTGGATTTCTTAAATGAGGTAGTTAATCAACTTGAGATTCCAGTTGAGGTAATCAGAGGCCGGGCTGAAACAGTCAAAAAGCAGTTTGAGGTGGTTACAGCCAGGGCGGTTGCCCCCCTTGAGAAGTTAATCCAGATCAGCTGGCACATGATCCCCAGAGGTGGCCACCTTTTGGCGATCAAAGGCGAGAGCGCAGCGGATGAGCTCGCTACCACCAAGCTCAAAAAGGGTGCTACTGCAAAAATTCATGAAATATCACTACCCAATCTGCCTGTGGCACGGGTGGTTGAGGTGAGTAAGGGTGCTTAACTTCGCCCCATGAGGGCAGATGATGTTTCACATGAAACAAACACCCAATCAACTATTGGGGGCAGGCCAGTTATTGGGGTGCGCCGGCTAAAGGAGCCGATGGTGGCCCCATTGAAGACTCGAATCTTCACCGTTGCCAACCAAAAAGGCGGGGTAGGTAAAACCACCTCTGCGGTAAATATTGCTGCCGCTTTAGCTATGGGTGGGTTAAAGGTTTTGGTAATTGATTTAGATCCACAAGGAAATGCCTCAACTGCATTTGGAATTGATCGAAGTGCAAATGGCGGAATTTATGATGTTTTAATTAATGATCTACCAATTGCAAATGTGGCAGTAAAGGTTGCTGGCTTTCCACATTTAGAGGCGGTGGCAGCAAACTCTGATTTAGCTGGAGCTGAAATACAACTTGTGCCAACAGTTGCTAGAGAGTTTAGATTACAAGCTGCATTGCAAACTTATTTGTTGGCAAAACAAAATGCTGGCCAAAGATTTGATTATGTTTTTATTGATTGCCCACCAAGTTTAGGTTTGTTAACTATTAACGCACTTGCTGCTGCTGATGAGGTGTTGGTTCCAATTCAATGCGAGTACTACTCACTAGAGGGTTTGTCTTTACTGTTAGAAACTTTAAGTGAGGTACAAAAAAGATTAAATCCTAAGATCTCACTTACCACCATTGTTTTAACTATGTTTGATGGCAGAACTAGATTGGCCAATGATGTGGCAGATAATGTTAAAAAACATTTTCCAACTGAGTTGATAAATATTCCAATACCAAGAGCGGTAAGAGTTTCAGAGGCTCCTTCTTATGGTCAAACAGTAATGACATATGATGCATCAAGTCCTGGCGCTATTGCATACATGTCAGTTGCTAGAGAGATTGCAAATAGAGGTGGCGCACCAATAAATATTAAGAATGAGAGTGCGTAATGAGTACTCGCAAAGGTGGTTTAGGAAGAGGCTTAGACGCGTTAATTCCTACATCGGTAATGCCAACTGAGATTAAAACAGCAAGTGGGGTAGTAACAGCTAATCGAGATGAGATTGATCTAAATAACATCAGCGCTAATCCAAAACAACCAAGAACAGTATTTGATGAGGATCAATTAACTGAGTTAGCACTCTCTATTAAAGAGGTTGGTTTACTTCAACCGCCAGTTGTTAGATCAATTGGTAATGGTAAGTATCAATTAATTATGGGTGAGCGCAGATTTCGCGCCGCCAAACTTGCTGGCTTAAAAAGCATTCCGGTAATCATTAGACAGACCACTGATGATCAACTATTACGCGAGGCGTTAATTGAAAATATTCACCGCAGCCAACTAAATCCACTTGAGGAGGGCGCTGCGTATCAACAGTTATTAAATGATTTTTCATATACCCACGATGAATTAGCAGCTAAATTAAGTAAATCTAGGCCGGCAATAACAAACACGATGCGGCTATTAAATCTGCCACCTGCTGTGCAAAGAAAGGTGGCGGCAGGTGTGATCTCAGCTGGGCATGCCAGAGCGCTTTTATCTTTAACTGATGAAAAGGAGATTGAAAATTTAGCAAATCGGATAGTTTCTGAAGGGTTAACTGTTAGAGCAGTTGAGGAGATTGTCGCTACCGGTGGCACAAAGGTAAAAGCAGGTTCAATAAGAAGCGGCAAGATTGTTGCACCAAAGCTAAAAGAGATTTCAGATCAATTATCTGATCACTTAGACACCAGAGTTAGTGTGGAGTTGGGTAAACAAAAAGGCAAGATAGTAATTGAGTTTGCCACCGTTGAGGATTTAGAGAGAATAAATACCAAGATTTTGAAAAAATCTTAAAAGTTTGATTTAAGCAATTAAATTCAACAAATGGATAAATCAACAATAAAACTATGACAAAAATTTTAGAGATCCAAGGGTTGCGAGCCCTTGCGGTTATTTTAGTGATCATCTATCACGCAGATTTCATACCAGGTGGATTTATTGGTGTAGATATTTTCTATGTTATCTCAGGATATTTGATTACAAATTTGATTATCAAAAAAATTTCAAACACCGGCAGCTTAAGTTTAAGAAATTTCTACCATCGTAGGATTAAAAGGTTGCTGCCAGCTTCAGCACTAGTACTTCTAGTCACAGCAATAATTTGCTACCTCCTGCTACCCCCTATGGATCGCCACCAAATAGGAAAAGATGTAATTGCAGTATCACTATTACTTTCTAACTACGCCTTTGCGATATGGGAAAATGATTACCAAAATTTAGGCCAAGCAGCCTCGCCATTTATTCATTACTGGTCACTTGCGGTTGAGGAGCAGTTTTATTTAATTTGGCCTCTTTTCATCTTGATATTTGCAAAATTTGGTATCAAGGTTGTCAAAATTGCAATCTGCCTTGTTTTTGTAATCTCTTTATCTTTCTCAATCATTCAAACTCCAAATTCACCAATCTTTTCCTTTTACTCACTTCACACCAGGGCGTGGGAGTTAGCAGCAGGGGCGTTAATAGTTTTTATTCCAAGAAACCACCAACTAGTTAGTAAAGCTTTCTACAAGATCTGCGCAATAGCAGGGGCACTTCTTATTGCTTGGGCTGCCTATCTACTCTCCTCAGAGAGCAGATTTCCTGGCTATTTAGCCATAATCCCGGTTTTGGGAAGCTTTTTACTTATCTCCTCAATCGGAGATTGGCCGGTGTTGTTTAAGAGGTTATTTAATAACAGGCTAATGCAACACCTAGGAGCCATCTCCTACCCCTTATATCTATGGCACTGGCCAGCACTTGCCATACCCGCTCTGGTTTTAGAACAACCAAATGGATCAGGAGAGAAGTTGGCGGCAATATCTGCCACCATTTTTTTAGCAGAGATAACCCATCGGTATGTGGAACAACCATTTAGATATTCAAAGATAGGTGTATTAAAAACCTTTTCACTACTTGCAGCTTCAACTACTTGTTTAATAATAATTGGCGCTCTTATTTTAAATACCCACTCAACAAATATCTCAATTAGAGAAAGAAACTTGAGTCTTGAATTGACCAAGGTTACATCTCTTCCCATAATTCATAGTGATGGCTGCCATGTTAATTGGGATAGAGAGATTTCTGATCAATGCCTCTATGGCGACTTATCTTCAGAAAAAACAATAGTATTGTTTGGAGATTCACACGCAGCGCAATGGTTTGATGCAGTTGAAGAGATTGCCAATCGCCAGGGGTATCGTTTAGTTTCACTTACAAAATCAGCTTGCTCTGCATTGAAACTTCCAATTTCCAATCGGGGCTCTTATAACGAGAATGAGTGCCGAAAGTGGCAAACCAACTCAATTGAAAGAGTTAAGGAGTTAAGGCCAGAGATTTTAATTATTAGTGCATTTTCTCATTACAATCTAAATATAAAAGATAAGTCCAAAGAGTATTACTATCTCGCAACTCAACAAGAGTTACATAAACAATTACAATCTTATGTCAATAAAATGGTTTACCTAACTGATACGCCAAAGCCGGTAAGAAATATACCAAGGTGCTTATCACACGAATCACTTGATTCTTGCAATCAAATCAATCGATCACCAAATGCGGTTTATGAAAAGTTAATAAAGATAGATCCTTATCCATGGTTTTGTGATAAATCATGTACTGCAGTAAAAGATGGTTATATTGTTTATCGAGATGCATCCCACATCACAAGAGCAGCCGCTAAATCAGCAATAGATGAGTTAGAAAAAGCGTTGATACAAAAACAGGTATTTAATTAATCTGGCGAGATTCCATCTCAGTTTTGATTACCCCAGCCAATGATTTAATTCCTTCAGTTATACGTTCTGGGGTTGGGTGGCAGAATGAGATTCGAAGCGACCAAGAGCCAAAGCCATCAGCGTAGAAGGCGGTTCCAGGCACATAAGCAACCTTGGCCGCAATAGCTTTTGGCACCAATGCGTTGGTGTCAATCTCAGGTGGCAATGTGACCCAGATATAAAAGCCACCACCAGGTTTTGTCCAGGTGGCACTCTTAGGAAAGTATTTATCTAATGCTGAAAGTGCGGCATCACGTCTTTCTTTATATAACTTTGCAAATGATGCAATTTGATCTCGCCAAGGTTGATTTGCTAAGTAACTAGAAATTACAAGTTGTGTGAAGTTTGAAGGGCAAAGAATTGAGGACTCAGATGCAATAACCATTTTTTCCTTTAACGATTGTGGAACTAGCGCCCAACCAATTCGAAGACCTGGCGCAATCGTCTTTGAGAAAGTTCCTAAGTAAATAACATTTTCTGAATCGCTAGCTCGCATCGCATTTGGTGATGGTTTATCAAAACCAAGTAATCCATAGGGATTATCCTCAACAACAAGAATTTGCTCTTGGCGGCAGATATCTAAAATTTCAGTACGTCTATCAGCAGGGAGTAATACTCCTGCTGGATTTTGATAATTTGGAATCAGATATAAAAACTTGATTTTTCGACCAGCAGATTTGGTAGTAGCAATAGCATCTTTTAATGCTGACGGGATTAAGCCATCTTGATCCATTGAAACATGGACTACCTGCGCCTCATACTGCTTAAAGGTTCCCAGTGCGCCAACATAAGATGGCGCTTCAACCAAAACAACATCATTTGGATCAATGAAAATTCGAGAGATTAAATCCAATGCCTGTTGGGAGCCAGTGGTAATGATTACATCATCGGGGTGAGCTTTAATTCCCTCCAGCGCCATCACATCACAAATCTGTTCACGTAATTTAGGGTGACCTTGTCCTGAGCCGTATTGCAGCGCCTCTGCGCCATTTTCTAAAATCAATTTTTGAGTAACTGAAGCCATCATCTCCATCGGCAAAGCAGAAAGATTTGGCATTCCCCCAGCCAAGGAGACAATCTCAGGCCGACTTGCTACAGCGAATAAGGATCTAATCTCACTTGCCTTCATACCAAGTGCCCGGTTTGCTAATCGCTCTGGAAGATTTTCTGGCTTTCCGGTGTGAATCCGCACAGGTGAATCTGATTTAACAACTTTTAGATTTCTACCTGATTCCATTAACCAAGTTTGCCACATCAGCGGCTTTGGTAAAACTAGTTGCGAAGCCCAGCCCTTCGCAGATCAGATATTTTTAAGGTGCCAGTCTTAGCATCATCATCAGCAGATAAGTAAAGCCGTTGAATTGCCACAATCATTGCCTCCGCCAACTGATCTCTAAAAGCTGCAGTTGCTAATCGTTTGGCATCTTGGGGGTTTGAAAGGTATCCCAAGTCAATTCTTACTGTCGGAGCAGTTGTTAACCGAAGCAAGTCCCAACTTTTAGCGTGAGTATGGCAGTTTAATAAATCTGTTCGAGCGCAAATCTCTCTCTGTATTAAATTCGCAAATCGCTCACCCACAACAGATCTAACACCTTTATCATCACGGCCGTAAAAATAGGTTGCAACCCCATTTGCCTTCTCATTTTTATAGCTGTCTACCTTTAACGCAATTACCAAATCAGCATTTACTGTATTTGCAACCTTTATTCGATCTTTTTCTAATGGTGAATTATTAGCACTTCTTGTTAAAACCACATTTACACCAAGTGCTATCAATCTACCTTCAAGCCGTTGAGCTAAATCAAAAACAACCTCTGACTCAATAACACCATTTGCACTCTCGCCAGTAAATTCTCCACCCCAACTTGGATCAATCACAATTACTTTATTGGCCAATGCAGGTGACCTAACGGAGTGCTTAACACTTTCTCTAAGGGCAGCAGGTGCACCACCTGAGACTGTTTTTACCAATCTCATTAAAGCAATTAAGGTTGCAGGTCCACACCTGCCGTCAGGAAGGATGCCTACAGATTTTTGAAACTCTTTTACAGCACTTTCTGTCCCCGCACCATAAATTCCATCTACCTTGCCACAGTTAAAACCCATTTGAATTAATCTATCTTGCAGATTACTGACATCATCACCGCGCATAAGCGCAGCTGAATTAAATACTAATACTCGATCTCCGAGTTTAAATCGCGCCTCCTCCAAAGAGCGAGCGGTGATCTCATTTATAACACCAGTTGCTGTTAAGCCCCGCTCTTGCTGAAATGCTTTAATTCCTTGAGTTAGATTTTCATCAAAAATATCAGATGGTGTGGTGATGAAACCAAGTCGAAGTAAAGTATTTGAGATTAACTCAATCGCGGTAGAGCGATCACCTAATTTTGGTAGGTCGCTCATAAATGATTAAAACTTTTACTACTCAGTTACTTAATGAAGTTTTCTAGATCTTTCAGCAATGCTGGCTTTGGTTTGGCGCCAACTATTGACTTAACTACCTCACCGCCCACAAATACATTCATGGTTGGGATAGAGGAGATGCCATATTTCATTGCAATTGATCCCTCTTCATCAGTATTTAATTTAACAATCTTTAACTTATGGCCATATTCATTTGAGATCTCTTCCAAGATTGGCCCAACAGCCCGGCAAGGGCCACACCACTCTGCCCAGAAATCAACTAAAACCGGTGTCGTACTTTTCAACACAACTGAATCAAAATCAGCTGTAGTTACCTTTGTTGTTGCCATCTCATCTCCTTTGGTTATCTACTTATTCTACTTTTAATACTTAGTGTCCGGCTAAATAACGCTCAGCATCCAAGGCTGCCTGGCAACCGGAGCCAGCTGCGGTAATTGCTTGACGATAGGTGAAGTCCACTAGATCCCCACATGCAAATACACCCGGAATCTTCGTTTTTGTGCTTCTTCCCTCAACCTGCACATAACCATCACTATTTAACTCCACCTGACCCTTTACCAATTCACTTCTAGGCAAATGTCCGATTGCCACAAATAAACCGGTGAAATCCTTAATACTTTCCTCACCAGTTTGGGTATTTTTTAACTTCAAACCAATAACCTTATCTTCGCCTAACACATCAATTACTTCATGGTTAAATAAAAACTCAATTTTTGGATTTGCAGCTGCTCGATCAATCATGATCTTTGAGGCACGGAACTTATCTCTTCGATGAATTAACACCACCTTGCTGGCAAATTTAGTTAAGAAATTTGCCTCCTCCATTGCTGAATCACCACCACCGACCACAGCAATCATTTGCTCTCTAAAAAAGAATCCATCACATGTAGCACACCAAGAGACTCCGCGACCAGATAATCTTTTTTCGTTTGGTAAACCAATCTCTTTATACGCTGAACCCATTGCCAAAATCACTGATTTAGCTTTGACAGTATTTCCTGAGCCATCAGTTAACTCTTTAACCCCTCCAGATAACTTCATAGAGACAATATCGTCAGTAATAATTTTGGCATCAAAGCGCTCTACCTGCTTACGCATTGATTCCATTAATTCAGGTCCCATCACACCATTTGCAAATCCTGGAAAGTTTTCAACCTCAGTTGTGGTCATTAAAGCACCGCCAGCTGTTACTGAACCTTCATAAATAATTGGTTTTAATTGCGCCCGAGCAGCGTAGATAGCGGCTGTGTAACCAGCAGGGCCAGATCCAACAATTACTACATCATTGATATCACTCATTGATCAAGCCTATTACCTTTCACCCTTAATAACTTTGATTAAGGTTGTGACCTCGGTTATTTTGAATGCCTTTAGCAGCAACAAATAGAAAATTGCTGACGATGATAAAACAAGTAAAAGGTAAATAAAATTCCCGCCCGGAATAGAGTATCTAAATAGCCATACTGGAAGGGCTGCTGCAGCAAAAATCAGGATTAACTTAAGGTAAAAAGCGATCAAACCTAATATAGGTATCTGCACCTGGTGCTTCTTTATTAAAATAAATGAGATACCAGCGCCAATAAAGTAGTGAACGGTAAAGATCACCGCCAGACCAACCGTTACCCATTTAGGCTCTAAATAAAACGCTGCAATTAAGGATAAGACGACCGATATCAGATTCATAATGAAGTTGCCTATAACTTGCGACTTCAGGTTTTCAAATGCATTTAATCCACGCAGCAGCACCAAATTGATGCTGACCGGTATTAAACCCAAGGCGAATGCGGAAAGAGTGATACCTAGGTAATTTGCATCATCTGTTGGAATACCAAAGTACAAAACTTTGGCAATTACCTCACCAAAAAGCAGAAATAAGACCGCTGCTGGGATTATAAATATTCCCATTAATCTCATTGTTAGTGACATAGAATCTGAAACATCTTTGTATCTTTTATCAATAACTAAATTTGAAAGCTTAGGTAATAAGGCAGTTACTATCGAAACTGTAATAATTGAGTGAGGTAAAATCAAAATTAGATACGCATTTGCATATGGGGTGTAACCCACTCCAGTTGAAATACCATCTGCTGCGGATTTAACTGCCGCAGATGTTGCTATATTAATAGTGACCAAATATGAAAGTTGAGAGATCATTGCATAAGCAAAACTCCAACCAGCCAACTTAAATGATTTAATAATTTGAGAATTTGCCCAATCAAATCTAAGAGTTAGTTTTATACCGGATTTGATAACTACTGGAAAGAGAATAAAAGCCTGGGCTAGGTAGCCGGCGGTAGTACCTAAACCTAACCAAAGCAGATCTTTACTTGAGATATTTGCAAGTGAAATATCATCACGGCTGACTAGTAAGAAGTAAAAAAGCCCAATCGCCATCAAGTTATTTAAAACCGGCGCCCACATCATTGGGCCAAAGCGATTTTTAGCATTTGCGATCTGCCCTAAAAGTGCAAATAAACCAAGGAAAAATATCTGCGGCAAGCAATAGCGCATTAAAGTTACAGTCACATCAAACTCTTTAGAGCCTGCATACTCAGGTGCATAAATGTTGACAAGTTTAGGTGCTAGCAAAATACCAAGCACCGTGAGTGCAAATAAAAAAGTGACAGTTAAAGTAAATAATCTTGAGATAAATGCAGAGCCGTGATCTGCATCCCGTAGGGATCTAACGATTTGGGGAACAAAGACAGCAGTCAACGCACCACCAATTAATAAGTTATACAAAATATTTGGCATGGTGTTAGCCACGTTGTAGGTATCACCAAGGATGGCGGTGCCAAGTAAGGCAGCCAACATTAAATTTCGGATTAAACCAGTGACCCTAGAGGCTATGGTGCCAGCTGCCATTACTGAGGAGGCTTTAAATAATTGATTATCTGACATTACTTTCGCCTTCTGACTCTACGCACACTCTGGATTATTGCTGCCACAAATAAAAGTACTGCAGCTCCGGAGGTTATCCAAGTCGCAACTGGACTAATCACTGATAGTTTTAAATTGATAGTAACTGGATACCCAACAGGTTTATTCTCTAGATTAGTTAATTGTGCAAGTAATGATGACTCTCCTGAGGCCAAAACCTCAATTGGTAGTAATACCTGTTGTTTGGATTTAGCTTCAAGTCTAATCTGTTGAGTAGATGCCACCACCACTTTGCTATTTAATGCTCTGACACTTAATTTTAAATCAATGCTTTGATCAAAATCATTTACCAAAGTTATAGGTAACTCCTCTTTGGTTGAGGTAACGGTAAATCTTGTTTTAGTAACTTTTAACTTGTTTCTAAGATCAGTAATTGATTTGTCATAATCTTTCAACAAAGAAGAAAATATCTCCTTTTCAATATCTGGATTTAATATTTGCGCTAATCGCAATTGATATGAAAGCAACTCTTTTTGATCAACCACTGTGGCTAATAAATTAATCTGCCGCTGGGCGTAATTAAGTAGGTTAATGTTTTGCTTACTTATGCTCTGCTTTTTCTTATTTTTGACCAAGCTTTGATTAGTGGCTTTTCCCAACACTGTTTCTAGTGAAATTTTGCCATTTGCATCGATATAGGTAATTTGTTTATTGATAATTTGATCTACCCAAAAGGCAGAAGGATTTCCATAGGTTAGGACAGAGACTTTTTCATTTTTAGTAACCCTAATAAATTGAGCTAGCCACTCCTTAGCAGTTTGTTGTCCAGTCGGGGTGGAGCCATCTGAAATGCCATACCCATTACTCATTGCAACTATTTCTGAGATAGTTGCGGGATCTACTTGCCAACTTCTAATCCCTTGAACCGATGAAAAAACTAATAAACCTAACTCACCATTAGGTAGAAGTTTTTGAGCTAATTGATCATCAATAAAAACTCCATCAGAGAGTCGATGTGTAGGTTCAGTAATTACAATCTCTTGAACCGCATTGGCTTGTGGAATAAAAAATAAATTTGGCAGAAAGAGGGCAGAAAGAAGCAAGAGTGCTCTTCTCACGGCGTTAATTTTCCTGATTTTGCAATTAACTTTCGCTCATCTGGATAGGCTAACTTGCTCACTATTTCATCAATTGGAAACCAAGCAACATCATCTACCTCAGTAACCTGGGGTGCTAACTTGCCACCAATTTCCATAAACAAGAAGTGATGCACTGTCTTATGTATTCTCTTACCACTAGCCATAAACCAAAAATCAATTACCCCTAAAGATCTAGTGATCTCGCTTTTAATTCCAGTCTCTTCAGCTACCTCACGTATTGCCGCTTGCTCAGGTGATTCACCATCTTCAATATGACCCTTAGGCAGCGACCATAACAATCTTTCATGGGAGGCATCCTTTGGATCTAATCTGCCGATTAATAACCCTTTAGTTCCAGTTTTATCAACTACTAAACCGCCAGCACTTACCTCATCAATACGTTTTGCATATTTAGCCCTCGGTGAATTTTTTCCACCCTGACCACCCTTATTGTTTTTGCGGTTTGCTGAATTATGTTTTTTAGCGGGCTTACCAGAACCACTACTTTGCGCACCCTTACGAGCACTATTTAAATCCTGATTGCCACCCGCATTATCTGCTGGGGTCATATC
>Ga0315901_10001804_pt1 | contig 30626 bp, 30 predicted proteins | sample LakEriMetagenome_10_FD_203761 | JGI IMG/M metagenome (GOLD analysis project Ga0315901, IMG submission 203761) | Freshwater fungal communities from buoy surface, Lake Erie, Ohio, United States - Buoy 2 MA116 | ecosystem: Environmental > Aquatic > Freshwater > Lake | place: USA: Lake Erie, Ohio...
GCGGCGTAGTCTGGAGTGGCGGCGACGCCCTCACGAGCCGGAGTGGCGGAATGGCAGACGCGGCGGACTCAAAATCCGTTGCCCGCAAGGGCGTGTGGGTTCAAGTCCCACCTCCGGCATTCAGTATTCGACGGGAAAGAGTGGGGTTCGCGATCGGGCGGCCCCGCGTGGTTACCCCCTGAAGGGGTCGACTGTTAGGCGCACTGTTAGGCGCAGCGTTTTTTTCGCCCCTTCACGTGCTCGTTTTGCCGCGCTTTCCGCGTGGCTTTTTCGCGTCCGGTTTCCGCCCCGGCTCCGTCGCCTTTTCGTGCTCGTGCCAGAGGATGGCGGCGGTCCTTTCGGCGTTGCGGCCCACGTAATAAGAGAGGGTCGTTTCGATTGTCTCGTGCCGCATCAACTCCATCAGCTGGGCGGGCATCAACCTGGCGGCCCAACGCTCGCCGAAGGCCCGCCGCAGGTCGTGTGCCGATGCGGTCTTCTTCACGTCCACCCGCACCTTCGCCTTCTCGCCGATGCTGCTGACGGTCTTCGACACCCGATCGACCGCCGGCCTGCCCGGCTTGCCGTCGGCCCGTTCCAACTTGAACACCGGCCCGGATCGCTCGGCTTCCGGTACACCGTTGAGCAGTTCGGCGAATTCGGGCGCCATCGGCAGCAGCCGCTCCTTGTTGCCCTTCTCGAGGTCGGCGGGGATCCGCAACATCGGAAACTTGCCGGTCAGCACGGGGTGCAGCTTGTCCTCTTGGTCCCAATAGAGTTCGAGCGATTCGGTGAGCCGCAGGCCGCTCGCCCAGAGCCCCTGGAGGAAAAACGTCCAACGGTCGGCCACCACCGGCCCGACGACATCCTCCACCTTGCCCAGCATGCGCTCGAACTCCTCGGTCGTGATCGGGCGGCCTCGCATGACTTTGGCGCCCTTCGACATCTTCGCTCGCTTGATTCGTGGGAACCCGGGCAGGTGGGCGATGAGCTTCTGCAGCTTTGCCCAGTTGAGCGCCGCCTTGAGGTGCGCCAGATGGCCGGCGATCGTCGACTCCGCGAGCTTCGCCCTACCGCCCTCCCCATTGCGGAGCTTGGATACAAACGCCGAGAGCCGCTTTTCGTCCACGTCCCAGAGGCGACGCGGGTTGATTTCCGCTTCGAAGCGGTCGAATACCGAGGCGATCTTCTCAGCGGTTCGGGGGGCGAGGCCGGGAACCACCTCCGCTTCATATCGCGCCCGAAAATCCTTCCAGAGAAACCGCGAAGGGATCACCGCCTCGCCGGCATTCAGCTTCCTTTCGAGTTCACCAGCCATCCGTTCGGCAATCTTGCGATCGCGGGCAAGCCCCGACCTACGGATCCGCGTGCTCTTGGTGCGCAGCCTGTTGGTGATGGGATCCCGCCACTGCAACTGGAAGTGGGCCCGGTCGCCAAACTCGGCCAGCCATACTGTGATGATCTCACTCACGCTTCGCTCTCCCTGCCGCCGATGCCCACCCCTTGTGGGCCAGTCGCCATCGTACGGATCTCCGGTGCCCGCAACTGGTGTGAGTTGGTTTCGCGCTGCCGCGGGCCGCTACGCAGGCGCGACACTTGGTTCTGTGACTTTTTCAACGATCGTCACCTCGGCGCACCGGCCGCGGCCGCCGCGGTGAACCCTCACCAGCCCCGCGGCCTCGAGCGCGTGGACGCCGCGGCGGGCCTGGTCGTGCGTCAGCCCCATCGATCGGCGGAGCGACGCATCGACCCGGATGGGAGCGGTTTTTCCCTTCTGGAGGCCCCGTTTGAACCAGAGGGCATTACCGGTCGCCAGCGCCGCCTTGCCAGCAGCGTTCGCGCACGCGAGCCACGCCATGGGCGGCTTGCCGCCGAGGTAGAGCTGACGCGGGTTGCGCCGCCGCGGGCTGGCTGGCACCACTGCCGGCAAGGGCCCGTTCAGCCGGAAACGGTCCGGATCCAACTCCATTGCCCCCTACCCCTTTACTAATAGAAGAAGAACTATCTGAAGAAATAGAGATAGATAGAACCGGTTCGGCACTCATGCCGACCCACATCGGCACCAGTGCCGAACCGCATCAGCGCTTCTGCTGACCCCCCAGCGGCCCTGCCAGCCGCGTGACCGTGTCCCAGAAGTCCTCGCCGGCCTCGTCCACGTACCGGTCTGGATATTTCACGACCTCGACATCGGTGCCGATCTCGAACCCGCCGAGAACGATCCGCGACGCCTCGGCCATGATCGCGCGGGCACGCTCCACCTCTGCGTCGATCGTGTCCACGGGTGCCTCGATAAGCACGGCGTCGTGGATCGGGGCGCACAGGCCAATTCCCGCCTCCACGAGCATGCAGCAGGCCAGGCGGAGCATCTCGGCGCCGTGGGCCTGGCAGGGGAAGTTCGCCAGGCTCCGAGCGTTGGCCCCCTTCACGGGATCGACGGACGGCCCGACATGAATCGGCCAGCCGAAGACGGTCTGCAGCCGCCCCAGGAGCATGGCCCTATCGACCGCCGCCTCGGACCAGCGCCAAAACGCCGGATAGGTTTCGCGGTGTAGCCGGAGGAGCCGCTTGGCCATGTCGACCGGCTGGCCGATCCGATCCGCCAACGCCTCCGCGCCCATGCCGTATTGCACGGCGAGCACACACGCCTTGAACAGCGCCCGCTCGCCCGCGTGCGTCGCCTTCGTGCCCTCCGGCGGAATCGCGCCTGCCTGCTTGCCGAACGCGAGGTAGGGGTCGCCGGACCGATAGGCCTCGGCCATCACGTCATCGCCTGAGAGCGCGGCCGCGATGCCAAACTCCTGCTGGCCGTAGTCGATGTAGGCAATCGCCATGTCCGGCCCCGGCTTGATCAGGCCGCGCAGCCACCGTGACGGCCCGAAGATGAACTTGGCATTGCTGGGTTGGTTGCGGCCGGTCCTCGCGCTGAAGGGCATGATCGCGGTCCGGTTGCGGCCGTCGGGGCCGATGGCCAGGTCGTCGAAGAGCCGCATCTTGCCGAGCGCGGACCGCAGTTCCCGCAATTCCGCGACGACGGGGTACGCCTTCGCCATGGAGCGGAACGTGTCGTCATCCATTGCGAGCTGGCCGCTCTCCAGCCGCGGCCAGGGGATGTCGTGGGCGATGAGCCAGTCCGCGAACTTCTCCCGCTTGAATGTGGTGCCGTCGAAAACGCCGTACCGGGCGTCCACCTCCACCACGAGCGCCGCCTGGATCTCCTGCCAGCGGGCCCGCAGGTGTTCGAACATCGGCACGTCGATCGGGATGCCGCGGTGCTCCATACTCGCCACCGCCCAGCCGTACCGCCCGCGGAGCAGCGCCCGCGGCAGGTCGATCCGAGGCAACATCCGCGGCAGCAGCCGTTCGAGGGCATAGACGTCCTCGGCACAGTAGTCGAGCAAGGCCTGCCGCTCGTCGGCGGTGAACGGGCTGCCGCGGCTGGCAAGGTCTCGCATCGCCTTCTTCTCAGCGGCATCCATCGCCGGCAAACCGTGGTAGACGAGCGCCCCGAGAAGGCCGGCGCCGCTGGGGGTCTTCAGGCCGTTGGTCATCGCCCGGAACTCCACGTGCAAATCGGCAACCCGCGCCGGCGCTGGCCACCCCAGGGCGTGGAACACGCTGAACTCGGCCGGCGTGGCGTACGCCACGAAGAGCGCCCGCTCGTCGATCCGGAAGGGCGGCACTGCCGCGCCGGCAAGTTCGTCCTCCCACAGCCGCAGTTCGCGGCCGGTGAAAGCTTCCCTGGCGACCAGGCAGATCGGCACCGGCCGGCATCCCGGCTGCGCGGAATACTCGGCATCGACGAACCAGACCTCGTCGAAGGCTTCGAGCCCGGAGAGGTTGAAGGTCCTGAATGCGGTCATGGTCAGTTCCAATTCGGGACGAGGGGGTGGTCTTCGGACGCAATGAGCCGGCCGTGGAAGGCGGCGTGAAGGACATCCAGGAAGTCATCAGCCGGCCAGGTGGGCGGCGGCGGCGCGTCGTCATCCTTCAAGGTGGACACGACGTATTGCCCAGCCGCTTCGTCGGCAACGACGCGGCACCACCGCATTTCGGCGAGGCTGGCGAGCACCCCGGCGGTTTCCCGCCAGGGTGCCGCGCCGCTGCGGCCGGGGGTGGGTGTCGGCACCGGCCACACGAACATCTCGCCGTCGTGGTTCACGCACAGCCGCGGGCAGACCATCGCAAGCCTGTCGGCCAGCCGTGGCCATAGCTGGCCGACGACGAGGTACAACTCGCCCGACGACGGGTCCCTCAACACCGGCGTGTTGAAGCGGCTTTCCGGCCCCGGCTTCACCCGGATCCATTCGTCCGGCCGGGGGCAGCGGCAGGCGATCGGTGGCAGCGTCGTGCTCATGCGCCACCCCGCAGTTCACGAAGGATGGGATGGTCGAGGCTGTCGATCATTCGGCCGCGGAAGCCCAACTTGATGATCTCGTTGAACGACAGGTCGGGCCACTTCGGGTCCGGCAGCTCGGCGGTCGGCACGTAGTGGGTGTAGATCCCGTTCGTCGTGTCCGAAACCATCCGGCACCACGTCGTCTCCGCAGCCTTGGCGATCTGCAAAGCGGAATCGGTCCACGTGTTCGAGCGACCATCCGCCCCCGGCAGCTTGATCCGCCAGATGAACAGGTCGTTCGCCCGGTTCACGCACGTCAGCAAGAGCGCCGGCGTGATCTCGCCAGACAGGTCCGCCCACAGCGACGGCGCGACCAAGTACGTCGACCGCTCGACTCCCTTTTCCAGCTCGAGCACCGCCGTCTGGAGTCGCCACGCGTCGCCGGGCCGGACTTGGAACCACTCGGACTTATTCGGTTTCCGGTTCGGCACCGTCGTGATGACCTTCCGGACGCCGAGGCCCTCCGAATAGTCGGCCCCGAGCCGCAGCGCAGCCGGATCGAACGGGTCCGGCGGCTCGGGGCGTGCCGGTGGTGCCGGGGGCGGCGTCGCGGGCAGTTCCAGCGCCGCCGGCTCCGGCGCAGGCGTTGGATTGGTGACGGGCTCGGGCGCCGCTTCGTCATCGTGAGGGCTCGGGGTGGAATCACCGTTCGCGGTCATGTGGGGCTCCTCCTTTCGCTTGGGAGTTTTGGGTTTCACGGTCTCGGTCAGTTCGCGGTCATCAACAATCGCAGTGGCGGTTGCCATAAGTGGCCTCCAGGGGTAACGGTCCAAGGAAATCAGCCCCTGCGGCGGCCAATCCGCCGCGGGGGTCTCGAGAGACGGTCGGCCGACGATCGGCCTTCCGGGCTCCCGAAAAACGATGTGATCCGGGGGCTTTACCGGATGCGGCCACGCGAGGCAGCGATCACCAAAGTCTCCGGTGCCCACGCGCTGTCGAGCGGCACGAGCAGCCTCGTCACCTCTGGCAGGCGGAGCGACGGGAACATGATGTTGCCCACGCCGTCGCGAACCTCAGTCACCTTCACGCCGTCGATGCGCCGCAAGCGGTCGAAGATCTCGTCGACCGAATCGACGTCGGCGCCAAGCACCTTGTCAGTGATGGTGTAGACGATGCCGTAGCAGCAAAAGATCGTCGCCTTGTCGCGATTCGTGCGACGTATCCGTCGCTTCAACGGACTGTTCATGGAATTGCTCCTGTAGGTAGATGGGAAACAGTTGATGGGCCGAGGATTCGTGGTCACTGACTGCGGGTCCGCTGCACGCGGCCGCGCTCGAGAGCCGCGAGCTGCGTCGGACTCGCCGTCCGGGCACGCCGCGGTTTCATGATTCCGGTCACGGACGAGAGGCGGCCGCGCGAGAAAACAACCGTGACGCCGTCGCTGCCGTCGTGGGCGACCTCGACGAAAGGCAGTCGCCGTAGTCGGTTGGCCACCGCCCCCGCGCTGGTCGTGGAAGCCGCGAGCAGCTCGCCTCCCCAGGGGCAGATGTCGCCGTAGCGGCAGAGCACCTTGTAGTTCCACGGGTCCGACCAGCGCCCGCCGGCAGCCTCGTCGAGGCCGATTTTCCAGCGATGGCCAAACTCCGATCGCAGATTGATAGGCGTGCTCATCGGCCCGCCTCCCGCTTCGTGACGAAGTCGACGAGGTCGCCGCCAAGCACGTAAATCCGCTTGCCCGAACGGTGGGTCTTCAGTCCCGTCCGCACGGCCGCCCGGAAGGCGGCATCCCGCCAGCCCATGCGGGCCTTTACGTCAGCGAGCGTGTAGAGGTGGCCTGGGTCGATAAAGCTGGGGGGCGAATGTCTGCCCCCGCTTTGGTGAACATTTTCCATCTTGATTCCTCCGAGGTTCGGGTCGCATCACGCAACCCGGACAGAGGAAAAGCTGGAAAGTTAGACCCACGCCCAACCGCGCGAACGCCTGGCTTTCAGCCTGGGATCGCACGACGATTCACAAGATGCCTGGAAGGTTAATCACGATCCTTTCCAGTCGCGGGCGGTCGGCCCTCAATTGGCCTGAACGTAACCTCGCTGGGATTCAAGTTCGCTGCCTTGAGGATAGCGTCGCCTCCGGAATCCGCCTGCCGCTCGCTGAGATCATCGGTGCGCCCCCTCTGCAGCCGGCCATACCCACCGCGGGATCTCGTTACCTGCCGCAGCTTCCCGTTCCCGATCTCGCTGATCGCGCCGGCCGCTTCGTCCACATCGATCCTCGACCTGTCGGTTGCCCGCCTCCGTGATTGATCCTCGGGATCCTTGTCGTCGATATCGACCGAACCGGGAAGCGGGTCGGCTGGCGGCCGCACGCCAAGAATGCTGCGATACATTGACCACTCCGCGACCGTGGGGCTTTTGTATTCACCCTTTCGATTTTTCGCGCCGATGGTTCGACCCGAAATAATTATCCCAAGTTTTTCCTTGAGCATGCTCGACAGTTGTGCCGGAGATTTGGACTTGAGTTCCGGTATGAGCGCCTCCTCCGCCTCTGTTCGCGTACTACCCCCATCCTTCAACTCCTGAAGCACTTTTCTCTTCAGTTTCGCGAGGGCGTGGCAGACGTCCTTTTTGCGACCGTCTTTGGGGGCATCTGGTTTGCGGGCGGGCCGCCGCAACCTGGCAGTGTCGGCCTCTGTTGCCGCCACGCGACTCTCCAACTTCTCGATCGCCTTCCCGACTGGATCGAGCCTGAGAAACTTTCCCATCGCAAGCAGCCCCGCAGCCGAGTCGGGAGCCATATCAACCTCGCGCCGAACGTATTGACCGAAATCAATCGCGGGCGCTGATGGCTTCGTCGCTTTTGCCACCCTGGCGAGTGCCTCGCGAAGCTTGGAGGCGTCCACACCGGACCACGGCGACTGCTGGCGTCGGGTTTCCTGTGGGGTGGTGTTGGTGGACGCCGCCGGCGAATCACCCGCTTGGTTGCTGATGTGGGTGGTCATGATTGAGCCTCCGCTCGGTAATGCGGCGTCCTTGCCTAGGTTGAAGATAAGCCCCTCTCGGGCCGCGATTAGGCTAACGATATTGACCACCTAGTCCAGCGACCTTCCCGCACGGTCGATTTTCTTCGGGAAATACGCTGGTCGAGTAGCTGGCCGGCGGGTTTGCCGGCCAACTTAGCAACCCCCTTGCGGGGCCCCCCCTCGCGCTGGCACGATGGCCCCGTTCCGTCCCCCGGGGAGCCGCCCGTGCAGGCCGCCACCGCTCTACCGTTCTTCCCGCAGCGCGTCGCGTTTGAGATCAAGGTCGGCCCGAAGCCGCGCACCTACCGCGACATCGACGGCGTCGGTTTCCGCCGCGGCGACGTCGGCACGCACACCAGCCGCACGATCATGCTGGCCGAACTCACGGCGCTCTTCGACGCCGTGCCGGCCGCCGCGACGGACGAAGACATCACCGTCGCGATCCGCCACGCCAACTGCCTGGGCAAGCCGACCGCCTCCACGCGGCGGCTCACCCACCAGCGGCTCACCGAACTCTATGCCCTCGACCCGCAGGTCCCGATCTATCGGGTGCTACGCCGCCTCTGGGCTCTCGATCCGCCGGCCCGCCCGCTGCTGGCCGTCACCGTGGCGGTCGGCCGCGATCCGCTGCTGGCCGCAAGCGCCGCCGCCGTCGTGCCGCTGCCTGCTGGCGCCGAGTTCACCCGCGGCCCGATGAAGGAGGCGATCCGCACCGCCACCGGCGACCGGCTCAGCGACGCCATCCTCGATAAGGTCGTCCGCAACGCCGCCAGCTCGTGGACGCAGTCCGGCCACCTCGCCGGCCGGACGATCAAGACGCGGCAGAAGGTCAAGGCCACACCGGCCGCCACCGCGCTCGCCCTCTACCTCGCCCACGCCGCCGGCTTCCGCGGCCCGCATGTGTTCGCGGGCGCCTGGACGAAGCTCCTCGACGCCGACGCCAGCCAGGTCCGCAGCCTGGCGATGGAGGCCAAGCGGGCCGGGCTCATCGACATCCGCGCCGCCGGCGACGTGATCGACGCGTCCTTCGACCGCCTCGACCCCGGGCTGCCGCCTGCCCGGCCGGCCGCCTCAGAAGGAGTCGCCTGACGGCGTAGCCACCCATGGGCCGTATCGAGGAACTCGCCGACCACTACGCCAAGCACATCGCCCTGCCTTGGGAACGGGGCGTGGCCGGCGCCCAGCGGGTGCTGATGGTCGTCTACGACAAGGAGGCCGAGCGGATGCTCCGGGCCCGCCGGCAGCTGTTCGCGACGGCCACCGAGGCGGCCGGTCATGCCTGGCACGAGCTCGACCTCTCCGACGCGTTTGCCGCCTGGATCGCGGCCGACGAGTTCCGCGACGCCTATTTCGAGGCTCCCGAGGATCTGGGCCTCAAGCTCGAATCGGAGTTTGTTGGCATCCTCGCCGACAAGGTCCGCTCGGCCCTCACCGCGGCGGACGTGACCGACAGCTCCGTCGTCGCCCTCTTCGGCGTCGGCAGCCTCTTCGGCTTCGCCCGCGTCTCGCAGGTGGTCCGCGACGTCGAACGGGAGATCCGCGGCCGTCTGGCGATCTTCTTCCCCGGCCACTTCGAGCAGAACAACTACCGGCTCCTCGACGCCCGGGACGGCTGGAACTACCTCGCCGTCCCGATCACCCACGCCGGCAACCAGCATTCCCAGTAGCCCTCCACCCGCCGAGGTTCGCCATGAGCATGGCCACCATCAAAGACATCCTCCTCATCGACCCGTCCCGGGAGCCGCTGGTCAACAACGGACAGGCCCGGCTCGCCGACCAGACCGACGAAAAGGTCGTGGCCGAGCTCCGCGGCGAGTTGAAGATGTTCGTCTGCGAGGGGGAGTTTGCCCGCGGGCTCGACTGCATCCTCTCGGAATACCTCGGCAACCTCGGCAACTCGTCGCAGAAGGCGGTCTGGGTCAGCGGCTTCTTCGGCAGCGGCAAAAGCCACCTGCTCAAGATGCTCGCCCACCTCTGGGCCAACACGGCGTTCGCCGACGGCGCCACGGCCCGCGGGATCGTGCCGGAGATGCCCAAGGGGATCAGTGCCCACTTCACCGAACTCGATCAGGCGGGCCGCCGCTACGGTGGACTCTTCGCCGCCGCCGGCACCCTGCTCGCCGGCTCCCACGATCGTGTCCGCGAGACGGTGCTCGGCGTGATCCTCCGCGCCGCCGGCCTGCCGGACCGATACCCCGTCGCCCGGTTCGTCCTCTGGCTCGAACGCGAGGATGCGTTTGACAAGGTGAAGGGCCACGTGGAGGCCAACGGCGGCACGTGGGAGAAGGAACTGGCCAACCTCTGGGTCAGCACCCGCATCCGCAAGGCCATTCTGGCGTGGGACAAGCACTTTGCCCCCAGCGAGGCCGAGGTCCGCGCGGCCCTCAAGCAGCAGTTTCAGGAGCAGACCGGCGACCTGACGACCGCCGACTTCATCGGCCTGGCCAGGGACGTGCTCCTCCGCCACGCCGCCCAGAACTCCAACAACCCCGAGCAGCTGCCCTGCACGGTGATCCTGCTCGACGAGGCCCAGCAATACATCGGCGACTCCCACGATCGCTCGACCATCTTTACCGAGCTGGCCGAGGCCCTCACCAAGCAGTTCGATGGCCGGGTGCTGCTTGTGGCCGCCGGCCAGCAGGCCCTCAACGACGTCGAGCTGCTCCACAAGCTGATGGACCGATTCGTCGTGAAGGTGCCGCTCTCCGATACCGACGTCGAGACGGTCACCCGCAAGGTGTCGCTCCGCAAGAAGCCGGCCGCGATCCCCACCGTCAAGACCACGATCGAGGCGCACGGCGGCGAGATCGCCCGCCACCTCCAGGGCACGAAGATCGGCCCGCGTTCGACCGACGACAAGACGATCATCGACGACTTTCCGCTGCTGCCGGTGCGCCGCCGGTTCTGGGAGGAGTGCTTCCGCCAGATCGACGCCGCGGGCACGAAGAGCCAGTTGCGGTCCCAGCTCTCGATCATCCACGACGCGGTCGGCAACCTCGCGGCCGCCCCCGTCACCGCGGTGATCCCGGCCGACGCCCTCTACGACTCGCTCAAGGCCTACATGCTCGGCACGGGCGTCTTGCTCCGCGAGATCCACGAGCGGATCGAGGAGCTGGGCATGCCCGGCACCGCCGACGCCAAGCTCGCCAAACGGATCGCCAGCCTCGTGTTCCTGATCTCGAAGCTACCCACCAACCTCGGGGCCGATCTCGGTGTCCGGGCCTCCTCCGCCCACATCGCCGACCTGCTCGTCAGCGACCTGGCCGCCGACAACCACGTCCTGCGCCAGAAGGTCGCCGACGCGCTCGAAAAGCTCGTCGAGGCGGGCCTGCTCATGAAGGTGGACGACGAATACCGGATGCAGACCCGGGCCGGCCAGGAGTGGCTCGCCACCTACAGCAAGAAGCAGCAGGAGATCCGCGGCAGCGAACCGATGATCCAGGAGGTCCGCAACAACCTGCTCTACGCCGCGATCGACGAGGCCGTCCGGGGCGTGCGGATTGTACAAGGCCTGCCCAAGGAGCCGCGGGATCTGGCCGTCAATCGCGACGCCACACCGCCCACGCCCGGCGGCCGCGGCCTCACCGTTTGGGTCCGCGACGGCTGGGCGGCCGCCGAAAAGGACGTCCACTCCGCCGCCCGCAAGGCCGGGGCCACGTCGTCGCTCATCTACTCGTTCATTCCCAAGGCGTTCCCCGAGGAACTCAAGACCGCGATCGTGAACTCCGAGGCGGCCACCCGCACCCTCGAAACCTACGGCCCCCAGTCCGAGGCCGAGGGGCAGGAGGCGATGCGGGCGATGACGAGCCTCCGGGACAGCGCCACTGCCAACCGCGACCGGCTCGTCCGCGAGATCGTCGGCTCCGCGAAGGTCTGGCTCGGCGGCGGCAACGAGCAGCTCCTCGCCACGCTCTCCGAGAAGCTCAAGGCCGCGGCCGACGCCGCCGTGGTCCGCCAGTTCCCGCAGTTCTCGGCCGCCGACAAGGGGGCCTGGGACGTCGTCATGAAGCGGGCCAAGGAGGGAGACCACGACAAGGCCCTCGAAGCCGTGGGCCATTCCGGCGCCGCCGAGTCCCACGCCGTCTGTGCCGAGGTGCTCAATCGCACGGCCACCGGCGCGACCGGCAGCGACGTCCGCTCGCAGCTCCAAGACCCGCCCTACGGCTGGCCGAAGGATGCGATCGACGCGGCCCTCGTGGTGCTCGTCGGAGCGGGCCACCTGTCAGCCAAGCTCAACAACGCCCCCATCACCCACAAGCAGCTCGACCAGAACAAGATCACCAAGACGAGCTTCACCCGCGAGACGAAGACGATCTCGATGGCCGACCGGCTCAAGGTCCGGGGCACGCTCTCGAAGTTCGGTCTCAAGCCCAAGACCAACGACGAAGACATCCCGCTCGCCGCCGACTTCCTCAAGAAACTGGCCGACGTCGGGCGACGCACCGGCGGCGAGGAACCCCTGCCCGCGGCCAAGTCGATCGTGTTTGTCGAGGACATCCAGCGGCTCACTGGCGTCGAGATGCTCGCCGAGATGGTCGCCAAGAAGGCCGACCTCGACGCCGCCGCCGACGCCTGGCCCAAACTCGCCGATCTCGCCAGTGCGCGGCTGACCGACTGGGAGGACCTCGGGCGGCTCTTCGACCACGCCAAAAATGAGCCGGGCGTCGCCGCCATCAACGCCGACATCGAGGCGATCCGCTCCGGCCGCCTGCTCCTCGACGTGACCGACCCGCTGCCGCCGATCCGCGCGAAGATTGCCGAGATCCTCCGCAAGCGGCTCAAGGAGATGCACGAGGATCACCGGCAGACGTTCAACCGCGAGGTGAAGCAGCTTGCGGCTTCGTCTGTCTGGTCGCAGCTGCCCTCCGACAAGCAGACGGCCATTCTCGCCGAGGTCGGCCTCCGTGAGCCTGACACCGTGGACGTCTCCACCGACGCCGCGATCGCTGCAGCCCTGGCCGAGCGGCCGATCGAGTCCCGCCGCAACGCTGCCCTCGCCGTGCCCACGCTCGCCGGCCAGGCGCTCCGCAAGGCCGCCGCCTCAACCGTCCCCGAGGCCCGCAGCGTCACGGTCGAGAAGACCACGCTCCGCACCGACGCCGAGGTCCGCGAGTGGGCGAAGCGGGCCGAGAGCCACCTGCTCGAAGAAGTGAAGAAGGGCCCCGTCCTCGTCTCCTGACGCCGACCACACGCCACCACCCATGCCACCCCTCGACCGCACGCTCCGCCGGGGCCTCGAAAACGCCGTCAAGGCCGCCCGCCGGGTGGCCGAACAGGCCGCCACGAAGGCGCTCGACTCGCTCGCCGTCGGCAGCCACGAGCCGTGGTCGGGCCAGCCGACCGCCGACCGGGCCCTCCGTGTGAAACTCCGGGCCCGTGGCCGGCAGCTCGGCGACGCCCTCGACGCGAAGACCGGCAAGCAGGCCACCGCGCGGCTCGTGCATGAGGTCGCCTACGAGCACTGGCACCGGATGCTCTTCGCCCGGTTCCTCGCCGAGAACGATCTCCTCATCGAGCCCGACTCCGGCGTGGCCATCAGCCTCGCCACCTGCCGCGAACTGGCCAAGGAGCAGGGCACCGACGTCTGGATGCTCGCCAGCCGCTTCGCCCAGACGATGCTGCCCGAGATCTTCCGGGCCGACGATCCGGTGCTCGCCGTGGAACTCGCCCGCGAGGACCAGCTCGAACTGGAACGGATCGTGGCCGACTTGGGCACCGAGGTGTTCACCGCGTCCGACTCGCTCGGCTGGTGCTACCAGTTCTGGCAGGCCGAGAAGAAGCAGGCCGTGAACGACTCGGGCGTGAAGATCGGCGCCGACGAGCTGCCCGCCGTCACGCAGCTCTTCACCGAGGACTACATGGTGGACTTTTTGCTCGACAACACGCTCGGGGCGTGGTGGGCCGGCAAGAAGCTCGCCGCCGACCCGTCGATCGCTGCCTCCGCCACCAACGAAGACGACCTCCGTAAGGCCGTGTCGCTCGCCGGTGTGCCGTGGGCCTACCTGCGGCTCATTGCGGACGAGGGCGGCGCGTGGCGGCCGGCCGCAGGCACGTTCGATGGCTGGCCGCAGGCCACCAAGGACCTCACCTGTCTCGACCCCTGCATGGGCAGCGGCCATTTCGTCGTCGCGATGTTCGAGCGGCTCGTGCCGCTGCGGATGGCGGAAGAGGGACTGTCGGAGACCGCGGCGATCCAGGCTGTCATCCGCGACAACCTCTACGGGCTGGAGATCGACCCCCGCTGCACGCAGATCGGCGCGTTCAACCTCGCGCTCGCGGCCTGGCGGCGGGTTGGCCACTGCTCCCTGCCCGCCATGCACATTGCCTGCTCTGGCCTCGCGCCCAACGCCACCGAGGACGAGTGGGTGGCGCTGGCCGAGGGCAACTCGCGGCTCGAAGAGGGCATGCGGCGGCTCTACGGGCTGTTCAAGGACGCCCCCGTGCTCGGCAGCCTCATCAACCCTCGGGCCGAAGGCTACGCGGCGTTCGAGGCGTCATTCGCCGAGCTGCAGCCGATCCTGGAGAAGGCGTTTTCCCGTGAGGGCAGCGACGACGCCGAGCATGAGATGGCGGTGACGGCTCGCGGTGTGGCGAAGGCGGCGGAGATTCTCGGGCGGCAGTTCACGCTCGTGGCGACGAATGTGCCCTATCTGGGGCGAGGGAAGCAGTCAGAGGTTCTCCAGAATCACTGTCACACACATTTCAAAGCAGGCGAAGCGGATATCGCAACGAGTTTCCTGTTGCGGTGTCGTGAGTTTACTACTGGGTGCTCGACTCTCGCACTCGTAAGTCCGCAGAACTGGTGGTTTACGAAGACCTATGCCCCGGTCCGCGCATTGGTACTTGCGGAGGATCTGTTTCATGCTGCTGTAGCACTCGGAGAGGAAGCGTGGCAGGCATTCGGCGATCGTGGCCCCGTCGCGGGCTTGATGATTGCCACTGTCGGAAAAGCACGACATGCCGGCCACTTCTTCGGGATCGACTGCACACCGCTCCACTCGATCCCGGAAAAGATGACCGCGATTGTTAACGCACCCCCCAAACTGCTCTCACAATCGGGCCAGAGAGCAAATCCAGGAAGCGCTATCACGGTTGGTGGCGATGTGGCTGGCAACCTTCTTTCGTCCACTGCCCGTGCATACCAAGGGGTAATGACCGGCGACGATGATCGCGTGTGTCGTCTCGTATGGGAGGTTGCCCAACTAGGCCACACATGGAGAACCCTGCAGAGCAACACCTCACAGAACTCGCTTTGTGGCGGAATGACGTGGCTCATCCGATGGGACGATGGAGGAGCCAGCCTCGCGCGACGCCAAGGAGTTGCGGCTTGGGGGCAGCGCGGGCTCATCATCAGCCGCATGCGCAAGCTCACCGTCACGAGATACTTCGGAGACGTTTTCGATGGCAGCGTTTCGGCAGTGGTTCCTGCTTCCGAGTCCGACGTGGTGTTGATGTGGGCGTACTGCTCGTCCGCTGAGTACCCCAAAGCAGTCAGGCAAATAGACGCCCGCCCCAAGGTCGCAGATGCCAGTCTGGTGAAAGTGCCGTTTGAACGCGAACGGTGGAAGCAGGTCGCAAAGGAACAATACCCGTCAGGCCTGCCAGTCCCCCGCTCCTCCAACCCAACCCAGTGGCTCTTCAACGGCCACCCCAAGGACTCCGACAACCCGCTCCACGTCGCCGTCGCCCGCCTCGTCGGCTACCAGTGGCCGCGGCAGACAGGCTCCGAATTCCCTGACTGCCCGGCGCTCGGCCCCGATGGTCTGGAGTCGCACGCCGACACCGACGGGATCGTTTGCCTGTCGAGCGTCCGTGGCGAGCCGACGGCGGCCGACCGACTCCTAGCCCTCCTCGCCGACGCCTACGGGCCTGACTGGTCGGCCGACCTCCGCGACAAGCTCCTCGCCGACGTGGAAGCGGCTGGCGAAACGCTGGACGACTGGCTTCGCGACTCCTTCTTTGCGCAACACCTGAAGCTGTTCCACCAGCGGCCGTTCGTCTGGCACATCTGGGACGGCCTCCGAGACGGCTTCAACTGCCTCGTGAACTACCACCGTCTCGCCGGGCCCGAAGGCGAAGGCCTCCGCACGCTTGAAAAGATCGCGTACGAGTACCTCGGCGACTGGATCACCCGCCAGAAGGCGCAACAGGCCGCCGGTGCGGAAGGCGCCGACGCCCGCGTGGCCGCAGCCATCCACCTCCAGGATCAGCTCGCCAAGATCATCGAGGGCGAGCCGCCGTTCGACATCTTCGTCCGTTGGAAGCCGCTCACCGAACAGCCCATCGGCTGGGATCCCGACATCAACGACGGCGTCCGGCTCAACATCCGGCCGTTCATGACCGCCCGGCCGCTCGGCGCCAAAGCCAAGAAGGCGTGCATCCTCCGCGCGGCCCCAGGCATCGAGTGGAAGAAGGACCGCGGCACGGAGCCCGACCGACCGAAGGCCCAGTTCCCGTGGTTCTGGACGTGGGACGGCACCACGCAGGATTTCACGGGCGGCACGAAGTTCGACGGCAACCGCCACAACGACCTCCACTACACCCGCAAGGCCAAGGAGGCCGCCCGGAAATGACCTCCGCCACCACCACGAGCGGCTCCACCAAGACGGGCGCCGGCACGCTCGCCGATGCCGTGCTCGAATCGCTCACGCGGCTCGTCTCCACGCCCGACGGGGAGGTGCCGCCGGCTGCGATCCTCTGGCCCGACGCCGAGGGCCAATGGAAGAGTCTCGTAGCCTTGCTGCGGGGCCGCGTGCCGCACCTCTACGAACTCGGCACGTTCGCTCCCGACGACCAGATCGGCCCGGCCATCTGGCTCGTCTGCGCCGTCGCCCGCACGCTCCCCGACCACTCGCCGCCCGCGGGCACCGTCCCGATCCTCTACCTGCCCGGTGTCGCCCGGCAGGACCTCCGGGCCGCGGCCGACTGCCCCATGCTCCACCAGCCGCTCGTCGAACTGCAATACCGCGGCAAGGTCTGGCACCAGCGGAACGGCCGCGACTGGACGATCGAGGCGTTTCTCACGAGCAAGGACGCCCTCGACCTCGACGTGGCCCGCGACGCCGCCAGCCAACAGGCGATGCTCCGCGCAATCGACCGGCTGGCCGATGAACCGCTGGCGGCGCTCACTGGGCGGCGTCTCGACGTCGGCTTCTTCGAGTCGCTGTCTGTGAGTGACATCGAACGCGAGATCCTGGCGTGGATGGCCGAGCCCGTGGAATACCGCCGGGCCAAACAAACCGATCCGGCGGCGTTCGAGACGTTCACCGGCAAGATGCTCCGCGAATACGGCGTCGATCCCACCAAGGAATCGCCCGCCGAGGCCGCCCGCTGCCTGGCCCGGGGCGATGCGGCGTGGGATCCGATCTGGCGGCGGTATGCCGATGCCCCGCTGGCCTACCCGAAGATGCAGGCGCTCATGGCCGCGGTGCCGGAGCAGGAGTTTGCGATTGACTGCCTCGACCGCAGCCCGCGCAGCAACCTCCAGGCGGAGACGACGCTGCGAAAGGAACTGGGCACGGTCATCGGCCGGCCGCACGCCGAGGCCTGTGCCGCCATCGTCAAGCTCGACCGCGAGCATCGGGGGCGGCTCGACCGGCCCTGGGCCAAGCTCGGCGAGAGCGTCTTGGCCGACGTGCTCGTGCCGCTCTCGAAGCTGGCCGCGGTGGTGACCTCGCCGCTGGGCGGGGCGGATATCGCGATGATCGCCCGGGCCTACGCCAAGGACGGCTGGGAGGTGGACCGCCACGCGATGCAGGCCCTCGCCATCACCCAGCGGTCGCCCGACGCCGATCTCGTCGGCCAGGTCGTGCGGGCGATCTACCTGCCGTGGCTCGACAAGACGGCGGCACACTTCCAGTCGGTCAGCCAGGGTGGGGCGGCGATCGCCTCGCTCGTGACGCCCGTGGCCGCGGAGCGGGGGCAGTGCCTCGTGTTCGCCGACGGCCTGCGGTTCGACGTGGCCGTGGCCCTCCAGGAGAAACTCGAGGCCCGCGGGCTCGTCGCGCGGCTGGGCCACCGGATCGCCCCGCTGCCGAGCGTCACGGCTACAGCCAAGCCCGCGGTGATGCCCATGCCCCCGAGCGGCTACGGCTCAATCGTCGGCGGGCCGATGCCCGAGACGTTTCTGCCCCAGGTGCGGGTGGCCGCCGGCCAGAAGCTCGCCACGACGGCCGAGCTGCACGGCGTGCTCGCCGAGCTGCGGGTGGCCGTGCTCGGGGCCGACGAGACCGACGGCGCCACGACGGCTGATCTCGGCGGCTGGACGGAGGTGGGCAAGATCGACGAGCTGGGCCACAAGCTCGGTGTGGAACTGGCCGGCTCGCTGGACGAACAGGTGGAGCGGATCGCCCGCCGCGTGGCCGATCTCCTCGATGCCGGCTGGTCGCGGGTGCGGATCGTGACCGACCACGGCTGGCTGCTCATGCCCGGCGGCCTGCCTAAGGTCGAGGTGCCGAAGTCGGTCGTCGAATCCAAATGGTCCCGCGCGGCCGCCGTGAAGGGCTCGTCGCAGGTGGCCGTGCCGGTGGTGGGCTGGCACTGGAACGACACCGCCCGGGTGGCCACGCCGCCCGGCGCCGGCGCCTTCCGGGCGAACGAGGCCTACGCCCACGGCGGCGTGAGCCCGCAGGAGTGCGTGACGCCCGAACTGCTCGTCGAGCGGCTCGGGCCGGTGGAGAGCGTGACGATCTCAAACCTCCGCTGGGTCGGGATGCGGTGCCGGGTGACCGTTACCGGCAGCGTGTCGCCGCTTTCCGTGGACCTGCGGCTCGTGGACCGCGATCCCACCTCGTCGATCGTCGGTGGCCCCAAGGCCTACGACGCCAAGAAGGATGAGGCCGCGATGATCGTGGCCGACGACAGCCTCGAAGCCAAGCCCGCCGTCGTGGTCGTCCTGGGCGACGGTGGCATCATTCTCGACCGGCTCAAGACCACCGTGGGAGGAGCATCATGACGCTCGTACTCGACCGACTCGACGAGGTGGCCGCGACCGCCTTCGACGGGTATCTCGTCCGCAAGGACCTCGTGCGGCGATACTCGCGCGACTACCCCGTGCCCAGCTACGTGGTGGAGTTCCTGCTGGGGCGGTACTGCGCCACGACCGACCCCGAGGAAATCGACCAGGGCATCGTGATCGTCAACCAGCAGCTCGCCGACCGCACCGTCCGCACCGGCAACGAGGAGCTGTTCAAGAGCCGCGCCAAGGAGCAGCGACAGGTAAAGCTGATCGACATCGTGCGGGCCCGGCTCGACGCCAAGAACGACTGCTACGTGGCCGAACTGCCGAGTCTGGCCCTGCGGGACGTGCGGATCCCGGATGACCTGGTCCGCGACAACGAGCGGATGCTGACCGACGGTTTTTATGCTGAGGTGTCGCTGGTTTATGACGGTGTGATCGCCCAGCAGCAGGGCGGCCGGGCCTTCGGGATCGAGGCCATGCGGCCGATTCAGATGTCGAAGTCGGACGTGCTCGACGCGCTCAAGGGCGGGCGGCGGCAGTTCTCGACCGAGGAGTGGAAGCGGTTTCTGATTCGCTCGATCGGCCTGGAGCCCGATGCCCTCGACGAACGGGCGATCCGCGTCCTGCTCCTCCGGATGGTGCCGTTCGTGGAGCGGAACTACAACCTCGTCGAACTCGGCCCCCGCGGCACCGGCAAGAGCCATCTGTTTCAGCAGATCTCGCCTTATGCCCACCTGATCTCGGGCGGCAAGGCGTCGGTGGCCAAGATGTTCGTCAACAACGCCTCGGGCCAGAAGGGGCTGGTCTGCCAGTACGACGTCGTCTGCTTCGACGAGGTGTCGGGCATCTCCTTCGACCAGAAGGACGGCGTCAACATCATGAAGGGCTACATGGCCAGCGGGCAGTTCAGCCGCGGCAAGGAGAACATCCGGGCCGACGGCGGCATCGTGATGGTCGGCAACTTCGACGTAGACGTGGACCAGCAGCAGCGGATCGGCCACCTCCTGAGCCCGCTGCCGCCGGAGATGCGCAGCGACACGGCCTTCATGGACCGGCTGCACGCTTTTGCTGCAGGGTGGGATTTCCCGAAGCTCAAGCCCGCCGAGCACCTCACCGACCACTTCGGCCTCGTGAGCGATTTCTTGAGCGAGTGCTGGAGCCACCTGCGGACGACGAGCCGCACAACGGTGATGTACGAACGGGTCCACCTCGGCGGCGCCCTCTCCGGCCGCGACATCGAAGCGGTGAACAAGACGGTGAGCGGCCTGACGAAGCTGCTCTTCCCCGACCCCGAGATGCCGGTGCCGGACGAAGACCTGGAGTGGATGGTGCGGTTGGCCCTCGAATCCCGCCGCCGGGTGAAGGAGCAGCAGAAACGGCTGCTCAAGAGCGAGTTCCGCAACACCCACTTCAGCTACGTGATGGGGGCCGAGGGCGTGGAGCAGTTCGTGGCCACGCCCGAGCTGCACAGCGACGAGGCGATCGAGACCGACCCCTTGCCGCCGGGGCAGGTCTGGGCGGTGAGCCCGGGCGGCCCCGACTCGGAGCCGGGGCTCTACCGGATCGAATCGACCGTCGGCCCCGGGAGCGCCGTAAAGATCCTGAACCAGCCCGTGCCGGCCGGGTTCCGGGAGAGCGTGCGGATCGGCGAGCAGAACCTCTACACGCGGGCGAAGGAGCTGGTGGGCGACCGGGATCCGCGGGCCCATGAGTTCTCGCTCCAGCTGCGGGCGATGGACGCCGACAAGAACGGCGCCGGGCTGGGCCTGCCGGTGCTCGTGGCGATGTGCAGCGCGCTCTTGGGCCGGAACACCCGCGGCGGCACGATCCTGATCGGCCCGCTGAACCTGGGCGGCTCGTTCGAGATGATCCCGAACGCCCAGCGGATCGCCGAACTGGCCGTGGACAAGCAGGCGGGCACCGTGCTGATGCCAGTCGCCGCCCGCCGGCAGCTCGCTGACCTGCCGGACGACGTGTGGACCCGGCTGAACATCGAGTTCTACAAGGACGCCGCCGACGCGGTGTTCAAGGCGCTGGTGGAGTGAGAAGAGCATGAGCGACTCGCGTAGCGACACAACGGCGGACAGCCGACTGACGATAGGCTTGTTGCAAAACACAATTCCTGTGTTGCTGTATGTGCTCTCGGCGAATGAACTCGCCAAATGGTGTGACCGTCTTGGGCTTGGGCCTTCGGACAAGGCCCCAATGGACAGCAAGAAGTCCTACGTCCGGGACCGCTTGTTGAGCACGCCGTCGCCGACATTCCCGGCGGTCGCGGAACAAGTCCTTCGCGAGTTCCAATCCCACGCGGATGGAAACGGCAAGGAACCGCCGACGGAGGAGTGGCTACGGGCATGGGAGGCCCTTCGTGAGGCTGTCGGCATCGACGAGATCCAGACGATCGTCTTCGCCAGCCGTGGCAAGCCGGATCTGGTTCTCCACGATGTCCCCAACAGGCAGCTTGCCGACGTAAAGGGGGCTGCGCTCATCTGGCACACCTCCATCACCGAGAAGGGCCTGACCGTCGCTGACCTGCTCCGGTGGTGGCGGTCGAACCGTCGGGCCGAAGGCAGCCTGTACCAACGGTTTGCAGAGTGCTGCCAGACCGAGGACGAGCGAGCAGTCTTGAACTTCTACTACAACGAGAAGGTCGGCAAGGTTGATGAGAAGTGCGAGCTGCCTGCATTGCTCCCACAGGTCTGGCTGGCGTATGACCCGCTGACGCGCCAGCAGCGATTGGGGCAGGCCGCAATCGATCGGCAGCGACTCGACTTCCTCATGTATCTACCAGGGCGGCGGAAGGTCATCATCGAGATCGACGGCATCCACCACATCTCGAAAAGCGGTGGCCGAGCGTGCTTGGAGACCTACTCCGAGGGTGTGGCCGCAGATCGTGGGCTGATGGCCAAGGGCTACACGATCTACCGTTTCGGGGCGAATGAGATTCAGCAAGACGCTGCCGAAGTTCTGGGGCAGTTCTTCCACGACATTCTGTCGTAAGTCGCGCAAAGTCTCCCGGGATCGATTGCCCTAAATCCCAGCCATTTCCCGGGCATATTCGGTGAGCGCAAAAATCGCTATCGGCTGCTTGTACGTGGCTTTCTACTCGTCCGCTTTCGGGCAACTCGCTGCGGCTTGGTCGGCGGTTCGTCAGCCGTTCTCTCGTGCCGCACAATTTTCTTTACCAGCCATGCGGGCAGACACTCGCTAATTGCCGGGCCCCAGCCTAAGCGGTGACCCTCGGCTCCTGAGGTCTGCGACACAACCGCCAAGATCCTGCCTTCGGTATCAAATACAGGGCCTCCCGAAGTGCCTCCTTCAAAGGCAGTTTTTCCGGTGAAGCAGACTCGGGTTGACGACGCCCTTATTTCACAGACTGCTTTTACAAGCCCTCGGTCGTGAGTAGCCACCGTGCCGCCGTGCATACCGACCACCGGGTTCCATGCAATACGCAGCGGGACCACTTCGTCCAGTAGGTCCTCCACCTCTGGATGTTCATCGGAAATGGCCAGCACAGCGATGTCCGTGCATTGATCGACGAATACCGGCGTCATCTGAAGCTTCGCGCCGTCGCTCAATTCAACGAAGAGCAAGTCGCCGTCGTAAATGCCATTCAGGGACTCGGGGTGCGGCAGATTGTGGGCGGCAGTCACCACATACCCACCCGACGCAACAAAGCCGAGACCACGGGCGCGGCGGTTCTTCTTTCGCGCCACCACGACTACTGCAGGCGGCATAGCGACTTTGTGTTTCATGGCGGTGCTCAACTCCACGCTCATTGCATGACTACATTACGCATTCGCAGTGACGTCCGCGACACATCGTACAACACCGCCCTTTTTCCTCCCTCCCGATTTCTCATACAGCCACTACCCGGCACAGTACATGCAAATCCACGTCACCCTCATTCCGATTCCCAGCCCGGAACACGTACCCGGCGGCCCCGATCCGCCCGAGAACATCTACCACTACACGACCGGCCTGAAGCTCCGCTCAATCATCAACACGGGTGCGATCAAGCCCACAACCGCCAAGATCGAGCCGCACGAAAGGCCCGTTGTATGGTTCAGCACCCAAGACCGGTGGGAGCCGACAGCCACAAAAGTCCCGATTCCGGGCATGCAGGGCCAGATCGCGACGGCGCAGGCGCAGGGTGGTCTAGTTCGGATCGCAGTCCCCGGCACCTGTGCTCCGTACATCTTCCCACAACTTCCCCTGATCGCCGGCACGAAGCCCAGCGTCTGCGTCGGGCTTCTTCTGGCCGGCCTCCAACTCGGCAGCGACCCGGACACGTGGCGGTTCAGTCCCACGCCCGTCCCAACTGCGATGTTCCGTGAAGTCGAGTTCTACGACTTCGCGAGCGACAGGTGGCTCGCCATTGATCTGGCCGAACTCGCCTGTCGCAACTGACCGGCTGGCGACGCGGCCCGGTTCCCGTTTTCTCAGATTCCCAGGAGATCCCCTACCCGTGACGACCCCGACCCTTCTGTGCGCCCTGCTGGCGACTGGCCTGGCTGTAGCGCTGGCCCGCGAAAACCGTGTCCGCCGGGCTCTTCAAGACCTTGTGACCCGACTGCTCGACAAGCTGCGGCAGCAAGCGGGCTGTTCCCATCACACCCCACCCACACGGAGACGCTCATGACGCTAACCACCATCCTCACGTTCCTCCTCGGCCCGATCGCCTGGCTCGTGAAGTTCTTCTTCCTATCCGGCTGGTCGCTCGTGAAGGCCGCGCTGTGGCTCTTTTCGCCTGTCTGGCTCATGGCAGCCATCACAGGGGCCATCTCCGGCTGCCTGGCCACTCCTGCCAAGGCCGGGTGGTTCAGCTGGGGACCCGACCGGAAGATCGAAGCCGCGAACCAGGCGCTCCAACGCGCCGCCCAGATCGCCACGGAGGCGGCCCAGACCCAAGCCAGCCAGCAGGGGCAGCTCTTGGCGGCCGTGGAGGCGCTCTCGAACGAGCGCACCCAATTGGCCGGGCACCTGCAGACTCTTGGCGAAATGGCGACCAGAGACTCGGCGTGGGCTGCGGCCCTCCAGGCTGCCGGGCCGGTGCTCATCGCCGTGGCTGTGTTGGCCCTAGGCTGCGCGGCCACCTGGATGCTGACCCGCGAGGCTGATCACGACGCCGACCTCGCCACCGTGCTCGTCGAAGAGATCGCGGGCACGGGGACTGGCATGCTCGTCAGCCGCCAGCACCACGAAGGCCTCACGGCGGGTGATGACCGTCCCGCTCGCGGCCTGGAATACGCACCCACAGACTCCACCCTCGAAGAACAGGAGATGCCCTTCTAGCCATGTCCCACATCGTCGAGATCAAGACCGAGGTACGTGACGAGGCGGCCGTACAAGCCGCCTGCACTCGCCTCCAGCTTCCAGCGCCCGAGACCAAGACAGTGAGGCTCTTCTCGGCTACTGCGACGGGCCTGTGCGTCCAGCTTCCGGGCTGGTCGTACCCCGTCGTCACCAACCTCCAGACCGGCCAAGTCCAGTACGACAACTACCAGGGCCATTGGGGTCAGCAGGAGGAGCTCAACAAGTTCCTGCAGGCCTACGCCGTCGAGAAGAGCAAGATCGAGGCCCGGAAGCGCGGCCACTCCGTCAGCGAAGCGCGGCTGGAGGACGGCTCGATCCGCGTGACCGTGCGCGTGGGAGGTGCCGCCTGATGAGCACCCCCACCACCAAGACCATCGAGATCACCGTCAGCCCGGAAGGCGCGACGAGCATCAAGACCTCGGGCTTCACTGGCGGCTCCTGCAGGGACGCCACCCGAGATTTGGAACGTGCGCTGGGCGTCGCGGGCAACGAGAGCCTGCTGCCCGAGTTCTACGCGCGAGCCCAGTCCGGCGAGCAGCTCCGGCAGGGCAACTAGCACCCCCGAGGACTAACCACATGACCGCAGAGACAGATCCCAGCGACGAGCAGATGAGCGAGAACGTGCGGCTGCTCCTTGCCCACTTCCACCAGACCGAACACGCCCGGATGGACGACGCCAGGAACCGGCTGCGCAGCGAGATTCTTCCCCGGCTCGCGCAGCATCGGGTCACCAACATCGAGGCGGCCTATAGCGGCTACGGCGATTCAGGTGCAATCGACGGCATCCAGTTCCGCGATTCAGCCGGACAGCGTGTAGACCGAGCGAACCTGCCGAACAACGTGATTGAGCAACTGGAGTCGTGCATCTACGAGTTCCTGCCCGCTGGATTCGAGATCAACGACGGCGGCCAAGGGACCGTGCTGCTCGACACCCAGACGGCCAAGGTCACGCTGAATCACCAGGAAACCTACACCGAGACCCGAGATTCCAACCGGGAGTTCACGCTCTGATGGCCCACCCCTACCACCACGCCGAGAGTTCAGCCCGGAAGTACGGCGGCGAGCCTGACGAGTACATCCGGCTGCATGAATGGCTCGACGCCTCGAAGAGCCACATGGCTGACTTCCGGCACCGCGCGCTCCGACATCACAGCGAGGGCGTGTTCATGCTGGAGGCTCTGTTCGGCTCTACGATCACGCTCTCGACCGGCAGGGTTCTTCCCGTCAGGTTCATCGGCGAGCAGCACGTTCTCGAAGACCTTGGCAGGATTCCCACGGTTCAGGACTGGCTCGGGAAGATTCAGCCCGAGAGTTGGATGCTGGGCCGCGGACACGCACTCTCCGAGTAGTCCCTGCCGTCAGTCGTCCAGTTCTCCGCCAACGCCGCCTTTGAAGTGGCAGTCACCGCACGACTGACTGAGGGCTTGGAATCCCGCTCGCAGCAACTTGGCGTCTTTCTGCTTGGTGGCGGCAGCGATTTCTTTCACGGCATCAACGTAGCCGTCCGCCGAACCCTTGATATCGGCGTTCTTGGATTCCTGCAGCGCCCTGCTCATCGCCTCAAACCGCGGCAGCGTCCTCTCGACCACTTGCCACGACGGAGCCGGTGCCTCTGCCTGCGTCCGCAATTGCCGATAAGGCGACCGTTTGCCCTCATGGGTTTTCTCCATGAGTTCTTCCACCTTCTCGTCCTCGTCGTGATCGGCATAGACCGCGACGCCAATCAGTCCGGCCGCCCCAAGAACGACCCCGAGACCAAGGACAGTTGTTTTCACAGTGCCGTCTCCACCCACTGAGAAGGAACCATATGCCTTCGACCAAGAATACGCGCCGCACAGCACTCGCGACCAACGCCCCCTCCCTCACCAGCCGACTCCGCGAACTGATCTCAGCCTGCTTCACGGCCATCTGGGTCCAAACGCACGAACCCCACGAAGCCGCTCGGGAAATCACCGACCTGTGCCGCGCCGAAAACTGGCGGCTGGGCATCTGGAACTGTGACTCCGGGGTCCAGTTTCCCGTCGAGCAGATCGCGATCCCGGGCGTCACTGAGACTCAAGACCCGCTCGCTGTCATCCGGGCCATGCCGCAGGTCGCCCAAGGCTCCGGCACGACGATTCTGATATTTGAAAACCTGCACCGCTTCATGGGCAGCGTCGAACTCATCCAAGCCATCGCGAGGCAGGCCATCACGGGCAAGCACAACCGGGCGTTCATCGTCGTGCTGGCCCCCGTGACGCAGATACCCCCGGAACTCGACAAACTCTTCGTGTGCGTCGACCATGAACTCCCGGATCATGCGCAACTGGAAGAGATCGCCCGCGGAGTCGCCACACAGGACGGCGAACTTCCCAGTGGTGACGAACTCCCCCGGGTGATCGACGCCGCGAAGGGCCTGACGCGCAGCGAAGCCGAGAATGCCTACTCGCTCTCGCTGGTCAGGCACGGCACGCTCAAGGCCGAAACTCTCTGGGAGATCAAGGCCGGACAACTCAAGAAGAGCGGCTTGGTCAGCATCCACCGCGGCTCTGAATCGTTCCAGCAACTCGGCGGCCTCGACAACCTGAAAGCGTTCTGTCTCCGGGCCATGCGCCGCCAGAGCGAAGGCACCGTCAGCAATCGGCCCCGCGGTGTCCTCCTGCTCTCTCCTCCCGGCTGTGGCAAATCCCAGTTCGCGAAGGCGCTCGGGAATGAGACCGGCCGCCCGACTGTGGTGCTCGATGTCGGCGCGCTACTCGGCTCGCTCGTCGGTCAGTCCGAGAGCAACGTCCGGGCGGCACTGAAACTTGCCGACGCGATGGCTCCGTGCGTTGTCTTTTGCGATGAACTGGAGAAAGCGCTCGCGGGATCCACTTCATCCGGCCAGACAGACTCCGGTGTGGCCGCCCGCGTGTTCGGATCGCTCCTGACATGGCTCAATGATCATGACTCGGACGTCTTCTTCGTCGGTACCTGCAACGACGCCTCGAAGTTGCCGCCAGAGTTCGCGAGGGCCGAGCGGTTCGACGGCGTGTTCTTCGTGGACTTGCCCGGGCGCGACCAGAAGGACGGAATCTGGTCGATCTATCAGCGGCACTACGGGCTGGACGGAAAACAGGCCCGGCCCGACGACACCAACTGGACCGGCGCGGAGATCAAGTCGTGCTGCAGGCTGGCCTCGCTCTTGGACGTGCCGCTCGTTCAGGCCGCGCAGAACGTCGTACCCGTGGCTGTCACTGCGGGCGACAAGATCGAGGGGTTACGCCAGTGGGCCTCGGGACGGTGCCTGTCGGCGGATCGGGCGGGGGTGTATTCGCATGAGCAGGAGCGGGCTGGTGGTCGAGTCAGGAGGGTGGTGCGCGAGCCGGGGGTGAATTGAACCTTCATTCCTTCCGCCCCCGTGATAAACGCGACCGGCAGGATATCGCCACCACAGGCTGGGCACACGGCGGCATGTGCTCGCCAATGCGGGAACGGAACTATCCCGAGCCAGTGCGTAAGGACTCACGACAACAAGGCACTGGCTTTGCAAGCACCGGTACAGGGCGATCCTAGCAGCAAGCGTTTGGCCCAGACGACCTGCCGTAGGGGAGATGCATGCCGCACCGGCCTCGATTTGGGTACCCTGTCGGGGGGCGCCGAGCCAACCGTCTACAGCAGGCACATCATCATGAACGCACATTCGTACAGGCCGGGCGAACAAGACGTGCCCGTAGATGTGCCCGTGCGCAAAAGATCGCGACGGATCGTTTGGGTTGTAGTGCTCGGCTTGGTCGCTCTGGTAGCCGTCGCCCTGCTGCTGCCCGCAACGCGAACGGCCCGCGAGGCAGCGCGGCGTGTGAGTTGTTCCAACAACCTCCGCCAGATCACCCTCGCTCTCGGGGAATACGCGAAGGCGCACGGTCACCTACCCCCAGCACGTATGCTCGCCGCCGACGGCACGGCACTCCACAGTTGGCGGACGCTCATCCTGCCCTACCTAGAGGAGAATCGCCTGTTCGAGTCGATTGATCTGTCGAAGCCGTGGGACGACCCGGTCAACGCGGCAGCGAGAGAAACCGTTGTGCCAGTGTTTCAGTGTCCGTCGAGTTCGAAAGACGGGCCGCTTACGACCTATCAGGCGGTGATCCTGCCTGAGGGTTTATTTCGTCCCGACGGCACGGCCAGTTTGCAGGAGTTCGCCGAAGCCGATCCCGCCACGGTTATCGTGATCGACTCTCCCTCGGATCGGGCAGTCCACTGGATGGAGCCGAGCGATGTCGACGCCGATGCGTTTCTCGTTGGCTTGCGGCACTCATCGGATCACTCGGGGAACGTGCTACTGATGGCAACTGTGGACGGCCGCGTGCTCACGTTTTTTGCTGACGACGAGAACGTCATGGCCGCTGACAGCCGCGCGTTGCTCACGCCCGCGAAGGACGGCCCGGACTTCGACAACCGCTGACCCCGCGGATGGATGGCCCGATCCACACACTCAGTTCATGAGCCGCAAGCGGCACGACCCACGAAGCCCAAACCGCGGCGGGGTTGAACCATGCGGCCGACACGCCCGCTACCGTCGCCAGTCCGCCCATGAGCCGCAGGACGATGGCCGAAGCAAGCAGCAGGTAGGTACGCCACATCCACCGCTCATGGTCGTGAAATTGGTTCCGGACGGCTGCTCGCCAGCCCAGTGCGGCGCACGCGGCAGTGAGGAGGGCGAGGACTGCGAGGCCGACCGCTGCAACCGGACCCGCAGCGGCGTAGCGCGCCATCCATAGGCCGCTGGGCGCAACCGCGAGCAGCACGACCGCCACCTCCAGTCTTCCGAAACGGCGATGCCAGAGCGGCCACCGGCGACGGAACGTATCGCTCATCAAAATCGTCGCCACCAGCAGCGCAAGCGGACCAGAAAGGATGTGGGCGTAGAACGCCACATGGTAGCCGCCGAAGAAGTAACTCCTGCGTCCTTGTAGGAAATCAGACGAGAAGTTCGGCGGTAGGTAATCGCGATACGCCATGAGGCTCTTGCTCAGCACGATGAGCACCACGGCTGCCGCGAGCGGACGCACAAGGCGGCTCGGGGTGCTGAGCCTGTTCATGGTCACGGAGGTTCCTTTGGGCGGTATCACGATTAATGGTCGTTGGTAGACCTTGTCATGCCAAGAGGCCGACACCAACCTCCGCACCCGTGCCGACCAAGTTCAGCACTCGCGTCGACCCACATCGGCGCCAGTGCTGAACCGGTACATTCTCTTCTGTATCTCTTTCTTCCCTCTCTTCTATCTACCTATGGGGTACCCCTCGCGGCCCCATCCCGCTGCTCGATAGAAGCCCGCCGCCCTGCCAGTCAGCGGCTATCCGGGATTTTCGCCCCCTGATTCCGGCCCATGGTGGCAGACGGCTCTACGGTCGCTTCGGCTGCTGATCGCCGGTCCTAGCCCCAGAACCGTCACCATCCAGAGGGATTTTTCAAGCCCGAGCCGCCACGAGTCTGTCAGCAGTCTTGGCGGCTGGGCCTTCCATCCAACCAACGTTCAAGGAGATTGCACGTACCGATGTCCACAGCAACCACAACTGAACCCGCGTCCGGCCAGAGCCAGTCTCGTCGGGCGATGACCAACCCAACCAACACCCTGACCAGCCAACTCGAACGCTCCGCCGCAAACAGGCTCCGCGCAACGATGGCCGCTGTCAGGCTCTCGTTCACATGGCTGGGCGTCCGAAAGACCCTCGCCCCTGAACAGCGCACGACAGCCGCCCGAGCGTTCCATGCCGACCGCGAACTGCTCTCGGCGTCGAAACTGATTCTGGACACGAAGAACCCCGCCTACCGTGCCGTGGCTGCCGTCAGGTCCGAGGCGTCTTCCTACTGGCGCACGGTCACGCTGCCTTTCCCCGAGGCTGGCATTCGCCTTCTTCCGCAGAACTCGCTCGGCATGTTCGCGAACACCATGCAGACGTACCGCGAGAGGCTCCAAGAGGCAGCCCGGGAACTCGCCGCCCAGTACGAAACCATCAAGTCAGAAGCCCAGCGGCGCCTTGGCACACTCTTCAACGCCAGCGACTATCCCACGACGCTCGACGGTCTGTTTGATCTTGAAGTCTCCTACCCGACCATCGAGCCGCCGAACTACCTCATGGCCCTGCACCCCGAGGTCTATCAGCAGGAGCAAGCCCGGGTTCGTGAGCGGTTCGAGAGTGCCGTCGAACTGGCCGAGCAGGCTTTTGCGACGGAACTCCAGCGGCTCACAGCCCATCTCGCTGAACGTCTCACCGGGTTGCATGACGGCCAGCCGAAGGTCTTTCGAGACTCAGCCGTCGAGAACCTCCGGGAATTCTTCGAGCGGTTCCGGCGGCTGAACATTCGGTCTAGTCCCGAGTTGGATGCTCTCGTCGAACAAGCGCAGCAGACGATCACGGGCATCGAGCCGCAGACGCTCAGGGACTCCAACAGGCTCCGCGCAATGGTGGCCCGGGACTTCGAGCAGATTCAGGCCCGTGTTGGCGATCTGCTCGTGGATCGGCCCCGCAGGAACATTCTCAGGCGCGGGCAAACGGGAGCGGGAGCATGACCACCGAGATAGAGTTGGTCGTGGATGCTAGCGGTGGCGTCCGGTGTATCTACGGCGAGGCACTTGACCTGCGGCAAATCGGGAAACTGCAGATCACCCGGGCGAGCCATGTGGAGCCAGACGCCGAGGGCTACTGGTGGGCGGACATGGAGCCTGTTGATGGGCCTGTCTTGGGGCCTTATGGCAGACGGTCGGAGGCGTTACAGGCGGAGAGGGGGTGGTTGGCTCACCGCGGTCACTCCTTCGTGTCCTTGCAGCAAGCGTGTAATTTCTTCTCCGGACAGCAAGGCGGGCGGCCTGGGGTGTTCAGGCAAAGGCCTGTTTGCGGTGCCTGAGGAGCCGTGTCGCGACCACGTGACAGCCGCGCGGTCGGGCTCACGCTGCCATGCTCTTCACGGCGCTCGATGCCGATCGTGTGCATCGGAGAACCACGTATGGCTCTTCGCGCACGCGAGTTGATGCGTGCGCGGGCATGCGGCATCG
>Ga0315901_10001806_pt1 | contig 30625 bp, 21 predicted proteins | sample LakEriMetagenome_10_FD_203761 | JGI IMG/M metagenome (GOLD analysis project Ga0315901, IMG submission 203761) | Freshwater fungal communities from buoy surface, Lake Erie, Ohio, United States - Buoy 2 MA116 | ecosystem: Environmental > Aquatic > Freshwater > Lake | place: USA: Lake Erie, Ohio...
GGTCAAATCAGAACTAATCTCAGTGACTTCGAAATCTGCTGCATTTGCGTAGAGGGTGAAGAAGGAGATGGTGTTCCAGTAGGTGAGCAGTGTTTTTCTCACTACATCGGTGATTGCATCGTGGCCAACACGTCTAGCACTCCAAGGAGAGCCGGCAGCGAGCATGTACCAACGAACTGCATCGGCTCCGTGCTGGTTCATCAATGGCATTGGCTCTAGAACATTTCCTAGATGCTTACTCATTTTTCTGCCATCTTTATCCAATATATGCCCAAGACAGAGAACGGTTTTATAAGATGATTTATCAAAAACTAAGGTTCCGATTGTCATTAATGTATAAAACCATCCGCGCGTTTGATCAATCGCTTCACATATAAAATCTGCAGGGTATGCAGCTTTAAATTGCTCTACTGATCCTGCTCGATGAGGGTAGCCCCACTGCGCAAATGGCATTGCACCTGAGTCATACCAGCAATCAATTACTTCAGGAATCCGCTGCATCTGTGTTTGGCACTCTTGGCATTTAAATTTTATGTCATCAACAAATGGACGATGTGGATCTAATTTACTTAACTCTTGCCCGGCTAGTTTTCCAAGCTCAGCTAGTGAACCCACGCAGATCTCGTGGTTATTTTCGCATCGCCAGATTGGCAGTGGCGTGCCCCAATATCGATTTCGCGATACTGCCCAGTCGATGTTGTTGTTTAACCAATCACCAAATCGACCAGTTTTAATAGTCTCTGGATGCCAATCTGTTGTTGAGTTCTCACGCAGCAAGTCCTGTTTAATCGCAGTTGTTTTGATATACCAAGAAGGTTGCGCGTAATACATTAATGCAGTGTGGCAGCGCCAGCAGTGCGGGTAGGAGTGCTCAAATTGCAAACTCTTGAATAACAAGTTTCGACTTTTAAGATCTTTTATTAATGGCTTATCAGCTTCCTTGAAAAATACCCCACCAACTAGCGCAACCTCTTTTTTAAAATGGCCATCAGGATTTATTGGGTTTACTACCGGCAGGTTGTATTTTCGACAAACTTCTAGGTCGTCGGCGCCAAATGCTGGAGATTGGTGTACTAAACCTGTTCCATCCTCAACTGTTACATAGTCAGCCAGTACAACAAAGTGGGAGTTCTCAATCTCGACTAAATCAAATGGCCTTGAGTACTTAGTATGTTCCAACTCTTTACCCATGAAAGTAGCAATAACTTTTCGATCCTCACCAAGAACGTTTACTAAATCTGCTGCCACAACTAGTCGTTCAGTTTTATCATCTACGGCAATTTCAATTACTTGGTACTCCACCTTTGGGTTAACTGCAACCGCTGTGTTGGAAACTAAAGTCCAAGGGGTTGTAGTCCAAACAAGTAAACTCGCCTTAAGTTCGGAAAGCTTTCCAGAGGTTGCGGGGAATCTTACAAAAACTGATGGATCTTTTATGGTTTCATAACCTTGGGCTAACTCATGATCAGATAATCCAGTTCCACATCTTGGGCAGTAAGGTGCAACTCGGTGATCTTGTACAAGCAAGCCTTTGTTCCAGATTTGCTGTAAGGACCACCAAACACTTTCGATGTACTCCGGCGACATGGTCCAATACGCTTCATCGAAATCAACCCAGAATCCCATGCGCTTGGTCATATCCGTAAACTCAGTTACATGTCGTTGAACTGATTCCTTACATTTTTCATTGAAGGCAGCAACTCCAAATTTTTCGATGTCAGCTTTACCAGTGAATCCCAATTCTTTTTCAACTGCAATTTCAACCGGCAGGCCATGGCAATCCCAACCAGCTTTTCTGATTACCTGTTTGCCTTTCATAGTTTGAAAACGTGGGAATAAATCTTTAAAAACGCGAGCTTCTATATGGTGAGTACCTGGTTTGCCGTTTGCAGTTGGTGGACCTTCATAAAAACTCCAACGCTGGGCGCCATTACGATTTTCAACAGATTTTTCAAAAACTTGATTTTTTGTCCAGTAATCAAGAATTCCGGCTTCCATCACAGGCAGATCAATTTGCGCCGGTAAGGCATTAATCGAGTTTTTCTTATTGATTGCCACCCCGCATTCTAACGCGGGAAGAAAGCATTTCTTGAACACATCTTTACTCACGGGGGTGGCGGTTGGTAATTAGTTGAGCCAAGCCATAACCTTTCCCCCTTCGGGGGGTATTGTGGCGATTAAGAAATTGTTTAAGAAATCAGCAAAAAAGAGCAGCAAGCCAACACCAAAAAAGCCTGCAAAAAAGGTGGCGAAAAAGGCTGTAGCAAAGAAAGCTGCTCCAAAAAAACCAGTCGCAAAAAGTGCAACTAGATCACCTAAGATAGTTAAACCTTCAATAGCCAAAAAACCAATTGCTAAAAAAGCAGTTGGTAAACCATTCCCGGCCAAGCTTCAAACTTCAACTTCTGGCTCTTCCACAACTATCTCTGTTACATCAACCATGCCAAACGCAAATGCGCAACCGGTGGTTGAAGAACGCAGATTAATGATGTTGCCACCACCAAGACCAGTTTTAAAATCTAAGAAAGCAGCGGCCCTAAAACCAATTAAGGCAGCCCCTGCACCACTTGTAGTTCAATCTGATGAGAATGCATGGAATGCCACTGAATTAAAAAGTATTAAGGTTGAACTGTCTAAAGATTTAGTCAGATTGAGAAAAGAGTTAGAGATTGCAGAGGCTGAAATGGAAGATTTGGTTGAAGCGGCTGGAGTTGGAGCCGGTGATGATCAAGCCGATGCTGGGGCAAAAACATTTGAACGCGAGCATGAGATGTCCTTGGTCTATAACGCTAAAGATATGGTCCAGCAAACAGAGCGAGCACTTGAAAGAATTGATAACAAAACTTATGGCAAATGCGAGGAGTGCGGAAACTTTGTAGGTAAAGCCAGACTCCAGGTCTTCCCACGCGCAACCTTGTGTATGGTCTGTAAACAGAAGGAGGAACGACGCTGAACTTAATTCAGCGAAAATTGCTAGCGGTCACCGCTCTAATAGTTTTTGCATTTGATTATTTAACAAAAACATTGGCGATAGAACATTTATCAAGTCAACCCAAGCAAATAATTGGCGATTTTCTGCAACTTAGATTGACCTATAACTCAGGTGCAGCATTTAGTTTGGCAACAAGCGGAACCATATTCCTCTCAACATTTGCAATTATTGTTTGTGCAGTTATTTTCTTCTATGGCAGAAAAGTTGCCTCAAACAGATGGGCTTTTGCCCTTGGCTTAGCGCTGGGCGGAATTTTTGGAAATCTATCTGATCGAATTTTTAGAGATCCAGGAAGATTGCAGGGTGAAGTTGTGGATTGGATTGAACTACCCAATTGGCCAATATTTAATATAGCTGACATAGCAGTTGTTGGCGCTGCGATTCTTATTTCAATCTTAAGTTTCAAGAATGTTGCTTTTGATAAACCACAGGAGAAAAAATGAGTGAAAGAGAAGTAAGAAATCTCTCTATTCCTGAAGGGTTAAATCAAGAGAGAGTTGATGCAGCACTTTCAAGGCTTCTTGGCCTTTCTAGAAATGTGATTGTTGGATTAATTGAAGCTGGAGAGATTTCTAAAGATGGAAAAGCCGTTGGAAAATCAGATCGCGTGATTACTGGTGACCAATTAGAGGTAATACTTCCTGCAGCTAAAGGTGAAGCCAAACTCGTTGCGACCCCAGTAGATGGATTAAAAGTTGTTTATGATGATGAGTTCCTAATTGTTATTGATAAACCTGTTGGCATCGCAGCTCACCCAAGCCCCGGATGGCAAGGGGCAACAGTAGTAGGAGCGATATTTGCAGCTGGCTACCAACTTGCTACATCAGGGGCAGCAGAGCGTCAGGGCGTTGTGCACCGATTGGATGTTGGAACATCTGGGTTAATGGTGGTTGCCAAAAATGAGATTGCATATTCAAGTTTAAAGGATCAATTTCGAAATAGAACTGTTTCAAAGGTTTACCATGCTTTAGTGCAAGGGCATATGGATCCAACTGTTGGCACCATTGATGCGCCAATTGATCGCCATCCAAGAGAAGATTATCGTTTTGCAGTTGTTGCCAATGGCAAACCAAGTATTACGCATTACAAAACTTTAGAAGTTTTCCCAGCTGTTACCTTGTTAGAAATTGAACTTGAAACAGGAAGAACTCATCAGATAAGAGTTCATTTTTCCGCTCTCCACCATCCATTAGTTGGAGACTTAACCTATGGCTCTGATCCAGCCCTGGCCATGAGATTGAGTATTTCTAGACCTTGGCTACATGCCAAGCAGCTGGCATTTGATCACCCTGGCTCTGGCGAGCGTATGTCCTTTAATGCTGAGTACCCAGCGGATCTGACACGCTCACTAGAGATACTTTCAGATATTACGCGCTAGAAATATCACCCAGTAGTAATCTCACCACCCATGCCTATTTCAGCCGGAAACCAAAGCAACTCGGAGAATTTTGCACATCTTCATGTGCACACCGAGTACTCAATGCTGGATGGAGCGGCAAAGATTTCAGAATTGATAGCTGAAGTTGCCAGACAAGAAATGCCAGCTATCGCAATGACTGATCATGGAAATGTATTTGGTGCATTTGAGTTTCATAAAATTGCCAAAAGTGCAGGGGTTAAACCAATTATCGGAATAGAAGCTTATGTAGCACCAGAATCTAGATTTGATAAGCGCAGAGTTAAGTGGGCCGAGGGTGGAGAGGATGATGTTTCAGGTGGCGGTGCTTATACCCACATGACGCTCTTGGCTGAAAATAATGTTGGTTTAACCAATCTTTTTAAACTTTCTTCTTTGGCATCCCTTGAGGGTTTTTATTACAAACCAAGAATGGATCAGGAATTAATTGCCCAATACAGCAAGGGAATTATTGCCACCACCGGTTGTCCGGGAGGGGAGATTCAAACTAAGTTGCGAATGGGTGCATATAAAGAGGCGGTTAATGCTGCGGCAAAGATGAGAGATATTTTTGGAGCAGATAATTACTTCCTTGAAATTATGGACCACTCAATTGATATTGAAAAACGAGTTCTGACAGATCTTCTAAAATTAGGTAAAGAGTTAAACCTACCTCTGCTTGCAACCAACGATTTACATTACACCCACCACAAAGATGCTGCCGCTCATGAAGTAATGCTCTGTATTCAGTCTGGTGCAACGCTTGCTGATCCGAAAAGGTTTAAATTTGAAAACTCTGAATTTTATTTAAAGACTGCTTCGCAAATGCGTCAATTGTTTAAGGATTTGCCGCAGGCTTGTGATAACACTTTACTTATTGCTCAGCGCTGTGAAACAACTATGCGAGAGGGCGAGAATTTACTTCCACGGTTCCCCGTTCCTCAAGGAGAAACTGAAGATAGCTGGTTAATAAAGCAGGCGAATCTGGGTCTAGCGGAACGTATGAATGGAAAGATTCCTGCAGAGTATCAAGAGCGTTTAAATTTTGAATTAGATGTAATGATAAAAATGGGTTTTCCAGGATACTTTCTCGTAGTTTCAGATCTTTGTAACCATGCGCGTAAAGTTGGTATCCGCGTAGGGCCAGGTAGAGGCTCAGCAGCAGGCTCCTTAGTTTCATACTCACTTGGAATAACCGGATTAGATCCAATCAAATTTGGTTTGTTGTTTGAACGTTTCTTAAACCCAGAGCGTATTTCCATGCCCGATATTGATTTAGATTTTGATGAGCGTAGAAGATCAGAAATGATTATGTATGCCACAACTAAGTATGGCGATGACCGAGTGGCACAGATTATTACCTACGGCACTATTAAATCTAAACAGGCAATCAAGGATTCAACTCGAGTGCTGGGGTATCCCTATGCACTTGGTGAGAGATTAACTAAATCGCTACCTCCATCGGTGATGGGTAAAGATATTTCACTTGGTGGAATTTTCAATATGGATGATGACCGTTATGGCGAGGCTGTTGAATTTAGAAATCTTTATGAATCTGATCCTGATTCAAAAAGAATTGTTGATACCGCTCTAGGAATTGAAGGTTTAAAGCGCCAGTGGGGAGTGCATGCCGCTGGAGTTATTCTTAGTAAAGAACCATTATTAGAGGTAATACCAATACATAGGCGTGAGGCTGATGGAGCAATAATCACTCAATTTGATATGGGTGCATGTGAGGCTACTGGATTATTAAAAATGGATTTTCTAGGGCTTAGAAACCTTTCAGTATTAGATGATTGCTTGATAAACATAGAGAAAAATCTTGGTAAGAAGATCGTCCTTGAAACTTTGCCACTAGAAGATGACAAAACTTTCGAATTACTTTCCAGAGGTGACACACTTGGCGTTTTTCAGTTAGATAGTGCACCGATTAGATCACTTCTTAGATCGATGGCACCTGATAGCTTTGAGGATATTGCAGCGGTAATTGCTCTTTACCGTCCAGGCCCAATGGGTGAGGATTCCCATAACAAATATGCCGATTACAAAAATGGTAGAAAAGTTCCAGTTGCAATCCATCCAGAGCTTGATAAGCCACTTAATGAAATTCTAAAAGACACTTATGGATTGATTGTTTATCAAGAGCAGGTATTAGCCATTGCAAGAAAGGTGGCCGGTTTCACCTTAGGTCGAGCGGATTTGTTAAGAAAAGCAATGGGCAAGAAGGACAAGAAAATTCTGGATAAAGAGAAGGTGCATTTCGAAGAGGGTATGAAATCTAATGGCTTTACTGAAGATGCAATTGAAAAGCTATGGCAAACACTTATTCCTTTCTCAGATTATGCATTTAATAGAGCGCATAGTGCTGGATATGGATTGTTGTCATTTTGGACTGCATACTTAAAGGCTAATTATCCGGCAGAGTATATGGCGGCCCTGCTTACCAGTGTTCGTGATGATAAAGATAAAAGTGCCTTGTACTTGAATGAATGCAGAAGGATGGGAATTAAAGTATTACCTCCAGATGTCAACGAATCTGATTCTGGCTATACGCCAAGAGGCAAAGACATCCGCTTTGGATTGACAGCTATCAGAAATGTTGGCGAGAACGTTGTGGCATCAATTATTGAAAATCGAAGCGCAAAAGGAAGATATTTAAATTTTGGCGACTTTTTGGCCAAGGTTGATTCGCATGTTTGCAATAAGAAGACAATAGAATCTTTGATAAAGGCGGGCGCATTTGATTCTTTAGGTCATACTCGTCGGGGCTTGATGATGGTATTCCTAGAAGCACTAGATGCAGTCTCTGAGGCAAAAAGAGCAGAGTCCATCGGTCAGTTTGATCTATTTGGCTCAGCAAATGAAACTTCAAGTGTGAGTGGAGTTGAACTTGAAATTCCAGATTCTGAATGGGAAAAAATGATGCTTCTAAGTTATGAACGGGAGATGTTGGGGTTGTATGTTTCAGATCATCCACTTCTTGGCGTGGAGCACATACTTAGATCAGTGGCAGATTTTTCAATAAGCCAGATCTCCGAAGCAGGACATGATCAGATAATCAATATTGGTGGATTGATCACACAGATACAACGAAAAGTTTCAAAGCAAGGTACTCCTTGGGCAATTGTTACCGTTGAAGATTTAGAAGGAGCAGTAGATGTGCTTTTCTTCTCAAACTCTTACGCAACGCATGGAGTTAATTTGGTTGAAGATCGAATTGTTGCGATTAGAGGTCGGGTAGATAAAAGAGAAGAACAGCCACGTATTTCGGCGTTGGATTTAACCCTTCCAGATCTAAAACTGATTCCTACTGGACCACTTATTATTTCAATGGAAGCTTCACGATGTACGCCTCCAATAATCGACAAAATGAGTGAAATCCTTAAATCACATCCAGGGGCTCGAGAGGTTCATTTGAGATTAATTGATGGTGAAAAGAAAACAATTCTAAAACTAGATGAAACTTTGAAAGTCACCTCTTCACCTGGATTAAGCGCAGATCTTAAAACTGTTCTGGGTCCAGATTGTTTAGTGGTTTAAATGAATACTGGTCCAATGCAGTTGTTGCCTGCTGTAGATATTAAAGCCGGTGCGGTATTCCAAAATACTGATACAGATGTAAAAGTCTCTGAATTCTTTGGCTCACCTGCTGAGGTGATAGCTAGCTTTGTAAATTTTGGAAGTAAGTGGATACATCTTGTTGATTTGGATACTGCTTATGGAACAGGAGAAAATTCGCAACTCATCAACAATTTAATTGGCTCCTATCAAGTAAATTTTCAAGTTTCTGGTGGAATATCTAACTCTTTTACTTTAGAAAGAGCACTTAAAAGTAAGGCGAAATGGATTAATTTATCCACTGCCTGCTTAGTGGATATTGAATGGACATTAGATCAAATCAAAGCACACTCAGGCCGTATTGGAATTTCACTTGATGTGTTAAATGGAGTATTGACTGCAAGGGGCAGCAACACGGTGGTGGGTGATTTGCAAACTTATGTGGAAAAACTCAGTAAAGCCGGATGTACAAGATTTGTGGTAACAGATAACAGCACAGATGGAAAAATGAGTGGACCAAATTTTGATTTACTTACGCAAGTTTCAAAGATCACAAAGGCTGAGATTATTTCAAGTGGTGGGGTGTCAGATTTATCTGACCTAGTAAAACTTCGCGAGTTTGGGATTGCTGGAGTAATAGTTGGTAAAGCCTTCTATACGGGTCAAATTAACTTCAAAGCCGCCTTGGACACTTGCTATAAGTAATTCGGCTCCAACTGCATCAGAATTACGGCACAATAGGCGCGTGGATACAGCGCAATTAACAATAGAAAAATTTCGAGATTATGCTCGAGATTTTAATGTTATTCCGGTTGCTCGAGTTATTGAAGATAAAAATCAAACACCACTTTCTATTTATGCCACATTAGCTGGTCATCGAACAGGAACATTTCTACTTGAATCAGCCGAATCTGGAATTTGGGCGCGATATTCTTTTATTGGAGTCAATAGTCAGGCGACATTAACTGAATCTAACGGCGTTGCAATTTGGAGCGGTGTTATGCCAGCTGGTGCTCCTGTTGGCATTGACCCTTTGATGGCTCTGCGAATTTCCACCGAACATTTGAAATCACCAAAAATTCCCGGGTTACCACCATTAACAGGTGGCCTAGTTGGTTACCTAGGTTATGAAATAGTTCGAAGACTTGAAAAAATAGGTAACACTTCCCAAAAAGATATTGATATTCCAGAAATTGCAATGATGCTTACTTCAGACTTGGCAGTTTATGACCATCTGGAGGGGAAAATAACTTTGATTGCTAATGCAATTAATTGGGATGGAAGCTCTGAGAGAGTTGATTTGGCATATGAAACCGCGATTGCTCGCTTGGACAAAATGGAGAGCGATTTAAAGAATTCTTCACATCAAGTATTTAGCAGCATTCCAGATAATATAAAGCCAGAATTTACTAGAAATACTAATGATGAAACATATCTAGCAAAAGTTGAATTAATCAAAGAAGAAATCAAATCGGGAGAGGCGTTTCAAGTTGTGCTGTCTCAGAGATTTTCTATGCCAGCTAAATCAGAACCATTTGATCTTTATCGAGTTTTAAGGGAGCAAAACCCAAGCCCTTACATGTATTTATTTAGATTCAACGATGGGTTATCAATAGTTGGTTCAAGTCCGGAAGCTTTAGTGAAGGTGACGGGGGATGAGGTTGTTATTCATCCGATTGCTGGAACAAGGCCTAGAGGCAAAGATGATAAACAAGATTTGAGTATTGAAAAAGAATTGCTGAATGATCCTAAAGAACGAGCAGAGCATTTGATGTTGGTTGATCTTGGGCGAAATGACTTAGGAAGAGTTTGCAGTCCAGGATCAGTTGAAGTAACTCAATTTATGCAAATTGAAAAATACTCCCATGTAATGCACATTGTTTCTACTGTAGTGGGTAAGTTGTTAAAACATATATCGCCAATTGATGCATTATTAGCAGTATTCCCTGCAGGTACGTTATCTGGAGCACCAAAACCAAGAGCAATGCAAATTATTGAAGAGCATGAACCAACGCAAAGAGGAATTTATGGCGGCACAATTGGTTATCTTGATTTCACTGGCAATATAGACACATGTATAGCAATTAGAACTGCGGTAATTAAAGACAACATTGCTTATGTTCAAGCAGGGGCTGGAATTGTTGCAGATTCAGATCCTGCCTCCGAAAATCTAGAGTGCATCAATAAAGCAGCAGCAGTATTAGGTGCAATTGCAACTGCTAACGCAATGGTGGTTTCAAAGTGAGGGGATCAATACTTGGCAGTTTGTTTGTGGTCGGATTAGCGACTTACTTGATTATTCGGCTAAGCCGGAAAGAATCCTTAAAGCGGTATGAAAGAAAACCAAAAAATAATTGGAATGCATTATCTGAAGGGGTGGATCCGACAGATGAGTGAGTCAAATGTATTAACCTCGATTGTTGAGGGCGTAATAGAGGATTTAGAAAAACGCCGTATTCCAATTTCTACATTAAATGAACAATTAAAAAGTGCACCTGATTTGAGAGGAGCATACAAATCCCTAAGTAAGCCTGGAATGCGATTGATTGCCGAGATAAAAAGATCATCGCCAAGTAAAGGCGCTTTGGCAGAAATTGATGATGCCAAATCTTTGGCAGGTAAGTACCAGGATGGTGGCGCTGATGTGATCAGCGTTTTAACAGAAGAGCGTAGATTTAAAGGAAGTATTTCTGATTTGATCGATGTTCGAAGTTCGATTGAGCTGCCAGTACTTCGAAAAGATTTTATCGTCACTGAATATCAAGTTTTAGAGTCCAGAGTTTTAGGAGCGGATCTAATTTTGCTCATTGTTGCGGCCTTGACTGATTCACAATTAAAGGATTTTTATCAACTATCAACTGAACTTGGCATGGATGTATTAGTAGAGGTACATGATTTAGATGAAGCTGAAAAAGCTTTGAATATTGGATCTAAAATCATTGGCGTAAATTCAAGAAATCTTAAAACCTTAGAAGTCAGTGAGAAGACATTTGAATTGATCCTGCCGCAGCTGCCAGAGAGCGTCTTGAAAGTTGCAGAGTCAGGAATCAGTACTGGTGAACAAGTTGCAAGGGTTCAAGTTTTGGGGGCAAAAGCGGTCCTAATAGGCGAGAGTTTGGTTAAATCAGGTAATCCAGTTCATACGATTAATCAACTTCTAAATCGATAGAGATCCAATAAACTATCGTTATGAGCAATGGTAGCTATAAAGAAATTCTGAACGAATCTGCGGTCGGACATTTTGGTCCTTACGGTGGTCGTTTCGTACCGGAAGCTTTGATATCTGCTTTGGATGAGCTCGCTGCTGCACACACAGCTGCACAATCTGATCCTATTTTTCAATCTGAATTAGCCGAGCTACATAAGAGTTACACAGGTCGTCCAAGTATTTTGACTGACGCGAAGAGATTTTCTGAACATGCAGGTGGCGCAAGAATTCTTTTAAAGCGTGAAGATTTAAACCACACTGGCAGTCATAAAATTAATAACGTTCTAGGTCAGGCACTTCTGACAAAAAAGATGGGCAAGAAAAGAATTATTGCCGAAACTGGTGCGGGTCAACACGGCGTAGCCTCAGCAACTGCAGCTGCACTTTTTGGTCTTGAATGTGTGGTTTACATGGGAGAGGCAGACACTCAGCGGCAGGCATTAAATGTGGCCCGAATGAAATTGCTCGGAGCAACAGTTGTTCCTGTAACCCAAGGTTCTAAAACACTAAAAGATGCAATTAATGAAGCGATGCGAGATTGGGTAACAAATGTTGAGACTACGCATTACTTACTTGGAACTGTTGCCGGACCACATCCATTCCCAACCATGGTGCGAGATTTTCAGCGAATAATTGGCGTTGAAGCAAGGGAACAAGTTTTATCGTTAACTGGGAAACTTCCTGATGCGGTGTTGGCTTGCGTTGGTGGCGGCTCAAACGCAATTGGTATTTTTCATCCATTTATTGATGATAAAACTGTTCGGTTAATTGGATTAGAAGCAGGTGGAAAAGGAATAGAAACGGGATTGCATGCTTCAACTATTTCAGGTGGTAATCCAGGGGTATTGCATGGAACTCGTTCATATGTTTTGCAAGATCAAGATGGTCAAACTGTCGAGTCTCACTCTATTTCTGCAGGTCTAGATTATCCGGGAGTTGGACCAGAACATGCTTATCTAAATGACATTGGCAGAGCTGAGTACCGATCGATTACCGATGATCAGGCGATGTATGCGTTCTCATTGATGTGTAAATCTGAAGGAATTATTCCGGCGATTGAAACAGCGCATGCTTTAGCAGGTGCATTAGAGCTTGGTCATGAACTCGGTAAAGATGCAACAATTCTTATTAACCTCTCAGGTCGAGGCGATAAAGATGTTCAAACTGCAGCTGAGTACTTCGGATTACCGCTCTAATGCAAACAGCTCTTGAAGCATTGTTTGCTAAAACCAAAAGCGAAAATCGTGCTGTTCTAATTGGATATATTCCAGCGGGATTTCCAAATCAGAAAAGTTCAAAGAAAATTCTAAAGGCAATGATCGATGGCGGAATCGATGCAGTTGAAATTGGATACCCATACTCAGATCCAGTTATGGATGGTCCAGTTATTCAAGCTGCCTCTGAAGAAGCGATTAAAAATGGTGCAGGCGTAAATGCTGTTTTTGATTTACTTCAAGAAGGGGTCAAGCAAGGTATTCCTTCGATGGTTATGAGTTACTGGAGTCCAATCGAAAAATATGGTGTTGAGAATTTTTCAAAAAAAGTTTCAGAGTTGGGTGGGAGTGGTGTAATTACTCCTGACCTGACAGTTGAAGAATCCAATGAATGGCTTAGTTATTCAAAAACGTTTGACTTAAATCGAATATATGTCGTAGCTCCTAGCTCATCAAGTGAGCGGTTGTCCAAAGTTACTGAACAGTGCTCTGGATTTATCTATGCAGCCAGTCTTATGGGTGTAACAGGTACCAGAGATTCTGTTTCTGGAAATGCTAGATCATTGGTGGAACGAATTCGCAAGGTAAGTAATACGCCAGTAGCTGTTGGACTTGGTGTTTCTACAAAAGAACAAGCAAGCGAAGTTGCTAAGTATGCTGATGGTGTCATTGTCGGTTCTGCATTTATTAAAATTATTCAAGAATTCGGAGCAGGCAGAACTGGTTTAAAGAAAGTCAAGCAACTGGCAAAATCTCTCTCAGAAGGAGTTAGAAATGTTAAATAAGTTTAAAACCTATCAACCATGGCTTACCTTGCTTTCTCGCCTAATTCTAGGTGGAGTTTTGTTCGCAGCAGGAGCTTTAAAAATTGGCAACCTTCAAAAATCTGCAATGGCAGTAAGAGCTTATGAAATGTTGCCTGTTGAATTAGCTAACTTTCTGGGATACGCACTACCTTGGATTGAAATTGGAATTGGCCTACTTCTAATCGTCGGAGCTTCGGTGAAGATCTGCGGTTTGCTAGGGGCATTTACTATGTTGGCATTCATTATTGCCATTGCGCAGGCATGGGCACGCGGGCTGAGTATTGACTGTGGATGTTTTGGTGGTGGGGGAACGATTGATCCCGAGGAAACTAAGTATCTTTCTGAGATAATTCGGGATATAGGATTACTGGCTATGGGAGTTTTTCTATATTACTTCCCAAAGGGTAAATTAAGTCTAGATCGATAATCGATAACGGGGAGATGTAATGGCAACCAATTCTGGAGCTGATAAAGGAACTCGCAATTTAGTAATTGTTATGGTTTTGTTTATCGTCGCAGTAGGAGTGATTTTTTCATTAATTAGCAGTCGTTCAAATTCAACTGCAGCTATTCCAGCGGCCGTTTCAGAGGCCGACGGCTATGGAATAGTTCTAAATCCTGAAAGCACTCCAAAAATTGATGTCTATGTAGATTATCAGTGCCCTGCTTGTCGTTCCTTTGAACTTATTAATGGTAAATATTTAAATGAAGTTATCGAGGCAAAAAAAGCAAAGGTTGTATTCCATCCGATGACATTTATTGGTCCAGAATCGATCTTGGCAGCTAATGCAGCAGCTTGTTCTGCGGATGAAAATAGGTTTGTTGCTATGAATTTAGCTCTTTTCCAAAACCAACCTTCTGGTGAAAACACTGGTAAATGGCAAAATCCATTCTTTATCGAATTGGGTAAATCTATTGGTATTAACTCAACAACTTTTGAATCCTGCGTGAATGACGGAAAATATGTTGATTGGACAACAAACGTTGCTTCAGCCTCCGCAAAGGCCGATGTCAATTCAACTCCAACTGTATTAATCAATGGCAAGCCACTTGATCGAAATACTCAGTATGGAGATCCAGCAAATTTCAAGGCAGCACTTGAGGCAGCTGGCGTTAAGTAATTTTACTTAACAAAGGTGCAGCAATTGATTCCTAGTCCATCCCGTTCTGCTTTTGAGATTGGTCCACTGACCATACATTTTTATGCTCTTTGCATAATTTTGGGTATTGCAGTTGCGGTTTGGTTGGGTGGTAAGCGATACCAAGCACTAGGTGGAAATTCAGATGATGTATTTGAGGTTGCCATTTGGGCTGTGCCTTTTGGAATTATTGGTGGGCGCATTTATCACGTAATCACTTCACCAGCTCAGTACTTTGGTGAATTTGGAAATCCAGCGGATGCCCTTCGAATTTGGAAGGGTGGACTTGGAATTTGGGGAGCGATATCACTTGGAGTACTTGGTGCATATCTTTACTTCAAGACTCATAAAACTTCACTAACTTTTGCGCAATTGCTAGACAGCTTGGCTCCAGGAGTAATCATTGCTCAAGCAATTGGACGTATTGGCAATTATTTCAATCAAGAGGTGTTTGGCAAACCTACCGATTTACCTTGGGCGCTAAAGATTGATTTGTTTAACAGACCTGTAGGGTTTGAGCAATTCACAACCTTTCACCCCACTTTCGCTTACGAATTGATTTGGTGTTTAGTCATTGCCTTCCTATTGATAAAGATGCCAGGATTTATATCTAGGTTATGCACTCGAGCTGGTGATGTTTTTGTTCTTTACATAATTGGGTACACCAGCGGCAGATTATGGATAGAGACGCTAAGGATTGATGAAGCAAACACCTTATTTGGGTTGCGAGTAAATATTTGGGTCAGTTTATGTGTGCTGCTTTGCGCATCGTTGTATTTTTATAGAAACTTTCGCCGTGGCAGTACGAAGAAAGAAGCTCATTCCAGTTAGTATTTCTTCATGGGTCTAGAAGAAGTCCAAATGAGAAATTTGGAGCACCGCGCAAATCGAGCGGGATGGCTTCGAGCGGCAGTATTAGGTTCAAATGATGGCTTGGTTTCGACTGCCAGTTTGATGATTGGTATTGCTGCTGCAAATAAAAGCGAATTTCTTATCACCGCAGGCCTTGCCGGTATAGCGGCTGGTTCAATGTCAATGGCGGTAGGAGAGTATGTCTCTGTTAAATCTCAAAATGATATTGAGAAGTCAGATCGAGAAATAGAAATTAAACAACTTGCAACTGACCCTGAAGGTGAATTTGCCGAGTTGGTTGATATCTACATGAAGCGTGGTTTAACGGAAGAGTTAGCAAAACAGGTTGTAACTGCAATGCACAAACAAGATCCGCTCGAAGCGCATCTTCGAGATGAACTTGGCCATTTTGATCATACAAGAGCAAGACCTATACAAGCTGGAGTGGCTTCTGCAATTGCATTTACAGCAGGAGGCATTGTTCCCTTGCTCGGAGCATTAATTTCATCAAAGAATCAAATTGAACTGATTTTATTTTTTACAGCGCTAGGTTTGCTAATTGCAGGATTTATCTCTGCAAAAATTGCAGCATCTCCGATACCTAAAACCATTGCCAGGATTTTTCTAGGCGGGGCACTTGGAGTTGCAATTACCGCTGGAATTGGCTGGCTGGTAGGGCTTACTGGAGTTTGATCACCCTGCTACTATTTGCAGGTAGTTTGAAGTAGTTGGGCCACTGTCGTCCCGACCCTTAACGGGAGCGACCCTTTTCTTGGATTCTAAATCAGTTTTTTCTGCCACTCCAAAATCAGTTGGGTTATACAACCCTGAGTTTGAACATGATGCATGTGGTGTTGCGATGGTGGCTACCCTAAAAAAGATTAGAAGTCATGAGATTGTTAGTTTGGCACTTAATGCATTGCGAAATTTGGAACACCGGGGCGCTTCAGGCGCTGAGCCCGATAGCGGTGACGGGGCAGGCATATTAATTCAAATTCCAGATAAGTTTTATCGTTCAGTTATCGATTTTGAATTACCAAAGCAGGGTAATTATGCAACCGGCATTTTCTTTGTTGAAAACTGGAGTGAAGAGCTTAAGAAACAAATAAATGAAATTGCGACCGAAGAGGGCGTAAAAATTCTTGGTTGGAGAGACTTACCAATAAACACAAAGTCCATTGGCAAAACTGCACTTTCTGTAATGCCAACTTTCAAACAGATTTTCATCTGCGGAGTTAAAGGTGAAATTGATCTTGAATTAGAACGGCTTGCGTTTTGCTTGCGTAAGCGAATTGAGCATTCACTGCCAATTTATGTGCCATCGCTATCATCAAAAACTATTGTTTATAAAGGAATGCTCACAACTGGACAGCTAGAGGAGTTTTTTCCAGATTTATCTAATCAATTAGTTGAATCCTCATTAGCTTTAGTGCACTCAAGATTTTCAACAAATACATTTCCCTCTTGGCCACTTGCACATCCCTATCGCTACATCGCGCACAATGGAGAAATCAATACAGTTAAGGGTAATCGAAATTGGATGCGCGCTCGAGAAACTTTGTTGGAAAGTGATCTAATACCAGGTGATTTAAAACGTCTATTTCCAATAATAAACAACTCTGGAAGTGATTCTGCATCTTTTGATGAAGTACTTGAACTGCTTTATCTTGGTGGCAGGAGTTTGCCTCATTCAATTTTAATGATGATTCCAGAGGCTTGGGAAAATCACAAAACTATGTCTCAGGAACGAAAAGATTTTTACGCTTTTCACTCAGCACTGATGGAGCCATGGGATGGACCGGCATGTGTAACTTTCACAAATGGAACTCAAATTGGTGCTGTTCTAGATCGCAACGGTTTACGTCCTTCTAGATTTTGGGTAACTGATGAAGGTTTAGTTGTTCTGGCTAGCGAGGTTGGAGTTTTAGATTTCAAACCTGAATCAATTACTCGTAAAGGAAGATTGCAGCCAGGCAAGATGTTTTTAGTGGATGTTGAACAGGGAAGAATTATTGAGGATGATGAGATAAAGCAAGATTTGGCCACAGCCAAACCTTATTCAGATTGGCTTCATGCTGGGCTAGTGAAGTTAAGTGAATTACCAGCACGTGAACATATTGTTTATCCGCATTCATCTGTTGTTAGAAGGCAAAGGGCGTTTGGATATACCGAAGAAGAAATCAGATTGATCATCACTCCAATGGCCAAAAATGGCGCAGAGCCATTGGGTTCGATGGGAACAGACACACCAATTGCTGCCTTGTCCGAAAAACCAAGATTGCTCTTTGATTATTTTGCTCAACTATTTGCGCAAGTAACTAACCCGCCATTAGATGCGATCCGCGAAGAACTTGTTACCTCGCTAGGGGGTTCAATTGGTCCTGAACATAATCTACTTGAACCAGGTCCTGCGTCATGCAGGCAAATATCACTTCAATTTCCGGTAATTGATAATGATGAATTAGCAAAAATAATTCACGTGAATGCCGATGGTGACCAGCCTGGATTTGCTTGCCATGTTGTTCGGGGTTTGTTTCCAATTGCAGGTGGTGGTAGATCTCTAGTCGCTCGTCTTGAGCAAATTAGGCAAGAAGTTTCAAATGCCATCAACGATGGAGCTCGAATCATAGTTTTGTCAGACCGCGATGGTGATGCTGAAAATGCACCAATTCCTTCACTACTACTTACTTCAGCGGTTCACCATCATTTGATAAGAGAGAAATCCCGAACAAAGGTTGGTTTAGTTGTTGAAAGCGGTGAGGTTCGCGAAGTTCACCATGTTGCATTGTTAATTGGATTTGGCGCAGCTGCGGTCAATCCATATCTTGCTATGGAAAGTGCCGAAGATTTGGTTCGACAAGGAGTGATTTCAGGAATTACACCTGAAAAGGCTGTCAGAAATTTAATTAAATCCTTGGGCAAAGGTGTTCTAAAAGTTATGTCAAAGATGGGTGTCTCCACGATTGCTTCATATACGGGTGCACAAATTTTTGAAGCTATTGGTCTATCTAATGAAGTGATCGAGGAGTATTTTGTTGGGACTACTTCACGTCTTGGTGGTGTTGGGATCGAAATCATTGCGCAAGAAACCATTAAACGCCATCACATTGCATATCCACCTGGGGGTGGCATTCCAGGTTCAAAGAAGTTACAAATTGGAGGAGAGTATCAATGGCGACGAGAGGGAGAACCACACCTTTTCGATCCAGAAACAGTATTTACCCTTCAGCATGCAACTAGATCCAAACGCTTTGATGTATTCAAAAGGTATACAACAAGAGTTGATGATCAATCCAAACGATTAATGACATTGCGTGGTTTATTAACCTTAAAGCAAGGCGTAAGAACTCCAATTCCGATCGATGAAGTTGAACCAGTTTCTGAAATTTTGAAAAGATTCGCTACGGGGGCGATGTCTTATGGATCTATCTCACAAGAAGCTCATGAAACTTTAGCAATTGCAATGAATCGAATTGGTGGAAAATCAAATACTGGCGAAGGCGGAGAAGATCCAGCCCGAAATATTGTTGATCAAAATGGAGATCTGCGTCGCTCAGCAATAAAGCAAGTTGCAAGCGGAAGATTTGGTGTGACTAGTGAGTACCTGGTTAATGCTGATGATATTCAAATCAAAATGGCTCAGGGTGCAAAACCTGGCGAAGGCGGACAACTTCCCGGAAACAAGGTTTATCCGTGGATTGCAAAAGTTAGATATTCAACTCCTGGTGTCGGATTAATCTCACCACCACCACACCATGATATTTACTCAATTGAAGATTTGGCTCAGTTGATTCATGATCTAAAAAATGCCAATGATCAAGCTCGTATTCACGTCAAATTAGTTGCTGAGGTTGGTGTTGGAACTGTTGCTGCTGGAGTTAGCAAAGCGCATGCAGATGTTGTTTTGATTTCCGGCCATGATGGCGGAACGGGTGCATCGCCATTGACCTCCTTAAAGCACGCGGGTGCACCTTGGGAGTTAGGACTTGCAGAAACACAACAAACATTGATGCTTAATGGTCTTCGAGATCGAATAGTTCTGCAAGTTGATGGTCAAATGAAAACTGGTCGAGATGTTTTGATAGCAGCTTTACTAGGTGCTGAAGAATTTGGTTTTGCAACCGCGCCATTGGTTGTATCTGGATGCGTAATGATGCGGGTCTGTCATTTAGATACCTGTCCAGTTGGGGTAGCAACACAGAACCCAGAGCTGCGCAAGAAATTCAACGGTAAACCAGAGTTTGTGGAAACCTTCTTTGAGTATATTGCTGAGGAGGTAAGAGAATTATTAGCCCAACTTGGATTCAAAAAACTTGAGGATGCAATCGGACAAGTTGAATTACTAGATACTAATGCGGCAGTAAGTCACTGGAAGGCCAACGGTTTGGATTTAGCGCCAATATTGATTGCACCTGAAAACGGAACAGCTCGTAGAAATATCACAACGCAGAACCATGGCCTAGAAAATGCCCTAGATAATGAGTTGATTTCCCTGGCGAAAGAAGCCCTTGAAAACTCTAAAGAGGTAAGAATTGAGATGCCGGTTAGAAACGTAAATAGAACTGTTGGAACAATGCTTGGTACTGAAATTACTAGAAAATTTGGCGGTGCTGGATTGCCATCAGACACTATTGATATAACTTTTCATGGTTCTGCCGGACAATCTTTTGGAGCATTTATTCCATCAGGGTTAACTTTAAGACTCTATGGGGATAGCAATGATTATGTTGGTAAAGGTTTGTCAGGCGGACGAGTAATCATTCGCCCAGATGAACGAGCCGGTTTTTCCTCCGGAGAAAATGTAATAGCTGGAAATGTAATTGGGTATGGGGCTACATCAGGTGAGCTATTAATAAGTGGCAAAGTTGGCGAGAGATTTTGTGTTAGAAACTCCGGAGCTCATGCTGTTGTTGAGGGAGTTGGCGATCATGGATGTGAATATATGACTGGCGGCACAGTTCTTGTGCTTGGTAAAACTGGTCGTAATTTTGCTGCAGGAATGTCGGGTGGAATGGCATTTGTCTTAGATTTAGATGCTGCTCTAGTAAATACAGAGATGGTTGATTTACTTACGTTGACCGATAAGTACGAAGAGTTTGTCAAAACAAGTATTTCAAAATTCTTCACTGAAACTGGATCCAAAGTAGCCCATGAACTACTTAAAGACTGGGATAAGAGCAAAAATCGAATCACCTTAATTATGCCCAGGGATTACGCTCGCGTAATGGAAGTAATGGCGAAAGCGCAGCGCGAAGGTTTACCAGTTGAAAGCGCAGTTATGGCGGCTATCAATGGCTGATCCAAAAGGCTTTCTCAATACTCCACGTGAGCTTCCAAAACGACGTCCAGTTGATGTAAGAATTAAAGATTGGAAAGAGGTTTACCAAGAACAGGAATTTTCTCATCTTCAAAAACAGGCTGGCCGCTGTATGGATTGCGGAATTCCATTTTGTCACCAAGGTTGTCCGCTAGGGAATCTGATTCCGGAGTGGAACGATTTAATCTGGCGAGGCGAAAAACCTGAAGCAATCGATCGATTGCATGCAACCAACAATTTTCCAGAGTTCACCGGCAGGTTGTGCCCTGCGCCCTGCGAAACTGCGTGTGTGGTTGCAATCAACGCCGAAGCGGTAACCATTAAGCAAGTTGAGTTGCGAACTATCGAGGAGGCGTTTTTAGAAAAAAGAATCGTTCCATTAATTCCAGATCGATTAACAGGCAAAACAGTTGCGGTTATTGGCTCTGGCCCGGCAGGTTTAGCAGCGGCGCAGCAGTTAACTAGAGCAGGTCATACAGTGGCGGTTTATGAGCGCGCGGACAAAATTGGCGGATTGCTACGTTATGGAATCCCTGAGTTTAAAATGGAAAAGTCTATTGTGGATCGACGTCTTTATCAGATGGAACAAGAAGGAACTAGATTTAGAACCAATGTAAATGTTGGAACAGATATAACTGGATCAGCTTTGCGGAGTAAATATGATGCAGTGGTAGTGGCAATCGGAGCTACTAATTGGCGTGATTTAAATATCCCAGGCCGCGAAGCGAAGGGTGTGTACCAAGCCATGGAGTATTTACCATGGGGCAATAAACAAGCATTAGGAGAATTAGAAGCTACTCCTGAGATAAATGCTGCTGGAAAAAATGTTGTGATTCTAGGTGGCGGTGATACTGGAGCAGATTGTCTTGGTACTGCAATTCGTCAGGGAGCTAAATCGGTTACGCAGATTGAAATTATGCCTCGCCCAACGCAAGAGCGACCAGGTAATCAACCATGGCCAACTTACCCGATGATTTATCGAGTAAGCAGTGCGCATGAAGAAGCGGGTGAGCGAGTTTATTCCGTTTCAACTCAGGAATTTTTAAAGGATAAAGAAGGTAATTTATCTGGGATAAAACTGGTCGAAACTAAACTCATTGATGGAAAGTTTGAACCAGTTGCCGATAGTGAAAAAATTATTCCAGCAGATCTAGTTTTTCTTGCACTTGGTTTCACAGGTCCAGAAAAAACAGAGCTTTTAACCCAACTTGAAGTTGATCTTGATGAACGAGGAAATATTGCTCGGGATGAAAGCTATGCCACCTCAGCCGATGGAGTCTTTGTTTGCGGTGATGCAGGACGCGGTCAATCCCAAATAGTTTGGGCGATCGCTGAAGGCCGCAGCGCGGCTTCATCCGTTGATAAGTACCTGACTGGAAACACGCAGTTGCCTTTTCCAATTGAACCGACTGCACGTCCATTGATGGTTTAAGGTTTTTATCATGCGTCGCGCGAAAATAGTCTGCACCATCGGTCCAGCCGTGGAATCAATTGAGAAAATTACCGAATTGGTCGATGCTGGTATGAATATGGCGCGTTTGAATCTATCTCATGGCGCTCACGCAGAACATCAAACTCGTTTGGATAATGTTCGTTCTGTTGCTAAAAAATCTAATAAAGCTGTTGCAGTATTAGTGGATTTGCAGGGACCAAAAATACGGCTAGGGAGATTCAAAAATGGACCTCATGATTTAGCCAAGGGCGACATATTTGTTATCACCACAGAGGATATTGAAGGAACTAAGGAAAGAGTTGGTACTACCTACAAAGGCTTACCTGGGGATTGCCGTACCGGGGATAAAATCATGATTGATGATGGAAAAGTTACGGTAGAGGTTCTTGAAGTAAAAGGAAATGATGTTGTCACTAAAGTTATTCAACCCGGCGCAGTAAGTAATAACAAGGGTATCAATCTGCCAGGAGTTGCTGTCTCTGTACCTGCTATGTCTGAGAAAGATATTGCAGATCTCAAATGGGCTTTAAAAGCAGGAGTTGATTTCATTGCTTTGTCATTTGTTAGAAATGCAAAAGATGTTAACGATGTTCATCAAGTTATGGATGAAATTGGTGTTCGCCTTCCGATTATTGCCAAAATTGAAAAACCGCAAGCGGTTGAGAATCTTCAAGAAATAGTTGATGCCTTCGACGGTATTATGGTTGCGCGAGGTGATTTGGGCGTTGAACTTCCAATTGAAGATGTACCAATGGTGCAAAAACGTTGTATTACTTTGGCAAGGGAGTCTGCAAAACCCGTAATTGTTGCAACCCAGATGTTGGATTCAATGATTAGTAATTCACAACCAACTAGGGCAGAAGCAACAGATTGCGCAAATGCTGTGTTAGACGGCGCTGATGCCTTGATGCTTTCTGGTGAAACCAGTGTTGGAGATTTTCCAATTGAATCGGTAAAAATCATGGCAAGAATAATTGAAAGAACTGAAGAGATTGCACTTGATCAAATTCCACCACTGAAACATTCACCTGCTACTAAAGGTGGCGCAATTACAAAGGCTGCAACAGAGGTAGGACTTACAGTTGGAGCTAAATATTTAGTCGCATTTACTCAAAGTGGTGATTCTGCTCGAAGAATGTCTCGATTGCGTTCACCAATCCCGATGCTTGCACTTACGCCAGATTCAGGTACATATAATCGTTTGGCACTGTCCTGGGGAGTGGAGTCCATGTTGACTTCAGTTGTGAACCATACTGATGAGATGGTTATGCAAGTTGACACTATTTTGATTAATTCAAAGCGTGTAAGTATTGGTGATTTAGTATTGATCGTTGCCGGTTCACCACCTGGAATTCCTGGATCAATCAATGCAATGCGTGTTCACAAAATTGGTGATGCAGTATCTGGGGTTGCCCCCGCTTATCGCAAGTAATTTAGTAATAAAACCTTTCCACTATAAACTACATACCTCTTCCGCCTCGGTACTCCAACGGTAGAGAGGACGGTCTCAAAAACCGTATAGTGTCGGTTCGAATCCGACTCGAGGCACATGAATAACAAAGCAGAAAAATTACGCATCTTAGTTGCCGAGGATGAAACTATTATTCGATTAGATTTAGTGGAGATGCTAACTGAATCTGGCTATGAGGTTGTTGCGCAAGCTGAAAACGGAGCAATTGCACTTGAGTTGGCAAAGCTGCATAAACCCGATCTTGCAATTTTGGATGTGAAAATGCCAGAAATGGATGGCATTACGGCAGCTGAGCAAATAATTTCCATCGCTCCAGTATTAATGCTCACAGCGTTTAGTCAAAGGGATTTAATTGAAAGAGCACGTGATGCTGGGGTAATGGCATATGTGGTAAAGCCATTCTCGATCAATGATCTTTTGCCGGCAATAGAAATTGCCATAAGTAGACATCGACAAATGAAATCTCTTGAGTCAGAGGTGGCAGATCTATATGATCGATTGGAAACTCGAAAGATTATTGATCGCGCAAAAGGTATTCTTATGAAAGCGATGAATTTATCAGAACCTGAAAGTTTCAACTGGATTCAAAAAACTGCAATGGATAGAAGAATTTCAATGAAACAAGTAGCTCAAGCCGTTATATCTCCGGAGTCAGCTCCGGATCGTTGATTACCGCTCTGCCAGAATTAGGCAGGTTATTCTTGCGCTACAGGTTCGTTCGCCTTTGTCATTAGTAATCTCTACTTCATAACAGCATAGAGTTTTTCCTAGCGTGACCGCCGTCGCAACAGCTGTAACGATTCCTGAAGTTGCAGATTTATGATGGGTTGCATTTATATCAACTCCAACAATTCTTCGATTTGGACCTGCATGTAGTTGAGTTCCAATCGAACCTAAGCTTTCGGCTAGAACCACATTGGCGCCACCATGCAAGAGGCCAATCGGTTGGGTGTTACCTTCAACTGGCATAGTTCCTACTAATCTATTGGGTGAGGCCTCTGTTATTTCGATGCCCATTTTCTTATCTAAGGCACCTGAACCTCTTTGTCGAATAATCTCTAAATAATCGCTCATGTTCTGAAGTTTAACCTGTTGGGGCAATTAGAATCCCAATATGAGTGGTACTGCAAAGCGTTTATTGCTTATTGATGGTCATTCCATGGCATATCGGGCTTTTTTTGCCCTGCCGGTTGATAATTTCAAAACCTCAGAAGGGCAGCCAACCAATGCTGTTTATGGTTTCGCTTCTATGCTTATTAATTTAATCAAGGAAGAGAAACCAACCCATATTGCCATAGCTTTTGACGTCTCTCGCAAAACTTTTCGTACTGAGAAATTTCCTGAATATAAAGCGAATCGAGCAAGCACGCCAGATGAATTTAGATCCCAAATGTCTCATATAAATGAGATGGTCGATTGTTTTGCAATAAAGCATTTTGAACTACCAGGTTTTGAGGCAGATGACATTATTGCCACTTTTGCAAAGAAAGCCGAGGCTCAAGGTTTTGAGGTTTTGATTTGCACTGGAGATCGCGATTCTTTCCAGTTGGTGAATGATCAAACTACAGTTTTGTATCCAAAAAAAGGTGTTACAGAAATGTCTCGAATGACACCTAATGCTGTCTTTGAAAAATATGGGCTAACTCCAACTCAGTATCCAGATTTCGCAGCATTGCGAGGGGACCCTAGCGATAATCTGCCATCAGTTCCCGGTGTTGGTGAAAAAACTGCAACTAAATGGATTGCAGATTACGGATCACTAAGTAATCTGTTAGAGCACGCAAATGAGATCACCGGCAAAGTAGGGGAGTCATTACGAGCAAATATTGAATCGATAAAATTGAATCGAGAACTCACTCATTTATTGGATGATTTGGAATTGTCAGCAGAAATAGCAGAGCTGAATTGGGATGGATTTAATGCAGATTTAATTGGTAAGTTCTTTGAGAAATTAGAGATTAAAGCATTGCGCGAGAGAATCAAATCCTTGCCGCAAAAAGGCCAAGTAGAGGTTAAAGAAATACCAATACAGGTTAGAGAGTTAAACTCAGAAGCGTTGGAAGATTTACTTTCAACCCATGAGCTTCCAGTGGCTGTTTCGTTTCACTTTCTGGAAAACAAACTACAAGAGTATTCTGTAGCGCTTTCAACAAATGAAGTTATTTTCGTTAAATCTGAGAAAATCGGAAAATGGATCGAGAACAAAAAATTAGCAAAATATGTCCATGGCGCCAAACCTGCAATCAAAATTTTGGGAATGCTGGGATTAAAAGCAGATATTGAGTTGCTGGCTTATTTAGTAAACCCAGGAAGTAGAAATTTGGGGTTGTTGGATTTGTCGGAAAGATTATTGGGTGTTAATTCTAACTCTACAGATTTATTCTCTGATTTTGAACCTTTGAGTGCATCATGGATATTACAAATTCATTCCATTCTGCAATCTGAAATTGAAAGTAAGCAAATGCAGAACTTGTATCTAGAGCTTGAACAACCAACCCTCTTGTTACTTTCCGAAATGGAAGAAGTGGGAATAGGAGTGGACTCAAAGAAATTGTCAGATTTGTCTGACCATTTTTCAGGAATTGTTTCCTTAGAAACTCAATCTGCATATCGGGAAGCTGGCAGAGAGTTTAATGTTGGATCGCCTAAGCAATTGCAGACAATTCTCTTCGATGATTTAAAACTTCCAAAAACTAAGAAAATTAAAACAGGTTTTACAACTGATGCTGAAAGTTTGGAATGGTTGTTGTCTAAAACCAAGCACCCTTTACTGAAACATCTTTTGAGGATTAGGGAAACTAGTAAATTACTTACAACTATTGATGGATTAATTGCTGCAACTGATGCTGACGGAAGAATTCACACCAACTTTCAGCAGACCGTAGCGGCGACTGGACGCTTATCGTCAACAGAACCAAATCTGCAGAACATCCCGGTAAGAACAGAAGAGGGAAGAGGGATTCGTGATTGCTTCATTCCTCAATCTCCTTTTACTGAATTGCTAACCGCTGATTATTCTCAAATTGAAATGCGGATCATGGCCCATTTTTCAGATGATAAGGGTTTAATTTCTGCTTTCGAATCAGGGGAGGATTTACACTCAACTGTTGCATCGCAAGTATTTGGTGTTCAAAAAAATGAAGTTGATTCCGAAATGCGACGAACTATTAAGGCAATGTCATACGGTTTGGCATACGGTTTGTCTTCATTTGGTTTAGCTCAACAATTAGATATTGACCCAAACGCAGCAAGTGAACTTATGAGTAAGTATTTTGAAAGATTCGGTGGAATACGAGATTATTTAAAAACTGTTGTAGTTGAGGCTCGCGATAAGGGCTACACAGAAACCATATTAGGACGAAAAAGATACTTACCTGACTTGAATCATGAGAATCGTCAACGAAGAGAAATAGCAGAGAGAGCAGCTCTTAACGCCCCTATCCAAGGTTCAGCTGCAGATATTATTAAGATAGCAATGCTTAATGTGGACAGTCATATTAAGCAGTTGAATCTAAAATCAAGATTGCTTTTACAGGTTCATGATGAACTGATTCTAGAAGTTGCACCAGGCGAGAGTGCTGACTTATCTAGAATCGTTAAAGAACAGATGTCTAACGCTTTCAAACTACGCGTACCTTTAGATGTGAATATTGGAATTGGTAAAAGTTGGGATGCGGCGGCTCACTAAATATTCAACCTTGATTTTCATTTGACGTATACCTAATTAAACAGATTGAAATCAGATCCCTAAAAAGGCCACGGGGGTCAGAAATGAGGTAAATTGCAGGCCTAGTTTGATGATTCTTGCCAGTTTCTACTGGTAAACCCAATCTGAATCTGACCAGTTTGACCCCTACCTGCGTTGGAAAGTACTCTTGCCCGTCCCTGTCCCTACTAGTTGTTTTACCCGGAGTACACCTACCTAATGACACCCTCTCAAATTGCTGTAAATGATGTTGGATCTGCAGAAGATTTCTTAGCCGCTATCGAAGGCACAATCAAGAATTTTAATGATGGTGATCTAGTCTCTGGAATAGTAGTTCAAATTGACCGTGAAGAAGTTTTACTTGATATTGGTTATAAAACCGAAGGCGTTATTCCATCTCGTGAATTATCAATCCGACATGATATTGACCCAAGCGAATTAGTAAAAGTAGGAGATCGAGTAGAAGCTTTAGTTCTACAAAAAGAAGATAAAGAAGGTCGCTTAATTCTTTCTAAGAAGCGCGCCCAATATGAACAAGCATGGGGCGATGTTGAAGGCAAAAAAGAGCGCGATGAAGTTGTTACTGGAACTGTTATTGAAGTTGTTAAGGGCGGACTAATTGTAGATATCGGTCTTCGTGGTTTCTTGCCTGCATCATTGGTAGAAATGAGACGAGTAAGAGATCTAACTCCATATATCGGCCAGCAGGTAGAGTGCAGAATTATTGAATTAGACAAAAACCGTAACAACGTAGTTTTGTCTCGTCGAGCTTTCCTAGAACAATCTCAATCAGCTTCTAGAACCACATTCCTAAATCAACTTCAAAAAGGCCAGGTACGTTCTGGTGTGATTTCATCAATTGTTAATTTTGGTGCCTTCGTTGATCTTGGCGGAGTAGATGGCTTAGTTCACGTATCTGAACTTTCATGGAAGCACATCGATCATCCATCAGAGGTTGTAGAAGTTGGCGATGAAGTTACTGTTGAAGTACTTGAAGTAGATTTTGAAAGAGAGCGCGTGTCACTTTCTTTGAAGGCTACTCAAGAAGATCCATGGCAAGCATTCGCCAGAACTCACACAATTAATCAGGTGGTTCCGGGTGAAGTTACTAAGTTGGTGCCATTCGGTGCATTTATCAAAGTTTTTGAAGGCATTGAAGGGTTAGTACATATCTCAGAGTTAGCCGAAAGACATGTTGAAATTCCTGAGCAGGTTGTTCAGGTTGGAGACAAGTTATTTGTAAAGATTATTGATATTGATTTAGAGCGTCGCCGTATCTCTTTATCTCTGAAGCAAGCTAATGAAGGCCAAGAGGTTGAAATTGAAGCCTTTGATCCAACTCAATATGGAATGCCAGCTCGTTACGATGCAGCAGGAAAATTTATTTATCCAGAAGGTTTTGATCCTGAAACTCAGGAATGGAAACCAGGTTTTGAAAGCCAACGTGAGGAGTGGGAGCGTCAATACGCAGAAGCCCAATCACGCTTTATGGCTCACAAAAAGCAGAAGGCTGAGGCTAAGGCCGCTGACGCAGCCGCTCCAGCTGCGGAGTAATCATCATCAACTATGGCCCCAGAAATCTGGGGCCATTTTTTTATTGTGTAGGGTTTAACTTATGTTAATCGTGGCCTTAACCGGGGGAATTGGATCCGGTAAATCAACTGTGGGTAAATTGTTCCAGCAGTTAGGTGCGGTGGTTGTGGATTCTGATCAACTTGCTCGCGAGGTGGTCGAAAGAGGTAGTTCGGGTTTTGAGCAAATAGTTAGTTTCTTTGGGGATGAAATTTTAAAGAATGGTGAAATAAATAGATCCTTGCTGGCTGAGATTATTTTTAAAGATCCAGCAAAGCGAAAAAATCTTGAGCAAATCACTCACCCCTTAATCCGCAAAGCCTTTGCCGATATTGTTGCAAAATCAGGTGATCAGGCTATTGTGATAAACCAGATACCTTTATTGGTTGAGTCCAAATATGAGTACAACTTTGACCATGTAATTACCGTATCAACCTCAGAAGATAAGAGAATCGCAAGGCTTTTAGCTAAGGGGTATACCCAGGAGCAAATTCTCAACCGAATGAAATCTCAGGTTAGTGATGCAGATCGGGAGAAGATTGCGGATTCAATAATTCAAAATAATGAAAGCCAAATAGAGTTATTGCCGCAAGTTGAGAAAATATGGGAGCAACTTCAGTCCAAGCTAAAGAGTAAATAATGCGCCCAATCTCCGATCTAACTCGAAGAGTTGAGCCTTTTCAGGTAATCAGTGATTATGTTCCTGCCGGTGATCAACCAACCGCAATTGCCGAACTGGTAGCACGTTTAGCAAAAGGAGAACAAGATGTTGTACTTCTAGGAGCAACCGGAACAGGTAAATCTGCGACTACCGCTTGGTTGGTAGAACAAGTGCAAAGACCAACTTTAGTAATTGCTCCCAATAAAACATTGGCTGCCCAATTGGCAAATGAGTTTAAAGAGCTACTTCCAAATAACGCGGTTGAGTACTTTGTTTCATATTATGACTACTATCAACCCGAAGCCTACGTTCCGCAAACAGACACTTTTATTGAAAAAGACTCATCTATAAACGATGAAGTAGAAAGATTGCGACACTCTGCCACAAATTCACTGCTAACTAGGCGCGATGTAATTGTAGTTGCAACAGTCTCTTGTATTTATGGTCTTGGCACGCCACAGGAATACATAGATCGAATGGTTAAATTAAAAATTGGAGATTCCATAGATCGCAATACATTACTTAGAAAATTTGTTGATATTCAATACAAGAGAAATGACATGGCGTTTGAGCGAGGAACATTCCGAGTGCGGGGAGACACTATCGAGATCATTCCCATGTATGAAGAGTTAGCTTTAAGAATTGAAATGTTTGGCGATGAAATTGAGAAGATCATGACTCTACATCCGTTAACTGGAGAGATTATTCGTGATGAAACTGAGATGTACGTTTTTCCAGCAACTCATTACGCAGCAGGTCCAGAAACTATGGAGAGAGCGATAAAGGAAATTGAGTCTGAACTGGAAAAGCGCGTAGATGAGTTTGAGCGCTCAGGCAAATTACTTGAAGCACAGCGAATAAAGATGCGAACTACCTTTGATATTGAGATGATGAAACAACTTGGTTTTTGTTCAGGGATCGAGAACTATTCAAGGCATCTTGATGGCCGAGCAGAGGGATCAGCGCCTAATTGTTTGTTGGATTACTTCCCAGAAGATTTTCTAGTAGTTATCGATGAATCTCATGTGACTGTTCCCCAGATAGGAGCTATGCATGAGGGTGACGCTGCAAGAAAACGCACTTTAGTAGAACATGGATTTCGTTTACCAAGTGCAATGGATAATCGCCCTCTGAAATTTGCTGAGTTTTTAGATAGATGTGGCCAAAAAGTTTACTTATCTGCTACTCCAGGAAAATATGAACTTGAAAAAACAAATAATGATGTAGTTGAACAAGTCATTAGACCAACTGGTTTGGTGGACCCGAAAATTGTCATAAAA
>Ga0315901_10001807_pt1 | contig 30589 bp, 25 predicted proteins | sample LakEriMetagenome_10_FD_203761 | JGI IMG/M metagenome (GOLD analysis project Ga0315901, IMG submission 203761) | Freshwater fungal communities from buoy surface, Lake Erie, Ohio, United States - Buoy 2 MA116 | ecosystem: Environmental > Aquatic > Freshwater > Lake | place: USA: Lake Erie, Ohio...
GAATAAAGCTATTTTGCTTAATAGAGAACATAACTTTACTCATGATCAAATGAGGAATGCAAATGTCTCCTATATAGATTTGCGTAAGAAATTACAACAATCCTTATTTGAGAAAATTGATTTAGATCGAATGAAAGATCTTAGTGTCGAGCAATTTAAAATTGAGTTATCACTTCTAGTTGAGAAAATCATACAAGATGAAAGTATGGTTATTAATCAGATTGAAAAAAGAAAACTCGTCTTAGATATGCAGCATGAAATGATTGGGTTAGGACCACTAGAAATTTTATTAGAAGATCCTACTATTTCAGACATACTCGTCAACACATCAGAAAAAATTTATATAGAAAGAAAAGGAAAGCTAGAGCTAACACCGATCGTCTTTCAAGATAATCAGCATTTACTTCGAATTATAGAAAAAATTGTATCAAGAGTGGGAAGACGCGTTGATGAGTCGAGTCCTATGGTTGATGCGCGATTACACGATGGGTCGCGAGTTAATGCCATCATTCCTCCTATAGCAATTGATGGACCTATTTTATCTATACGGCGATTTTCTAAAATCCCGTTACGTATGGGGGACTTATTGTCCTTAGGTAGTTTGTCTATAGCTATGTCTAAGCTTCTGATTGCGATTTCTGAAGCTAAGTTAAATATTTTGATATCAGGTGGCACTGGAAGTGGAAAAACTACGCTATTAAATGTACTTTCTGGCTACATTCCACATAGCGAGCGGATTATCACGATAGAGGATGCTGCTGAGTTACAGATGCAGCAACCCCATGTTGTTAGGCTTGAGACAAGGCCACCTAATATAGAAGGGAACGGTGCAGTCACTCAGCGCGCATTAGTGAGAAATGCACTTCGTATGCGCCCAGATAGGATTATTTTAGGTGAAGTCAGAGATAGTGAGGCCTTCGATATGCTACAGGCAATGAATACCGGACACGAAGGCTCACTTGCAACCATTCATGCGAATTCCGCAAGAGATGCGTTATCACGCTTAGAAAATATGGTGGGAATGGCTGAGTCAAACTTATCGCAAGCCTCTACCAGACAGCAAATATCATCTGCTATAACAGTCGTTATACAAGTCATGCGATTAATTGATGGTGGACGCCGTATTGTCAGCATCCAAGAGCTTACGGGTATGGAAGGTGAGATTATTACGATGCAAGAGATATTTGCATTTAATCGGGTTGGTGTAGATGAATATGGCAAAGTTGTTGGCAACTTTAAAGCAACTGGAATTTGCCCTCAATTTCATAAGCGATTTAAAGAATTTGGCATTAGCCTATCTGAATCAATTTACGATCCTGATAATAAAGAATATTAAAAAAATTATGGAGACTAATCTCTATCTCATCTCTGGACTTTTATTCATTACAGTCGCACTGACTATTGAGGGTCTGTGGAACTGGTGGTTATCAACCAGTAGTCAAGAAGCAAAGAGAATGATTAAGCGATTAACTATCGTAGAAGAAAAAAATGATAAAAATTCTCTAAATAATACACTTTTAAAAGAACGAAATTATTCAAAAATAATGTATCTACATTTATTTTTAGAAAAAATACCTGGACTAAAAAAACTAGATTTACAGCTACAAGAATCTGGACTGTTATGGCAAATAGATAAATATATTGCTATTACTTTGTTATTCATACTAGTAGGATTTTTATCTATCTTCATTCCAATCATTAATTTCAACATTGCCATCGTAATAGGTTTTTTATCAGGATGGCTTCCCTATTTATATATACTCAAAGCACGTGCAAGACGCTTGCGTGACTTCAATAATCAATTACCAGAAGTGGCAGATTTAATTGGGCGTAGTCTGAGAGCCGGTCATGCATTCTCAGCAACGATACAAATGGTAGCTTCTGAAATGGCTGATCCAATTGCGTCTGAATTTAGATTACTTTCAGATGAAATAAATTATGGTGTGCCTTTTATCCAAGCGTTACAAAATTTAGCAAAGCGTATTCCATTAACTGATTTGCGATATTTAGTTATCGCAGTTTTGATTCAGCGAGAAACTGGAGGCAATTTAGCAGAGCTAATGAGTAACTTAAGTTCTTTAATGCGACAAAGAATTAAATTAGCAAGAGAGGTCAAAACACTGTCTGCAGAAGGACGTATCTCAGCTTGGATACTTACTTTATTGCCAATAGTAGTTTTATTATTTCTGAGCATCTTCAATCCAGAATATGTAAGACAATTTACTAATGATCCGGCAGTGATCGAATTAACGCTTCTATCTCTTAGTATGATGTGTGTAGGGGGATTATGGATGAGAAAAATTATTAATATTCGTAATTAACTCACTGACAATTAAGGAAATTATTGTGTCGATATCAACAAACGTATTTCTATTGATAGTCTTTATTACAGCTTCAAGTATAGCTATTTTAGTAGGGTCAATATTTATACCGAAAAATTTAGAGAACCGATTATTATTAAATAAAAAAATTAATAATCTAGTAGATAAAAATGGTAACTTTTTTCAAAAAATGATCAATAAGTTTGAGTTTTTACTCAGACCCTTAACAAAATTATCTCAACCAGATAAAAACTCAAATCCCAGTCAACTTAAAATTAATTTTTTACGTGCAGGTTGGAAAAGTGCGTCAACCATTCCAATCTTTTATGGAATAAAAACGCTACTAGCCCTTACATTCCCATTTTTTATATTTATAGCTGCGGTGAATAATTTAATTATTCAACCTAAAAATGTGATTTTTATATTTGCCATTATTACTTCAGCTATTAGCTACTATATACCTAATGTTATAAGGACTCATTATATTAAGAAAAGACAACAAGAAATTTTTGATAATCTACCCGATGCACTAGATCTTTTAACTATCTGTGTTGAATCAGGTTTGGGTTTGGATCAGGCTATAGCACGTGTTGCTAAAGAAATGCATCTCACTAGCACAGCGCTTTCGGAAGAATTAGAGGCAGTATTAATGGAAGTTAGATCTGGATTTTCTAAAGAACAAGCATTTAGAAATTTAGCATTAAGAACTGGCGTATTAGAAATAGAGCTATTAACTGCAATGTTAATTCAGACTGAAAGATTTGGTACCAGCATCGGAGAATCGCTTCGTATTCATTCAGAAAACGCTAGAACGAAAAAAAGACAAAATACTGAGGAAGCTGCAGCAAAAATAGCGATTAAGTTATTGTTTCCGTTAATTTTCTTTATTTTTCCTACACTTTTAATGGTTTTGCTTGGACCAGCTATATTGCAAATAGTAAGAGTACTGCTGCCAGCTTTTTCATCTTCATAAAACTATTAATAAATTAAATGATGAAACAGAAAATCAGATAAATTATTTAATGAATGTAATCATAATCAATCTTTAGTTTGCGAATTTTTACTTTGTTGACCATTCATTTTCTGTTGTAAGAAGCTTGGTATATTACTTTCTTCTTTATTGTCTAGATTTATATTCAGACTATGTACAGTCGATAATTCCCCAATTAATTTACTTGATACTAAAGCATAATTCTTTATAAAATCAGTATTTTCTTTGCGTATAGTTGAAAATTCTTTTATCCAATCTGAAATATCAGATTCAGATTGTGACCGTATTTCATTTAGTTGTTCACTAAATATTTCAAATAAATTCAATTCTTGATTAATAGGTATCTTTATATTTGTTTGATTTCTCATTAAACTGATATTTCTTATACCTAAATTATGCATGTGTGTACTAATTTTTTGTAAGTGGAGCAAGGTTAAATTAATAGAATTTTGATAATAATCTAGTGTCAGATGAATTGCTGGAGAAAGTGGATTAGTCATTCTTTATCCCTTTGAGTTAAAGAATGTAAAGCCTATTGTTAAGTCTATTTTATGTCTGTAGTCATTCACACATTAGGTACAGTATTTTATCGCTGCTAAAAAAATAGTTGTTAAATACAATAGTATTAAATCTTATAAACTATTAGTTCAATTAAAATCATTCTCATTCACATTCATAAAATATCAAATATCCAGTTTTCTATTTGATTTATATTCTTTAAAGCTTACCTTAGTTATTTATATATACACGATTTGAATTTATTTATCTTTATAAATAGCTTAATCCCAAATAAAAGCGCACCCTATTGTAACTAATGGTTTTTAATTAGTAAGGAGTTATGTTTGATAGCAAGCTTACAAGCATCTTTGAATATTGCACAATTAATACACATTAATAGATTGTAATGCTCGTTAAGAAATAACATTCCAGTCGCATGAATCAATGATAAATAGATAGGAATTGTGTATATGCATATGGCTGAATTATTTAGACCACCAAGTTCACCTCGGATCATTAATCGTAGTGATAACTTATTGACAGATACGTTCACTGAAAATGAATGGGATACTTTACTGCCACATATTAGTATGGTTGAGCTTAAAGTAGGCGATGTCTTATTTAAATCTGGTGAAACTCAAAAGCATGTTTATTTTCCAATTGATTCAATTATTTCTTTAATGTGTGAATTGGAAAATGGAGAGGGATCTGAGTTTGCACTTATAGGAAATGAAGGATTAGTTGGATTATTTGTTTTTACTAGCAATCTAACCACATCAAGTTATGGCATTGTTCAGTGCAAAGGTAGGGCTCTTAAGCTGAGTGCAGACATTGCAAGGCAAAAATTTGATAATTCTTCAGATTTTAGAAGGCTGATCTTGCGATATTCGCAGGTATTAATGACTCATGCAGCTCAAACTTCAGTTTGCTATCGTCATCATACAATTGAGCAGCAATTATGTAGAACACTTCTTTTATGTCTAGATAGAGTTAAGTCACAAGATATAGTACTTACACAAGAATTAATTTCTAGAATGCTTGGTGTACGAAGAGAAGGTGTCACACATGCTGCGATTAAACTGCAAGCATTAAATATAATAAATTATTCTCGTGGTCATATTCATGTGAATAGTCGCGATGGTCTAATAAAAAAAACTTGCGAATGTTATGACGTTGTGAAAAAAGAATATGGAAAACTATTTTTCTGAAGTTATATCAATTTTTCGTAGTTATTAGAGAATTAAATAAGCTCATTTTTTATCAATTTATGTCAGAAGAAATAAAACGAATTTTAAGTAAAATTATTACTCTTGAAACTGAGATTTCGGGTTTAAAGGAGGGATATTTCAACGTCAATAAACGTTATGTCGCCTCCTTAACATCCCTTAAAAATTTAACGCATTATGCTGCCGAAGCAGCTAAACGTGCAGCAAAATCTGCAACGCTTGCTGCGAAAGCTGCAACAGATGCTGCACATGCTGCACAAGAAGCAGCATCATTATCTATTGTGACTGCGGCTCAGTTTGCTGCAGACGCCGCTGCGGCTGCTGCAGAGTGTGCGATTGAAGCTGCTGCTGCAGCGTCATCCGCAGCTGCTGCCGCTGCTGAAGCAGTTGCACATCAGGCCGAGGAGTCGGCTCTTCAAGCTTCAGCTGAAGCTGCAAATGCAACCAGACTTGCCACTGAGGCCGCGGCTGAGGCTATTAAGATGTCTAATATTGCAGCTGCTGCAGCTCGCTCTAAAAGATAAGTTCTGATTTTTTATTCATATAATCTCTCCAAGGCTTATCTAGATATTCTTTTCGTCCTAAGAGACAATTTTTGTTTAGCTAGTTCTGCAGTAATTCTTTAAAACTCATCTATCTTGATCATCTGTTTCTTTACGAACAAACAGAAATCATTATTCAATTCATAATTTGAAATATGTTTAATTATGATTTGATTTTGAGAGTTTAAAGAATGGATATATTTCCCAGTTTTCTTAATCTAAATAACAAAAATAAATTCAACTGTTTAACCTCAAATCCAAAGTATGATTTGATCAGTGATGTTAAATCTATTTTTTTTAAACGTCGATTTAGAGAAAATGAAATAATCTATAAATCTACTGATAATTTTAAAAATCTATATTATGTCGATCATGGATGTATTAAGACTTTTAAGACAAGCAGTAGCGGTGTCGAGTCCATCTCAGGTTTTCAAATGGCGGGTGAATGGGCTGGCTTAGAAAGTGTGGGCTGTACTTCATATAATAACTATACACAAGTTCTAATTCAGTCAGATGTTTATGTAATTAATTATCAAGCTTTACAAAAATTTTTAATTACCTCATTTGAGGCGTTGAGAAAATTCAATAAGTTACTATCTTATGAGATTCTCAGAAACATTAAGTTACTGAATATTTTACGAAATTCAAAAAGAGAAACTAAAGTTATACTTTTCTTTTTGGAATTGGCTAGTAAATCTTTACTTGTAGCTAATGATGAAATAATTCTTGATCTACATATGTCTAGAGGCGACATTAGTAGTTATTTGTCTATTTCTCGTGAAGAGATCAGTCGAATATTACAAAAACTTCAAAATAGTGGGCTGATATACGTAAAGAATCGACAAATACATTTGCTCGATATGACACGATTAATTCTCTTATCCTCGGATTCTTAATTTTATTTTATGCAATCATGGATAGTCGTATTTGATTAAGTTTTTTATTTTAGCTTTTTTTTAAAATACAAGACGAGGCGGGATTCTGGCGCCATAGTTTGGACCGCCACCTGATGCACCACCTATTTGGCATTTGGTACTCTCTGCACTCATTTGTACAACTGCATATTTCCCAGGACCGCCTACGGCTGACAAGATTTGTACGCAAGCGAACGCTATAACGGGATTAAAGGCATGTGCATTTAAAAACTGCACAACTGGAATAAAAACATATTGGCATTTTTTGTTTCCAGTAGCGCTGCATGCTTGTATGTCAGGATATAAAGTCGTTTGCGATCCTGTTTGTATCCAAGTTTTATCTAATATATTGGTTGAAACTGGGTTTCCATTCGTTATAAGAGTTCTTAGGTAATTGGCACTGTTATTGTCAACTAAGAATGTTGTCCATTGTCCTGCTTCACAACTTCCTACTTTATACGATGAAGTAATTTTGAATTTATAGGGCTCGCCTATAGTTTGGGGCAAGTCAAATCCACTGGGATTAGTTTGCGTTGCTAATTTTGGGCTAGATGTGGCTGGATCCCAGTAGTTGTCATATAGACATTTTGCAATTGCAATTGGAAATAACGAACCAGCTCCTACACCGCTTGGCCCGCTAATCACTGCAATGGAAACCGCAGATAATGGTATTTCAGGTATACCTATAAACTGAGAAAAAATGACAGGTGATCCACCATTGTTAATGAGTTGAGATTTTTCTATTCTGACTTGTATAGCAGGAACATCATTTAATGTGGGTGTGATCGATGTTGATTGCAATCCTAGTTCAGGTGAACTGAAATTCCAGTAGCCTGCTTGTACATTTGCACTTGTAAGCGGAATGTTTTCGACACTATTTTTATTTAAAAAACTAGTTCCATTCGTCTCTGCTGTACTCCAATCGGGGAAACGTGCATTTTGATTTCCACATTCAGTTCTATTTACCAAGCATGCTGCAGCTGCAAGAGCAGTTGCATCTGCTGCATTTTGTACTTCGTTTTTTAAAACAAATGCGTAGCCTATATCGATAGCTAATGCACAAAATCCAAGTATTGGTAATAGTAATATCGCAGAAATAATTGCAATATTTCCTTTGTTCTTTTTTCTTTTAAAGCGATCTATATTTTTTTTCATAGTAATCACTCATTATTCATTACGGTTGTTGCTACTAAATTTCCCCTGCCAGTAGCTGCATTGAATATGGGTGTGAATCCTATCCCTTTATATTGATAAGAAACTGTTACTGTAAGTGGGCTACCGAATGTTTGTGATATCACTGGCACACTAATCACAGGATCGTTCGCATTACCAAAAGTGATCAAATTTTCACTGCAATATCGAATCGCAGTATCTACAATAATTTTTTTTAAATCTGTCACGCTAGGTTTAGGGCTACGTAACAAAATCCCTGCTCTGGCCGCTTCTCGGCTTGCATTGGTAATCACTGCTTTATTGTACAGCCCAATACTAATTTCAATCACTCCCAGAAATAAGGAAATGAATAGCGGCAATACTAATGCGAATTCTATTGCTGCGGAACCGGATTGGTGCTGAGTTTTCATTATCATTTAAAAATTAAGAATAGAAACACAGTCTGTTTTATGTAAATTTTATATTCTGTTATTGCGATAACATAATATGAAAATTTCTTTTAAAAGTGATTCATCGAACAGATAGATAGCTATCTATTCATTAGAGTGAATTTTACTTTTTATGATATTGCATACTATGAGTGATTGCGATGAACTATGCAAAAAAATGAAAAAAATGAGTTTACAAAACGGCTACTGACCTCACTTACAAATATTGGCTACCAAGTTAACAATATTTCAGGAATTACAGTTGAAATCAATAAACTATTTGGTGAAAAATCAATTACGTCTCACGCAGTAAGAAAATGGTTAACAGGACAGTCCTTGCCTATTCACTCAAGAATGATTCGATTAGCTGATTGGTTAGGAGTGAGTCCTGCCTGGTTACGTTTTGGGGAAGGGCAGATGTATAAGCTTACTGATCAAAATGTGAGTAATGTAAGCTTAAATGAGGATGTAAATTTTCAGATTTTGTTTGCAAAAATCAATTCTTTATCAAAAGATGAATTGCAATTAGTTATGAATCAAATTGATTTATTGATAAAAATAAAGAGATTATAAAATGTAGATATATATTTTGAATTATTTAATTGAATTATTTTTCTACAGAATTAATTTGTTAAAAAAGAGGAAGTCATGAATCAATTTACAGGTTTTACGATACTAGAAAAATTAGCTTTATTAGCTTTTGTGGGTTTTATCTTGAATGCCTTATTGAAGTTATATTAATTATCTTGCTTCTAAAAACATTACTATTTATCTTTTTATTTACTTTTTCAATCTTTGCAAGAGCAGATTGGAATCTAATTTACTCCGATAAAGATTTCTCTAGTTATCTTAATTTTTCATCTTTACAGAAAAAAGGTGATTATTTAAGAATTTGGCATCTGTTATCTTTCACTTCATCACAGGATATAGCTGGTACTTCTAATTTTTCGGTCAAGGTTCTATTAGAAATTGATTGTGAGGGTGACCGATCACGAAATTTATCTTCAATTTGGCATACAGATGTTATGGGTAAAGGTTCTATAAACCATTCTTCTTATTTTCCTACTGGTTGGAAAAATAACTCGCCACAAACTTTATCTAAATATTTATGGTTCGTCATGTGCGCGAAACCTTTTATTTAATCTTTTATTTATTTTTTTGATAAATTACAAATCTATTCTGATTCTTCATATTATTGTTCGTAAAGATTTTTTAATTGGAGAATTATCTTGAAAAAATTATTTATTTCTTTTGTTTTGTTATTCCTATCTTTTTCAGCTAAAGCTGATGCAGGTTATTTTGTTGGCTTATCTTTTCTGTTAGATGGAAATCTTTCTGAAAAAAATATAGGACTTACCGGTAAAATCATGAATTCAGACAAACAGGATGAATGGAAAGCTGCTATCGGCGCATCTATCTATCCTTGGAGTGATAATAAATTTGGTTTAGATCTGGGTGCAGGTTATAACGATAACAATACTGCTGGCTTTATTAGTTATGATTTATTACAAGCTAAGCCAGTTGTTAGTTTAGGCTGGGTGAATAACTAACTGTTGATAATGGACGGACGATTAGGCTAAGCTAATCGTCCCTAATGCACAATTTTTAAATATTAGTATGGTAAATATAATTAGCTTAGCGTAATCATACGAAGTTTAGCGATACCGATCTTTAACTCAGCATTAAATAATCTTCAACTAATAGTGGGTGAATTGAATCAGTAAAATTAGGTAGATCAGCTAATAGTGTTTTACCTTCTGGACTTTCAAGCGCCGCTTTCAGTATTTCAGCAGAATCAAACCACAGTTCTGAAAAACCATCATAGCCAAATGCTTCCACTTGCGATCTGTCAATTAGATTGACTGAGTAGTGCCGCATGTTAGGCAGCTTCTTGCATAATTCTGCATGTGTATGAAGCCAGTGATTAACGAATTCTTCGTAACTTAAATCTTTGCGACGTTTTACAAGTCCGATTCGTTTAATTGCGTTCGGCTTCATTATCTCTCCTTACTCAGTGTAGTCATGTTGGCAATAATTTTGTTGCTCTGTACATCATAGCTTTGGATATGTATGCTAGGCAAGTAATCTTGAGCTGGCTGTAGTCTTTGTTGTGGCCTTTTAAAAAACGCAAACATCGCTATTAAAAATGACAAACACTAATCATCAGGACGCCGTTCCAAATTCTGTATCTCATGCCGGTGACACGGTACTTAACTCGCCATGGAAAATATTAATCGCCAGTTTAATTGGCACGACCATTGAGTATTTTGATTTTTATATTTTTGGTACGGCAGCAGTACTCGTTTTTCCTAAGATTTTCTTTTCTTCGTCAAGCGATAGCATAGCAATGCTGCAATCGCTAGCGACATTTGGTCTAGCTTTTATTGCGCGTCCATTGGGCTCGGCTTTGTTTGGCCATTTTGGTGATCGCGTAGGTCGCAAAGTAACCCTCGTTGCATCGCTCTTAACTATGGGCTTATCAACGGTTTTTATAGGTTTTCTTCCTTCGTATGCGGCAATAGGCATCATCGCGCCACTCTTACTTGCGCTATTTAGATTTGGACAGGGATTAGGCTTAGGTGGTGAGTGGGGCGGGGCGATTTTACTCTCTACAGAAAACGCGCCGAAAGGAAAACGCGCTTGGTACGGTATGTTTCCGCAGTTAGGCGCGCCCATAGGCTTTTTCTTATCGGGCTCTGCGTTTTTAATATTAACAACGCAATTACCTGAAGCGGATTTTTTAGACTGGGGATGGCGCATTCCCTTTGTGTCGAGTGCTGTCTTGGTGTTAGTGGGATTGTATGTTCGACTGAATATTATTGAGACGCCTGAGTTTCAAAAAGTCATTGATAAAAATGAACGCGTCAAGATGCCGATATTCACCTTGATTCAAAAACATCCACGTGCGCTCATTCTCGGTACCTTGTCAGGTATGGGACAGTTTGTATTGTTTTATTTAATTACCGTTTTTACTCTCAGTTGGGCGACCAGTTCTTTGGGTTATACCCGACAAGAATTTTTAGTTCTACAACTAGTGTCGATAGTTTTTTTTGCTTTAGCAATTCCACTCTCTGCAAAACTCTCTGATAGTCGAGGAAGAACTTCAGCTTTGATTCTAGGTTCACTTGGCATCATGATTTTGGGAGTATTTCTTGGACCTTTACTACAAGCAGGCAGCACTACGGTTGTCATAATGCTGTCGCTAGGTATGGCATTAATGGGGATGTGCTTTGGCCCTTTAGGAACATTAATGTCAGATTTATTTGATGTGGAAGTTCGTTATACAGGCGCTTCCCTAGCATTTAATTTAGCAGGTATTTTAGGAGCATCTTTTGCTCCTTATATCGCAACATGGTTAGCCACCAACTTAGGTTTGCAATATGTTGGTTACTATTTGACAGTGATGGCTAGTATTAGCTTCTTTGCGTTGATCTTGGTAAAAACCTTGCCTTCTACGCATGCTGATCAAGATTGATTTGTGATTTAAGCTGTCGTAGTAATTACTACGGCAGCTTAGCGTGGTGTGCAACTCGCTTTTAATAAAACTTCTTCTTTGCTTCCCACTTCTGGCTTAGTCCATAGCCAATCACCTTTACTGAAATACACAACTAAGTCACTGGCCATTCCACCTTTATACCAAGTGTGCCCCATCTCGCGGAAAAGAGATTTTTCGCAGTCGTATTCATAGCCAAACATCTCTGATCTAAATTCATCACCATTTTTAATTTGAGGCTGAGAGTAATCAGCGATGTGATACGCCTGTAGCCTTCCTGGTAGTTTGATTATGATTGCATCAGGATCTATATAAAGTTTAGGTTCATTAAATGATGCTGCAACAGGAATCCAATCAGCATGGGCAAATCCAGCGCTAATGAGAAGCAAGAAAAGTGAGAGTATTTTCATTGATAAAAATTAGTTTAATTAGAAAAATAAATTCCTGTAAATAAATAAAAATCAGCTTAAAAATTCAGCATGGAAACTTATTAGAGTTTGTACAGCTGAAAAAGGAATTACATCATGCAAAAAAGTATTTAAATTTTTGAAAGTGTTTTGTTAAAGCTACTTTATTCATATTGCTAATTTATTAATTAAATAACTCGCCGCAAGACTTGTGAGTTATTTAAAGAAATTTAATTGCGAAATGAATAAACTAAGAAAAAAATCAATTGCTTACAAGCACTATCTTATACCGGAAGCGCCGATAAACAATGGCGAAAGGTTGAGGATAGTTAATTCAGCGCCATTAATTTCCAGAGAAAAACCAAGCATAGCAATATTTCTTTGTATTTTTAATGGGAAATTGTTTTTACAAGAGCAATTAGATTCAATTAAAAATCAAACGCATAAAAACTGGAAACTTCATATTTCAGATGACGGAAATTGTGAGGTATGCCTAGCAATTATCCATAAATTTAAAAATCAATTCGAAGACGGACGAGTAGTTATTTACTCTGGACCTAAATCAGGTTTCGTTAAAAATTTCCTCACACTTGCATCCAATAAATCTATTAACGCTGATTATTTTGCATTTTCCGACCAAGATGATATCTGGGTTGCAGATAAATTAGAAAGATCAATTAATTTTTTAAGAGATATTCAAAAAGATAAGCCAGCCCTCTATTGTTCTAGAACGATCATCGTTGATAAAAAAAATAATGAGATAGGTCTTTCACCGTTATTCGAAAAGCCTCCCAGTTTTGCTAACGCTTTAGTACAAAATATTGGTGGCGGCAATACTATGCTTTTTAATCAATCGGCAAGAAAACTATTAATAGAAGCAGGTATAGATATTCCAGTTATTACACACGACTGGTGGATGTATTTATTAGTTATTGGTTGTGATGGATTTGTCAAATATGATCATCAACCATCTTTACGCTATAGGCAGCATGAATCAAATGTAGTGGGGTGCAATGTAACGTGGCAATCACGTTTTCTTAGAATCTATTTGTTAATGAAGGGTAGATTTAAAGAATATAACGATAAGAATATATCTGCTTTATTAAAAATAAGTCACTTACTCTCGGATGAAAATAAAAAAACTCTTAATGAATTCATCCAATTAAGAAAATTAAAAATAAATCAAAGAATATTAAAAATTAAAAATATAAAAATATATCGTCAAACTCTATTAGGGAATTTGGGTCTGTTTATAGCAATTTTATTTAATAAATTGTAAAAATCTAAAAAATCTGAATTAGATGCCAATGACAAAATTAAATTATCTCTTTTCGAAAAATAAAATAATACAAAATTGGTGGATGCATAGAGAATTAATTAAAGAATTTTCAAAGAGGGAAATCCTTATTCGCTATAAAGGATCAATGCTAGGGTTGATGTGGTCATTTTTTAACCCTTTATTTATGTTGAGTATATATACCTTTGTATTCAGTGAAATTTTTAAGGCACGTTGGAATGAAATAAATCAAACAAAAACAGAGTTTGCATTACTTTTATTTGTTGGTTTATTAGTATTTAACTTAATTGCTGAATGCCTAATTCGTGCGCCCACGATTATTACAACGAATATTAATTACGTTAAAAAAGTCATTTTCCCCCTACATATTCTTCCTCTTACAGTAATGATTGCTGCTTTGTTTCATGGGCTAATTAGCTTATTCATATGGTTGATTGCCTATAGCATTTTTATAGGTATGCCGCAATCAACACTAATTTATTTGCCACTTGTAATTACTCCATATATTTTATTTATATTGGGACTAAGTTGGTTTCTTGCTTCTCTTGGAGTGTTCTTACGAGATGTATCTCAGTTTATAGGAATGATGCTTAATGTTTTATTATTTATAAGTCCAATTTTTTATCCTATTACAGCTATTCCAGAGCAGTATCGTTTTATTTTTCAGCTCAATCCATTAACTTTGGTTATTGATCAAGCACGACTAGTCATGTATTGGGGTAGTAGGCCGGATTTTTTATTAATATCAGTATTATTTTTATTTTCCATAGTTATTTATTACTTAGGCTTTGTGTGGTTTCAGATTACACGGAAAGGTTTTTCCGATGTGCTCTGATATCGCTATCAAAGTAGAGAATTTAGGAAAATGCTATGCAATTTATGAGCATCCAAGAGACAGACTAAAGCAATTTGTACTGCCAAGATTAAATAAATTAATTAACAAGCAGTTTAAAAAATATTATCGAGAATTCTGGGCGCTAAATAATATTTCATTTGAAATTAAAAAAGGAGAAACACTAGGGATAATTGGGCGTAATGGAAGTGGGAAATCAACTTTATTGCAGTTGATTTGTGGAACGCTGACTCCAACCACAGGCGGTGTTGTTACCCACGGAAGAATCGCTGTATTACTTGAGCTAGGTTCGGGATTTAATCCGGAATTTACAGGGAGAGAAAATGTTTATTTAAATGGTGTAATTCTAGGACTATCAAGAACAGAAATTGATAGTAGATTAGATGACATCATTCAATTCGCTGATATAGGTGAATTTGTAGATCAGCCAGTCAAGACATATTCCAGCGGAATGGTAGTGCGATTGGCATTTGCAGTGATTGCCCATGTTAATGCCGATATTCTTGTAATAGATGAGGCGCTAGCCGTAGGTGATGCTTTTTTTACTCAAAAGTGTATGCGATTTCTGCGCAGTTTTATGCAGCAAGGAACCGTCATATTTGTAAGTCACGATACAGCTTCAGTACGTAGTCTATGTAATAAAGCCATCTGGATAGATCAAGGAAAATTCATAGATATTGGTACACCCAAGGCAGTATGTGAACGCTATCTAGAAGCATTTTTTGAATCTATACAAGGATCAAGCGGCACTATTGAAAAAAAAACAAAACCAGAGTTGTCAATATCACAAACCATAAAAGATCAGCGTCAGGATTTTATCAATGCAAGTAACTTACGTAACGATATAAGGCTTTTTCAATTTAATCCAGATGCTCTATCTTTCGGTAAAAAAGAAGCAGAGATTATTGAAGTCAATTTTCTAGATACTGAGAATCATCCTCTTTCGTGGATAGTAGGAGGAGAGCAAGTAGTTTTAAGGATACGAGCCGTCGCCTATGTGGCTATGCAATCTATCATTATGGGGTTTTATATAAAAGACCGATTGGGACAAATTTTATTTGGCGATAACACATGTCTCAACTATATCGATAACCCTCAGTCATGTTTTGAAAATAATGAGATAACAGCAGAATTTAGATTTCAAATGCCTAGACTTTCAGCAGGAGACTATTCAGTCTGCCCTGCCATAGCGCACGGATCACAACACGAGCATATTCATCAACACTGGGTGCATGATGCTTTAATGTTTCGTTCAGAGTCAACAAGTATAGCTACTGGATTAATTGGGCTACCTATGACTTCAATCTTACTTAAAATTAAAAGTTAAATTGATTATGCATAAATCTGCACTTAAATATGGTGAATTTTTCTTTTCTACTTACTTTAATAGTGATGATACTTATCAATTAAGAATAGTAGAGATTGGTTCACAGGATATTAATGGTTCTTTACGTCAGTTTTCTCCTGCAAATGCAATTTATTTTGGTGTTGACTTTGTTTCTGGACCAGGAGTTGATGTACTAATCGCAGATCCTTATCATCTACCATTTGAATCAGATTCAGTTGATTCAGTAATTTGTAGTTCAGTACTTGAACATTCTGAATTTTTTTGGATGCTATTCCTTGAATGCCTCAGAATACTTAAGCCTAATGGATTAATGTATATAAATGCGCCAAGTAACGGCAAAGTTCATCGATATCCTATTGATGGATGGCGTTTCTATCCTGATGCTGGACACGCATTGGTTAAATGGGCAAAGAGTGAGGGTAAAACCGCTCTTCTTTTGGAATCTTTTATTGCACCTAAATTAGGTCCTATAGAAGAAGAGGGAATGTGGAATGACTTTGTGGCAGTTTTTTTAAAGAATGAAAATTACAGCAAAATATATAAAAATCGTATTCTCGATAATGAGCCTGCAGCACTTTGTGGGTATTCATATGGTCAGAACATCCCCATATTAATAGAAGAATTACACCCTGATAATGTTGAACTTAATCGTCAAAAAATACAGATTAATGATTTTGAATGGAAATTGAATAATCTTCTAAGTGAATATAAATTACTTAATAATAAACTTGTAGTTGCAAACAATCAGATTAAAGATTTAAATAAATTACAAGACAAGTATAAAGATGAAATTGAAAATTTTAAAAAAAATGATGCGATTGCTAAAAATGAGATTAATTCATTAAAGCAAAATTTCATAATTGCCAAAAAAGAGGTTGCTGCAATTCATGAATCAACGAGTTGGCGTTTGACGAGTCCGATGCGATCGACTGTTTTATTTTTTAAGAAAATTAATAGTCTTATAAAAAAAATATATTCAGTAATAAAGCATAGTAATGGAATCATTAATTTAATTATAAAAACTTTCTATGTTTTTCAAAATGAAGGTTTTGATGGAATAAGAAATAAGTTATCTTTTGTTCAGATTCCTCACCAAAAAAATAAAAATTTAGACGCTGATTTAGTAAAAAAATCAGACGCCAAGTCAGAAATTTTGCGTATTGAGTTTGACTCTACATCGAATAAATATATCGACTATCAAAAAAATCCTCCAATTTCTCCATTAGTTAAGTTAATAGCTTTTTATTTGCCACAATTTCATCCTTTCCCTGAAAATGATGCGTGGTGGGGTAAGGGATTTACTGAATGGACAAACGTAGGTAAGGCTCAGCCAAATTTTACTGGGCACTATCAACCTCATTGCCCAATTCATAATGGCTACTATGATCTTCGCGTTCCAGAAGTTATGGAGGAACAAGCTAAATTAGCTAAAGAATATGGTGTCTATGGCTTTAGCTATTATTTTTACTGGTTTGGTGGAAAAATTCTGATGGATAAGCCATTAGAAATGATGCTAGCTAATAAATATGTAGCTATGCCTTTTTGTCTTACCTGGGCGAATGAAAACTGGACACGTCGATGGGATGGTCAAGAGAATGAAATATTAATATCCCAAAACCATAGTGATGAAGATTCTCTAGCTTTTATTCGACATTTACTTAAATACTTTAAAGACGAGCGATATATATGCATAGATGGCAAGCCCGTTCTCATAATTTATAGAGCTAATCTCATTCCTAATATAGCTGCAACCGCAAAAATTTGGCGTAATGAGCTGATACTTAACGGATTTCCTAGTTTATATGTTATTTCAGCGCAGACCTTTGGGATTGATTCTCCTGAAACTTTTGATTTTGATGCTGCAGTACAGTTTTATCCACATAATATTAATCCTATAGATATTAATAATGATGTCAACATCATCAATCCTGATTATATTGGGAAAATTTATAGTTATGATCAATTAGTTGCAAATGCCATCAAACATAAAGAGCCTGACTATAAATTATTTCGAAGTGCCATGCTGTCTTGGGATAATACAGCCAGAAAGAAAAATAATAGCTATATATTTCATAATTTTAGCCTGTTGAAATATAAGCAGTGGCTGTCGTCAATAGTCAGTAGAGTTTATTTAAATCCTAAATATAGTAACGATGAAAAATTAATTTTCGTAAATGCTTGGAATGAGTGGGCAGAGGGTACGCACTTAGAGCCTGATCAAAAATTTGGTTATGGATATTTACAAACTACTTATGATGTGATGTGCAATTATGACGCTGCTATTCAATTAGATAAAAATAATACATCATCAGTAATTAATAAAAATGAGTGTGCGGTAATTCTTCATCTTTATTATGAGTAACTATGGTCTAGTATTCGGTCATATCTGTTGAATGCATTTGAAGATCAGTCGTTTGATCTTTATGTAAGTGTAACTACACAAACGGGATATAAAAAAGTTATTTTGGATTTTCCAAATGCCTATATTGAACTAGTAGAAAATCGTGGGCGCGATATTTTGCCGTTTATTCGTATGTTAAAGATTATAGATAAATTAAGTTATAAATCAGTTTGTAAGATTCATTCTAAACGTAGCATTTATCGTATTGATGGTGATGCAATACGTGAGGAAATATTAAATCAGCTCTTAGGATCTAAGGAGCATGTTAATGACATCATTTCTAGATTTAAAAATAATGAAAAGCTTGGTATTGTTGTTCCCCAAAAATATTTATTTGCACACGATGATAACAACATGACACATAATATTAATCAGGTAAATAAAATTGCAAAATATTTAAAATTAAAATTTGAATATTTTGTATTTCCTGCTGGTTCAATGTTTTGGTTCTCACCTAGGAGTCTAGATTTACTTTTGGAATTAGATGATACCTTTTTTGATATTGAACTAGGATTGGCTGATGGTACATCCGCACATGCGATCGAGCGTTTGTTTTGTAATATGGTTAAACATAGTAACTACTTAGTGGAAAGCTGTTAAATGAATTTTTAATACTTGTATTTGATCACTCTGTGCGCTATCAGCCAGACGGTTTGCCTAGTACAGCATATACTCTTCATTAGGCAGTTTAATCATTAAGAAAAAGGTCGATGATGAATGAGAATAAATTTGTAGGTGATAAAGTAAAAGCACTTGGTTCGGATATTACAGATACAGTAAATGATCTTATTCGAGAAGCCAAGCCACTCTTGAATCATGCTTCCAATCGCATCACAGATCATGTTAATGATTTAACCCATCAAGGTTTAGATACTGCTGCCAAGGGTAAGCATGCATTAGAAAAAAAGAGTCATGATTTAATGGATCATGCTTCCCATATGATACGTAATGAGCCATTTAAAGCAGTTTTGATAGCAGCCAGTATAGGTGCGGCTGTTGTGGCAGTAGTTGGTATGATGTCACGTAGCGATTCTGGACATCAAACTAAATCTCACTAATGTTGCTTAGGATAGTGTTATCAATTTTTAAGCAGCCTAGACTATTACAACTACTTTTATCTAATTATAAAAAGATAGTACTTGATGAATTCAGGGGCGTAATAAGAGCGATGAAAATTCGGTTTATCTTATATCTTCTCAGTTTTCTTTTTTTTGGTTCGGGGCTACTGGCTAGTATTATTTCTTTATTGCTCTGGGCGGCATTACCTTTTCTTAATCCGTACAATGCATGGATGATGATTGTTTTGCCTATTGTTTTGTGGATCGGCAGTATTTCATTTTTTATATTAGCAAATCGATTGAAAATACAATTCAATTGCATAGCCATGTGTAAAAAAATCCAATCGAATACCCAACTTATTTCTCAATCGCTGATTTAATTGGGCGCTGCTATCTCAATCATGATTTCATTACGTCTAAACATGGGTAGCGTCCATGGAGGATCGTAGCGCGAGAGCTGAGGTGTTCCTATGATTTTATAAGAACGTTTTATTGCCCACTCAACAGCCTCATCTGTTTTAGCTTGCACTCTTGAGACCGTATTAAAACCTGAGTATTTGTGAACAATGAAATATTTGCTTGGCACTTCACGCAAAGTGACAGCATTATTTTTTGGTTTGGGTATCGTCGCTAAGGTGTATTGGCTAGGCATCACAAAATTAACGCGCCATGTTTTAGATGTTTTCATACTGGATTCTGCAGCTTGCGGTTCAACAGTAACCGGTGCAGTCATAGCAATTTTAGAGGATTGAGGTTCCACTGTGACAGGAGCAGTCATAGCTATTTTTGCTTTTTTGTCTGAATCAGCTTGTTGATTATTCCCAAAAATAAAATCAGCGATTAATCTAAAACCTTTACTAGACGCCGCATCCATATCACCTTCAACAATCGTCTCTGCAATCAATATGGGTACGTAATGACGCACTTCAAATTGAGCATCTGCAGTCACTACTTCATATTTTGGTTCTTCGATTGCCATAGCTGGTTTTATCCAAAGTAATCCCAGTCCAAGTACTAGGCTCGCTAAGTAAGGGCGTTGTTTGTGCATTGTCTTTTCTTAAGTGGTTTACAAACAGGTAGTAACTGCTTATTTCATTCATGTTCGAATAAATTTTAATTTTTCAACTTTACAGCTTTATTGCTTATTCGTCTTTGCTCACAAGCCTAAACCTGTTTTTAATCAATTTTGTGCTGCTAAAAATTTTAATTAATAAAAAACAGAGCAATACCTTGTTGTAGATTTTATTAACAGTATTTTTTATTCTTTTAGTTGAAGCAGAATTTGCTAAATTGTTAATAGTATTTATTAGTTCTATTTAAATAACTTATTTTCTGGTTTTAATGATGGGTGTATTTTAGTTATTTAAAAATTAATAATTTAGTATCACTCCCCTCATTTTTCTTCTAATGGGCCAGCATGCATTGCATCTTTTCACTTTTAGCCTCTAATTAATAGATATTCAACGGATACAATACAAAAGTATTGTTCATAAAGTATCTTTCTATCTGGGTCTACCTATTTTTAGATGGTGAATTGCGTGTAATTGTATGAATCTGATTTTTACAACCATTTGGAATGAAGCAAGGCAATGCATGATTGTCGTGTCTGAGTTCGCGAGTGTAGTTGGTAAATCAGCAAAATCTTCTGGCAAAAAAATCAATCGTGCGCTGTTTGGAAGTAATAAATTAGTTACCGCACTCTCTGCTGGCATAGCTAATTTTTCTACCTCCTTATTGTTTGCAGGTAGCTTGCCTGAAGGTAGTAGCGTGACTTACGGTCAAGGACAAGTCACACAGTCAGGTAATGAAATGACGATCACACAGACTAGCGCCAAGATGGCAATAGACTGGAATAGCTTCAACATAGGACAAGGTCATAAAGTCACCTTTGTTCAACCCTCTACAAGTTCCGTTGCTATGAATCGCGTCACTGGTACGGATGTATCAGTGATTCAAGGTTCATTGCAAGCGAATGGTCAGGTTTTTTTAAGTAATCCCAACGGTGTTTTATTTACCAAAGATGCGCAAGTCAATGTCGGTAGCTTGGTTGCTACTACCTTACAGATGTCGAATGAAAATTTAGCATCAGGTCGTTATCGTTTACAAGGTAAGAGTGATAAGTCAGTCACCAACCAAGGCAGCATTACAGCAACGAGTAGTGATGGTAAAGGTGGTGTTGCAATCATTGCTGCGAAAATTATTAATGAAGGTAGCATCACAGTAGACCGTGGCACCGTTGCCTTGGCTGCAGCACATAAAGTCACGCTAGATTTAGGTGGGCCAGTCAAAGTACAAATAGAAGAAGGCGCACTCAATGCATTGATTGAACAAGGTGGTGCAGTGAGAGCGGATGGCGGTACGGTCATCATGTCAGCGCGTGCGGCTAGTAATTTAATGTCGAGTGCCATTAATCATACTGGCGTGATAGAAGCGCGTTCTATGGTTGCCGATGCAAACGGCGTCATTCAGTTAAGTGCAGGTACCAATGGATCGATAGTGATAGATGGCACATTAGATGTGAGTTCGCCATCAGCCAAAGCGGGTCGTATAGACATCACTGGTAAAGACATCACACTGAAAAAAAATAGTCATTTAATTGCGAGTGGGGATTTAGGCGGTGGCATAGTTTTAATCGGTGGTGATTGGCAAGGTAGCGGCTCATTACAACAAGCACAGCATGTCGTGATGGAGCAAGGTGCAAGTATTAATGCGAGTGCACTTACCAAAGGTGATGGCGGTAAGGTCGTATTGTGGAGCGATGTACACGATCATGCATCACTAACAAGCGTGTCTGGAGAGATTATTGCAACTGCAGGCTTGCTTGGTGGTAATGGCGGTAAAGTAGAAACATCAGGTCGCATTCTTGATGTCATGGGTTTTGTTGATGCAGGTAAGGGTGGTGAGTGGTTATTAGATCCTGTTGATATCACGATTAGTAATGCTGGTGGAGGAGGTAGTGTTCCAGCAGGAGGTGGAACCTACAATACTGCTGGTGTGGTTTCAAACACATCGATATCAACAGCTTTATCAAATGGGAATAACGTCACAATTAGCACTAACAATAGTGGCGCGACAAATGGAAATATAACAGTTAGTTCAAACATTACATCTACTTCATCAACCACAAATACATTAACACTCAATGCGAATGCAAGTATTGAAATTGCTTCAGGAATTTCTATTAAAGGTACTGGATCAGGTGCATTGAATTTGAGTTTAAATTCTAACCTTTCTGGAAATGGCGGATATGTTTGGATGCGCGGTAGTAATTCAATTTCTACGAACGGAGGCAGTGTATCGCTAGGTAGTGAAGCTAGACGAGCGGTTGGTATGTTAACTGGTACTTCTAAAGGAATTCAATTAGATAGTGCAGTAAATATAACTACATCGGGTGGTGATATAGCTATGTATGGTCAAGGAGCATCATTTGGGAATGCTACAAGTGGTGGCGGAATCTTAATATCCTCTGCTTCAATCATAAATAGCGGAAGTGGAAAAATTTTAATTGATGGTATATCTGGTTCGCAAACAGCATCGGGTGGAGGCGGGCAGGGAGTTACTTTTTTTACAGCTACGGGAGCTGCTTCAATAGGTACTTTTACAAGCGGTAACTCTAATAATATTTTTATTACATCAACTAATTCTGCAACTGCTTCCGATTGGCAGACAAATATTTCATTTGTTTCGCCTATATTAATTAAATCATCTACAGCAGATAATTTTAATACTGCGGCAGGATTAACTATTCAGCAATCGGGCGGCGGAGCGAATGGATCATTAGATATATATGTACCCAATGGCCATTTAAAATGGATTGCAGATGGTGGGAATTTTGCCATTAATGCAAGAGCTCCTGTAAGAGTCAATGCTAATGGAGCAGTATTTGCATGGGGTTCAAAAACAAATTCTTTCAATCCTAATGTTAGTACTACACCTTTTGAAATAAATGTAAATACTGATTTACGGAATAGTATTTCATTGAATGGCAATATGTCTTTTATTCCAACTAGATCAAATGTCACACTTCAGAATGGTGGTTTTAGTTGGATACCTAGTGCAACACAATTTGAAACATGGTTTTCAGCTAGAAACCTTTCATTAGGTGATTCTAGAACTACTTCAGTAGTACTATCTGAAACAATTAATCTTCCTAATTCATCACTAACTCTTAATACTCCAGCAGTGTTTTCTGGTTCAGTTTCATGGACTGTGAATGAAATCTCTTCTTCAAATACTATTTCTACTAGTTCCAATGTCTCCATTAACGCCAATAAAATTGATTTTAGCGGGGTAGTATCAGGCTCCGGATCTTTTAATTTTAGGCCTCTCAATTCGAATTCTTCTATTCGTATAGGTGATACTGCGACAGGAAGTATGTATATTACTCGCGCGACGATAGAGAATCTGAATATGAGTGGTGCTAACTCTGTTCTGACAATAGGTTCACTAAATGGAACTGGGGCTATTAGTTTTTCTGATCCGAATTTACTAACTTGGAGAGGAAATACTAGTTTTTTATCTGATAGTGGAAATATAGTTCTGAATGGATCATCGCAATTCAATGGAAATCTAAATATAACTACCAGTGGAAATATAAATTTAGGAGGAAACATTACTTCTTTAGGTAATCAAACGTATTCCAGTGGTATTTCCCTTTTACGCGATCTGAATATCAGCTCAAGCAATGGCTCTGTTAATTTATCTTCAGGTATCAATTTAGGCACAGCTATTCTTAACATTTCTCAATCGACCAATAGCACTTGGTCAGGAGTAGTTAGTGGAGAAGGTACGCTAATTAAAGCCGGAGTAGGAAATCTCACTTTGGCTGGATCAAATACTTATACTGGTCTGACACGAATCATATCTGGTCAAATCATTGCAACTCATGCCAATTCTCTGGGTAATGTTTCTGCAGCCACGGAAATTGATGGTGGTGGTCTTGTTGTCACGGGTAGTTTAGTTGTGGCAGAGCCACTCAGTATTAAAGGTTCTGGTATGAGCGGTAATGGAGCTGTTATTAGTGCGAGTGGAAGCAATATCCTAAGTGGTGCACTGACTTTGCAAGCCGCTAGCACAATCAATACTGATAGTGGTTCTAGTTTAAATGTTACTGGTGCAATTAATGGTGGTTCTTTATTAACAGCGATTGGTTCAGGTAATTACACATTTGGCTTGATAGGAAATAGTACGCCAGTAGCTGGACTGAATATTACTAACGCAAATAATGTGATTTTTTCAAATAGTGTTAATAGCTCATCCGATATATCAGTAAAGACAAGCGGTAATATCAATATCAATGGACCATTAGTTGCAACAAATAGCATGGTCAAGCTCAACACAACGGGTGTTGTAACTCAAAATAGTAGTGGCAGTATCACGGCTAGTTCGCTTGCATTATTAGGTGTGGGTGGAAATTACACATTAAATTCTTCAACAAATAATGTCAGCACTTTTGCTGCTGATACCGGAACAATTATTTATAAAAATGCAGGTACATTAACCATAGGCACAGTAAATCCCACCGGAATTACAGCGACGGGTCCTGTTTCTATAAGTACCTTGACTGGAAATTTAATGGTTAGTCAAAATATTTCAACCACTGATACTTCTTCAAGTGCCTTGATATTGAATGCAGGTTTGAATAGCGCCGCTGGTACTGTGTCTGGAGGCGATATTGTTTTCAGTGGATCGCCATTAATTACCGTAGGCACGGGCGGAAGAGCAACATTATATAGCGGTAGTATTGTTGGAACGACGGCATTAGCGAGTTCAATTGGTAATGGTAGTTTACGTTTTAGATATGGTAGTGATGAAACGAGCACTAATTTCACTACCGCGCTTGGAATGGGTAAATATTTAATTTATCGTGAAAATCGTACGATTAATCTCACTGCAAATGACGCAATTAAAGTCTTTGATGGAATTCCTTGGGCGACTGATGCAGGTTATACCTGCACATCTTGTGTCAATGGAGATGCTGCAGTCACGATTTCATACGGAGGCACTGCGCAAGGTGCAGTAAATTTAGGGACTTATAGTATTACTCCTATTGCTACTAATTTATCTGCTCTTGGTTATGCAATCGGAACCTTAACTGATGGAGCACTAACAATTGCCACGAGTTTGCCTAGTAGTGTCGTTTCAACTCCAGCTGAGACAGAGACAAATGTAGCTTCCTTAGGCATTATTCAGAAAATGACTGCGTTGAAATTTAATACATTTGATAGTCCCAAAGAGCAAGTCTGGGGGATGAGTCCAGATTCTCGTTTGAGTTATGTAAATGTGTCTGAAAGTGACGCAATCATTAGTCGTAGTTTTGAGAAAGTGGAAATCAGGAGTCAGTCGAAAACTGATAAATCAAATACTTCAGTTTCAGATAAAAAAGAAAATATACCGACTGATGACAGCTGGTCTAAGCTAAGCGGAATTATTCCTATTAGAGTAGTGAAAGGCGGTATTAAACAGCCAGAATTGGAAGAAGATTTTCAAGAAGTCAGACGTTACGGAAATGGAAGGTAATCATTTGTTCTTCGTGTAGCGTCTTATTTTCTTTTGCAAGACGTTTTGCAAAATGAGTGAGTCAACGTTGAGAATGTAGTGATTAAAAATAGTACGTGTATGATTCTGTTACTAATTTCTACTTTGCATAAAAATGAAGTCTTTAGTCCAACGCGTGCGAGCAGAGCTGCTAGATTTATTCACTGGTACGGATGATTTAGCTGCTGCACGTGCTAAGCACTTACAATCCAGTATTATCATCGCCCTCTTTGGTAGTTTGGGTACCTCTATTACCTTAGTTTTTTTTATGTGGCGCGAAGATCTCAAGCTGCCACTGATCTTATGGTTAATATGCAGCCATATACCCGCTTTAATTCGTTTCTGGTTATGGCGTGCTTATGCTGCGGTGGATTTTGAGCAAACGCATAACCATGTTTTAGCAAAATTTTATCTTCGTATTTCAACCCTAGCAACGCTGCTGGCTGGTATTGTTTTTGGATTGGGTTGGGCTTATTTAGTCCCTTATGTGGATGTGAATGACCAGCTAATTTACTTGCTCGCTGTGATCGCTTTACTATTTGGCGGTTTATATACCTATAGTCCCAACTTCATCGCTTATTTATTATTTTCAGTATCGGCGATTTGGTTAGTTCCTTTTATTTCTCTATTTGTCGCGGCTATAAAAATCGAGAATCTTAATTTCTTCATTGTACTAATTAGCTTGCTATCAACAATGTTTGGTATGCGTTTTAGTTTATCGTTTCAACATAATCATCAGCTAAGAAAAAATGTAGAGCATTTACTCGACGAGGTGACTCAGAAACATAAGCAAGCTGTTGAAGCTAACGCAGAAAAATCAAAATTCTTGGCATCAGTGAGTCATGATTTGCGCCAGCCTATGCATGCAATTAGCTTAAATGTGGCTACGATTGCTACTTCATTAGATCAGTTTGTTTCAGCGACACCTCATGCTTCTTTTCTGCAAGAGCAAACTAAAAGATTAACTACCAATGTGAATTATCTCAATGAGATGTTTGAAGCATTGCTCGATATGTCACGATTGGATGCGGGTGTCACTACCGTCGATTTACATGCTATCGATTTAATCCCTATCATTAAAAGATTAGGTGCTGAGTTTCAGCTAATTAGTCAAGAATTACAGATTCCATTTTCTGTAAAGTATAAAAAATCAAATAACTATTATGTAGTAGCTGATACGAGTGCAGTAGATCGTATATTGCGTAATTTACTATCAAACGCTTTTAAACATACGGGTTCGGGTGGTATCCGACTAAGTATGCTGCTTAAAAATAATTCACTACATATTCATGTCATAGATACGGGTTTGGGCATAGAAAAAAATTTACGTGAAAAAATATTTCAAGATTTCGTGCAGATACAGAGCAATAAATTTACATCAGTTTTACAGCATCAATTTGGTCACAGTTTTGGGCTAGGCTTAGGTATTGCTCGTCGTTTAGCAAATCGCATGAATAGCGAAATTATATGTCGTAGTTGGGTAGGTAAAGGTTCGGTTTTTTCACTTTCTCTACCATTGGTAGACACTGTGCCTAGTTCACTATCTGCTTCCGAGTCTATAGCAGTTCATCCAAAAATGAATAATGCTTTAATAGTAGTCATCGATGATGAGGAACAAATAGTTGAGTCAACATCTTCTTTATTGCAGCTACATGGGTTTACTGTGATCACAGCAAGTGGAAGTGCAGACGCAATTAAGAAATTACAGCACACAGATAAAAGACCTGATTTGATACTGTGTGATTTTCGTTTGCTTAATGAGACGGGTGTTGAAGCAATTAGCTTGATACAGGAAGAATTTAATTATGATATTCCAGCCATTATCATTACAGGTGAAACGTCGCCACCAGAGATACAAGCCATAACGCATCTAGGTTATAAGACCTTATTCAAGCCGCTTTCTTCGGACAGCTTACTGCAGGCTATTCATGCGACTTTACAACCTACTTAATTAAGAATAAATCTAAGCAGTTATCTCATTCGTTGTTGCTAATCCTAATCTTTGTGCTGCCAACAATGCTTGGGTGCGATTGACTACTTTTAATTCTCGAAAAATAGCGCTCACGTGTGCTTTGGCTGTGATTTCTGCAACAGCGAGTTGTGCTGCGATTTCACGATTCGATTTTCCCTGACAAATCAGACTTAATACATCGAGTTGTCTTTGAGTTAATTTAATCGCGTAGCGTGGATCGACAGTTTTTTCTCCATCCGCTGCTATCCAATTTGCCTCTATCTTAGCGCCATCTATAATTTTTTTTATTCCGCTTATAAGTAATTTAGGTGGCGCTGTTTTACTAATAAATAATTTCGCACCAGCCTGTAAGCAAGATGATATTTGCATGTAATCATCGCTAGCTGAAACGATGCATAGTGGGTTATTTGGAAAGTCAGCAGCTAATTGGTAAACAGCAGCAATGCCCGCCAACTCTGGCAAGGCAAGATCCAACAAAATAATGGCTGGGCGGTGTGTTAATGCGTTTTCAGCATCAATTAATTTCTTTCCTAGCTTGACGCTAGATTCACCAATGACCTTGTGATCGGGCAGTTCACTTTGTATCAAATGGATGAGGGCATCTCTATATAAAGGATGATCTTCAATGATAACAATGGATGGTTTCATGCGTTGCCAGACGTAGTGAGCTAGGTGTTATCGAGATTGATCATTAGTATAAATGAGCGAGTGCATTTTTTAACCTGTTCATCATGCTCCTTTTTCTTCCTGACAGCTTCTTAATAAACTACTTTTGTTAACTTTGAGAGGTTTCTTTTCATTTAGATATCAAGTTTGCAATCCTCTTTAATTTTTATTTCTTTATTTGTAATTCCTCATCGATTTTCCCCTTATTTCCTTACTTCAAGCTCTTTTCGGGTGCTTCAATTCAGTCGGATTTATGTAAACCTAGATTGACGTAAATAATTATTGACACGTAGTCAAATAGTTATTAGTCTGAGTCATATCTTGGAATTCGTTCATATGGTGATCGGCAAAGGGATGAATAGAAGCTTTTGCTAAATTACATAAAAGGCAATATTTGAGATTGGTTAAAAAGCCAAACTCAATACACACTGGGGCAAGACTCATGATCATGAATAATTCTGCTCGAAAAGTTCAAATTGAAAACTTGAGTGCCAGAGTTGTCATCGTGACGATGGATAGTCATTTAGCGAGTGCCACCGTTCGCGCGCAAAGTGTGTTGTCGCGTTCTTTTCCTGGATTGACTCTCACGGTTCATGCAGCCTCTGAGTGGGGCAATAGTCCTAGCGCATTACAGCGCTGTATAGAAGATATTGAACAGGCCGACATTGTGATCGCGGCTATGCTGTTCTTAGAAGATCATTACCTCCCTGTTTTACCTGCATTGACTGCTCGTCGCGATAAATGTGATGCGATGATTTGCGCTTTGTCTGCCGGTGAAGTCATGCGACTTACTCGTATGGGTAAATTCAGTATGGATGGCAAGACTAGCGGCCCAATGGCACTACTCAAACGCCTAAAAGGTAATTCCAAGCCGGGCGAAGGAAGTAAACCTAGTGCAGCGGGCGCAAGGCAAATGAAGATAGTGCGACAGTTGCCTAAGATTTTGCGTTTTATTCCAGGTACAGCGCAAGACGTACGTATCTATTTTTTAGTCCTGCAGTATTGGCTTGCTGGTTCAGAAGAAAACATCACCAGCATGATCGCTATGCTGTTAGACAATTATGCAGATGGTCCAAGACGTGCCTTGCGTGGACAGTTTAAGGTCAAGCCTCCAGTTGAGTATCCTGAAGTTGGTATCTATCACCAAAACATGAAGGGTGTAGCTCAGAACAAGGGTATGTCTGAATTAACTTCAGATTTACCTTCTGTAGCTAAAACAGGTAAGCGCGGTACTGTCGGTTTACTGTTACTACGTTCTTATCTTGTTGCAGGTAATGCCGCACACTACAACGGTGTGATTACTGCACTAGAAGCACGTGGCATGCGTGTTGTGCCCGCGTTTGCTACCGGTCTTGATGCACGACCTGCAGTAGAAAAATTCTTCATGAAAGATGGTCGCTCAACAGTCGATGCCATCATTTCTCTGACTGGTTTTTCTATGGTGGGTGGTCCTGCCTACAATGATTCAAAATCAGCAGAAGAGATTCTTGCGAAACTGGATGTGTATTATCTCTCCGTGATGCCAGTGGAGTTTCAAACACTAGAACGTTGGGGTGCAAATGAACGTGGTTTGATGCCAGTTGAAGCCACCATGATGGTAGCGATTCCTGAACTCGATGGCTCAACCGGTCCTCTCGTGTTTGGTGGTCGCAGCACTGGTGCTGGCGATCAATGCACAGGATGTAGTCGTCGTTGTGTATTCCCTGCATCTGAGAATGAGCATGACATGCAAGTCTGTATAGAACGTGCAGACATGTTGGCTTCCCGTGTTGGTAAGTTGATTGATTTAAAACGTGCCGAGCGTGCGAATAAAAAAATTGCTGCAGTTGTGTTTAATTTCCCACCAAATGCAGGCGCAACAGGTACTGCAGCATTTCTCTCGGTATTTGAATCCATTTTTAACATGCTCGCTTCTATGAAAGAAGCAGGCTATACGATCACCATGCCTAAAGATGTGGATGATTTACGTGAGAGTGTGATCAAAGGTAATGCTGAGCAGTATGGTGCAATGGCAAATGTACATGCCACGATTCCAGTCGATGATCATGTGCGCCGTGAGCGCTGGTTAAAAGAGATAGAAGCACATTGGGGTCCAGCACCTGGCCAACAACAAAGTGATGGTCGTTCAATTTTTGTATTAGGTGCGCAATTTGGTAATGTGTTGGTCGGTATACAGCCTGCCTTCGGATACGAAGGCGACCCTATGCGGCTGTTGTATGAAAAAGGTTTTGCACCTACGCATGCCTTCTCTGCTTTCTATCGCTACTTACGTGAAGACTTTGGTGCGACTGCCGTGCTGCATTTTGGAACCCATGGTGCACTTGAATTCATGCCTGGCAAACAAGCAGGTATGTCGGGAGATTGTTGGCCTGATCGTTTGATAGGCGATCTACCTAACTTCTATCTCTATGCATCGAACAATCCTTCTGAAGGCATGATTGCTAAGCGTCGCGCTGCAGCGACC